>Ga0172382_10006746_pt1 | contig 16549 bp, 17 predicted proteins | sample Leawel138RmetaG_FD_122245 | JGI IMG/M metagenome (GOLD analysis project Ga0172382, IMG submission 122245) | Leachate microbial communities from a municipal landfill in Southern Ontario, Canada - Leachate well 138R metaG | ecosystem: Engineered > Solid waste > Landfill > Unclassified | place...
ACGGTATCAGCCTGCGGGTCTTTGTTGAACACGGGGCGGCCCTTGTGCTTGAACCATAGCCCGAAGGTGGATGTGGACAACAGTGGTAGATTGGCCAGCGGTACGCCTGTGGCCAACTGGAACACGACGCCGTTTTCCCATTCCAGCAGGCTGCTCTGTTGCCGTTCGCGTTCCAGGCCGATATTCTTCACGCCCACGAAGTAGCGATAGGCTTCTTCTTCCTTGACCGATTGTTCCCGCGCCTGAGCATAAGCGGCAATCATGGCTTCGACGGTCAGGTCAATGACACAGGTCGAATAATGCATGGCTTGAAAGCGGGTGGCAGTGTCTGTATCTGCCTGTTCTATATGACCGTTCAGGGTCTGCTTGATCAAGCGTGCCCCAGCGGCAACCAAGTGCGCAGGAATGCCGATACGGGCGTGGACATTGCCGATTTCGACCTGCCGCGAAATAAGGGTTTCGATAGACGCCGTATCACCGCCCGCCAGCACATCTTCAAGCCATTGATGCAGCGACGCGGCCAGACGTTGTTCCACCATCTGATGGGACAGGAATTCCGAAGCATCGGCATCTTCGAGCATGCTGGCATAGAAATGGCCGACCAGGGCAACAGCGTGTTCGCGCGTCAGGTTCCGGGCCAGCTCACGGGCCTCGGTGCTGGTCTGCTTGAGTTGTTGGAGCCAGGCAGTCAGGACTCTGCTGTGGAGGTCGGTATCGATGAGCGGCATCGTGAAAGACAAAGAAATGCGGAATTGCAAAGAGGCGCCCCTTGGGCGCCCAAATTGCGATGATAGACGGTTTCCCGCGGGCGCGTCGTCAAAACCTGTTCAACCCTGAAAGCCGCCTGCCTCCATCCAGGCAAGCTCGGCTGGCGTGCTGTCCCGCCCCAGAACGCGGTTCCTATGCGGAAAGCGCCCGAAGCGTTCGATGATTTCCATGTGATGTACAGCCCACTCCCCTGATGCGGCTTCTGGCAAGCCCTGGAAAATGGCGACGCAGCGTTGCTGATCGGCCAGGGCTTCCGAATGCATGAATGGAAGATAGAAGAAGCTGCGCAGTTCAAGCTCGTATTCGCGATCATGGCCGTTTTCGATGGCCTGGTCGGCCAGGGCCAGCGCCATGGGGTCGGTCGCATAAGCATGTGCGCTCCCGCGAAAGACATTACGCGGTATCTGATCAAGCAGCAGCAGGAGCGCTAGCGAGCCTTCAGCTGTCCTGCACCAGTCTGCAAGTTCTGCGCGCGCCGCGGCAAGGTGCAGGTCAAGAAAACGGTCGCGGCAAGCAGCATCGAACTCTGGCCCGCCACGAAACCATCGTCGTGGCCCGGCCTCGACCCAAAAATCGATCACGTCCTTTGCGGTTGGATTCATCCGGTACTCCTGGATAATAAAATGATTCAGGGTTTGATTTTCCATGGAGCGGGAAATGTTGTCGAATTTATTCGGGTCGTTGCCCGCCGCGGGCGAAGCTGAAGAGGTCTTCAACGACCTGCTGGCAGTGCCCGGGCTGCGTATTGAACGCATTGTTTCCCATGGGCAGTGCAGTCCGCCAGGCTTCTGGTACGACCAGGGTTGGGATGAATGGGTGTTGGTCCTTCAGGGCGAAGCAGGGCTGCAGATACACGGGCGCGAGGCCGTCCTTGCATTGAAGCCGGGTGATCACGCGTGGCTGCCGGCCGGGCTCAGGCATCGCGTCGCCTATACTAGTACCCTGGAAACCACGGTCTGGCTGGCGGTGCATAGGGGTGAGTCTGTCAGCATGGGTGCTGAATAGGCTTGCGCCGTCTTGGCCAGTGTGCTGCTTATGCCGGCTTTCAGTTCACCGGCGGCCCGTCTCCATCCGCATGAACAGCGCATGGCCGTTGCCGGCAGCTTGCATGCCATTCCGGGTTGGGTTCCCCCTGGGCGGCAAACTGCTGCGCCCGGCGCGGCGAGCGCCAGACGCCGCCTTCCATCCCGGCCTGCGGTTGCACCGCATACCAGAACCAGCGCCCATCTTCGTCCTGGGCCACCCAGTTCCAGCCGTCGGGGGCGTCTTCCCAGGGCGGTGTGTCGGACATGCCGCTTGCGGGCAGTTCCGCTTCTTCCAGCAGCGCGGCGACCGCCGCAGCCGTGTCGGCGGGTGTCCCTCCGGCGGGTACGATCGTCCATTCAACGGCTGGGCCGTGTTTTTTCAATTGCGCCCGCACGACGTCCACACCGGCATCGGATGCATCGTTGCGACGCGCTTCGACACGCGCAATCAAGGCATCGGGCGCTGCTTCCAGCCAGATGCCATGAAAAGGCAGGCTGGTTTCGGCGGCGCAGCGCGCAATGCGCAAGCGTTCTTCAGGCCTGGCAAAGACGGCGTCGGCAATGACTGACCAGCCGCCGGCCAGCGTCGCTGATGCGTGTTCCGCCATCGTGGCGTACACCCGGTCCGATGCTTCCTGTGTGTAGTGCCCTGCGGGCAGGGGGCTTTCAGCTGGAACCCCGGCCATGCGTTTACGGATGCGATCTGTGGCCAGAATACGGGCGCCTGGCGCGGCCGCAATGCGGTGTGCGATGGCGGCGGCGACAGTCGACTTGCCCGAACCGCTCAGGCCGCCCACCGCCACCAGGCGCAAAGGGACGGGTTGAAGCAGGCCCATGGCCAGCTTCAGATAGGCGCGCGCCTCTGATCCGACCGCCGATCTGTCCTGGGTGTCGGGCAGCTCGGCTTGGGTGGCCAGGACTTGCGCCCGTATCGATGCGCGCAAGGCCATGAAGAAAGGCAGCAGAGCCAGGCCATCGGCCTCGTCGCATTCATCCATGTAGCGGTTCATGACCAGATTGGCCTCGGCGGGCAGATTGGCGCGCAGCAAGTCCATCAGCAGGAACGCCAGGTCGTACAGCACGTCGATATTGGCAAAGGCGTCGCTGAACTCAATACAGTCGAACAAGGTTGGCTGCCCATCCACCAGGCACAGATTGCGCAGGTGCAGGTCGCCGTGGCAGCGGCGTATGCGCCCGGCCCGGGCTCGGCTATCCAGCAGTTTGCGGTGGGTTTTCAGCCGGCTGCGCAAGGCGGCACGCAGGCCTTGCGTGGCGGCGACGCCCAGTACGGGCTCCATCGCGGTGCACTGCTCATTCAGCGTCAGGACGGCGGCAATAGGGTCTGCGCCCGCATCCGTGCGGATGATTTCCGCCTGTGCATGGAATTCAGCAATGTTGCGCGCCAGCGCTGTCAGCAGTGGCCGGTCAAGGCGCCCTGCGGCGGCCAGCCTGGAAAACAGCGTGTCTTCGTCAAAACGGCGCATTTCGACGACAGCGTCGACCAGTTCGCCTTGGCCATCGAAGGCCAACTGGCCGTCATTTTCACGCGTGATCCGCCGCGTGCCCAAGTAGAGGGTAGGGGCGGTACGACGATTGAGGATGACTTCCTGCTCGCAAGTGGCAGCACGCAGCGCCGCAGTGGAAAAATCGGCGTAGGGCAACACGATGGCGCGTTTCAGCTTGAACGCTTTATCGCCCTTCAGCACGATGATGGAAATATGCGTCTGGATGATGCGTACCTCGCCCGCATTGCCCACGTCGACTGGGGCATTCTTGAGGAAATCCAGGATGTCTGACTGATCGCCGTGTTGCATGCCACTCTCTCTTGTTTACTGGTGCCGGCCCGGCGGGGCCCGCCTGCTTTCCCCGGGTGTGCCGGTTTACTTTAGCAAACTTGATGATGTGGCAGCGTGGCCTGCCTGGTATTGCTGTTTGTTTGATGAAGATTGGCCTGCGCTGGGGAAAACCCTTGCACACCTGTCCATGCTATTTATTTACCATTACCACTTTGGTATTACCAAATTGGTACGATTATGAAATATTCAGTGGTGGCCACAGATTCGGTTCATCCGGAAGCAGTGGTTCAGATTCAACGGCTTGCCGATTTCTCTGTGGAATCCGTCGCCGGGCTGTGCGATAAGGTTTTGCAGGCTGATGTGCTTGTCGTTCGCAACCCCATCCCGGCCCAGTTGTTCGCGCAGGCACCGCAGCTCAAGGCGGTGATTCGCCATGGCGCGGGCCTGGACATGATTCCTGTGGAAGCGGCTTCCGAAGCCGGGATCGTGGTAGCCAATGTGCCCGGCGTCAATGCCAATGCCGTCGCAGAATACGCGGTGGGCCAGATCATCAATTTGGCGCGCCGGCTCGCCCTGATGGATGCCACGCTCAGGCGTCAGTCCTGGGGGCAGGCTCGCGCCTGGTCGGATCATGGGCTTGAGCTGCGCGGCAAGACGGTGGCCGTGGTCGGGGTCGGGGCCATCGGTGGCAGGGTGGCGTCGATATGTGCACAGGGCTTTCAGATGCGCGTGCTGGGCGTGCATCACTCGCCTCGCCAGGACCCTGCCGGGCAGATCGAATATGTGCCGCTGCGCGTAGCGCTTGAACAGGCCGACTTCCTGGTGCTTGCCTGCCCGCTCACGCCGGCCACCGAAAAGCTGATCGGGGCCGCCGAGTTCGCGCTCATGAAGCCTACTGCCTTCCTGGTCAACGTATCGCGCGGCAAGGTTATCGACAACGATGCGTTGATGGATGCCCTGGCTCAGCAGCGCCTTGCCGGTGCTGCCCTTGATGTTTTCGACCCATCGCCGCTGCCGCAGGGTCACCGCCTGGCCAGCCTGGACAACACCTGCCTGTCGCCGCATGCGGCGGGCATTACGCAGGAAAGCATGCGCGCCCTGAGCATGAGTGTCGCGTCCCAGATTCAGGACATACTTTCGGGCCGCTACCCAGAACACTGGTTCAACATTTCCGCTCGCAGCCGTATCGAAGCGCGGTGGCCGTCACACTATACGCAGGAGTCTTAATGTCCAAAATCGTCAGTATTCGTGCCATCCCCCTGTCATTCCGCCTGCCCGAAGGCAAAACCGTCACGCTGGGCATAGGCAGCACCATCAAGCGCGACACCATCATCGTCCGCGTTGAAACCGAGAGCGGGGCCGTTGGCTACGGGGAGTCGCATCCCGGCAGAAGCCCCGGCGCGGTGGCCAGCCTCATCACCAACACCCTGGCGCCGCTGGTCACCGGCATGGATGCTTTCGACACCAATGGCGTGTGGGCGCGCATTCACAAGATGCAATTGGCCAGCCATGGCATGGGGGCGGGTGCGAGCCTGGCCATGTCGGGCATCGACATGGCTCTGTGGGATATCCGCGGCAAGCTCTGCGGCCAGCCCCTGTTCAAGTTGCTGGGGGGAGCGTCAAAGCCGATCAAGGCGTATGCCGGTGGCATTGCGCTGGGTTACCAGCCCGCCGATTCGCTTGCCGACGAGGCACTCAGCTATATAGAACAAGGTTATCGCGCCATCAAACTGCGTCTGGGCGATGGGATTCGCAACGATACGGCACGCTTGAGGGCTGTGCGCAAAGCGGTGGGCGAAGATATCGACATTCTTACGGATGTGAATGCCTCCTACTCGCTGGAAGAGGTGCGCCGGCTGGTTCCTGCGCTGGAAGAGGTGCAGGTCGGCTGGCTGGAAGAACCCTTCGCCTGCGACAACTTCGGCGCCTATCGGGCGGCTGCTTCGTTCACCAGCCGCGTCCCCATGGCTGCCGGCGAAAACCATTACACCCGCTATGAGTTTGCGCGTCTGCTGGAAGAAGGCGCCGTACAGGTGTTTCAGCCGGATTTGTCCAAGACGGGCGGCGTAACCGAAGCAATGAGAATCGCCGCGATGGTGTCCGCCTGGGGCTACCCGGTGCACCCGCACAGTTCTGCCACCGCCATCAATCATGCAGCCTGTCTGCACATGCTTGCGGCCGTCGATAACGCCGGCTATTTCGAAGCCTGCGTATCCCACTACAACCCGTTTCGCGACATGTTTGGAACGGCCTTTCAGGTTGACAAAGAAGGCTGTGTCGTACCGCCGCAAGGCAATGGTTTGGGGGTCGAAGTCGATGAAAGTCTGTTCAAGGAATACGCCTTCATCGATGGGCCCGGCTACGTCGTCAAGTTCTAACCACCAAAGGAGAAACCCATGAAGAAGATTTTCTGTCTGTTGCTGGCATCGGGCACGATGGCTGCGAGTCTGGTCGGCGGCCTTGCTCATGCCCAAGCCTATCCTGAGCGCAGCATCACGCTGGTTGTCCCCTGGAATGCCGGTGGTTCCGTCGACCTGACTGGCCGGCAGATTTCCGACATTCTTGGCAAAGAGGGGGTAAAAGTCGTCGTCGAGAACCTGGCAGGCGCTTCCAGTACGATAGGTCTGACCAAAGTCGCGCGATCCGAACCCGACGGATACACGGTAGGGATTGCCACTTCATCATTGATGGGGGTCATCGCTCAGGACATGACGCCGCTGCGGGTGGATGATTTCACGGCGCTCAATCAGACCACCGTTGAACAGCTGATCCTGGTTGTGCCCGACGCCAGCCCGGCCAATAATGTCGAAGAATTCGTCAAGCTCATGAAAGACGCCCCCCAAGGCATCTCGATTGGCACGCCGGGCAGCAATAACGTCAACCATACCTTTGCGGCCATGCTGGCCCGGGCGCTCGAAGTTGAATACACCAACGTCCCGTATACCGGCGGAGCCAAGGTGCTGGTTGATCTGGCGGGCAATCAGATCGACGCCGCGGTATTGAAGCCATCCGAAACCATCACGCATATCGAATCGGGCCGCATCAAGCCTATAGGCGTTTTTTCCAAGTCGCGCGTCGACATCCTGCCTGATGTGCCTACATTCGACGAGAAGAATATAGACGTGTTCCCCTTTGGGGCGCTTGAGCAGATGTCTTATCTCGTAGCCCCCAAAGGGATGTCGGAAAGCCGTGCCGAAGAAGTCCGCAAGCTGTTTGCCAAGGCCTTGAACTCTGACGCCTATCAGGAATTTGCGGTGAAATACGGCATGAAAGTCACCGATCTTCAAGGCGATGCGCTGCAAGAGCAGGCCAAGGCTATCCAGCAGACCTTCAATACGGTTGCGCCTCGGATCTTCACCAAGAAATAAGACCGGCGTCTGGGGGGCGGTGGTGCATCCGCCGATCCCCAACCGGGTCTAGCGGATATGTCTCAGAAAAAACCCGAATCCACCTCACGCATTCTTGCCGACATCCTGACGCTCATCCAGAAACGGGAATACGAGCCGGGTGAACGGCTGCCTTCAGAGCGGGAATTTTCCGAACGCTTTGGGGTAGGGCGCGGCACGATCAGGGAAGCGCTGTCTGTCCTTGAGCGGCTGCGATATTTGAAGCGCAAGCCGAATTCCGGCATATATCTGACATCCACCCCCGAGCGGGCCAGCCTCGAAACCCTGGGGCTGTTTTCAGAACTGGGCTTAAGCCTGGCTTCCGACAAGTTGGCTGAAGCGCTGGAAGTCAGACACATCATAGAGATGCATGCGGTGCAACTCGCCTGCGAGCGGCGGACCGATGATGATCTGCAGCTTATTGCATCCATCGTCGATCGTTTTGACCAGGCTGATGCCTCGCGGTCGCACGAGGTCTGCGAGCTTGATTTCGAATTCCACATGGCATTGTTCAAGGCCGCCCACAATACCGTGCTTGCCCAACTGGTCACGCCGTTCTACATCATGTCTGCCGCCCGGCGCGCCATTTTTTTCTCGGATCCTGACCGTTGCCGGAAATCCAATGAACAGCATCGGCAGCTGCTTGAGTTTCTACGGGAACGCGATGTCGAATCTGCGCAACGTGTCCTGGCCATGCATATTGCACGCGTCGATGCGGAACTGCGGGATATAAGCATAGGCCGGTAAAGACTAAGCCTGTTGCACCGGTCTCCAACTGCCTTACAATCAGTGTCATGTTCGCCTGCGGAAAATCCCTCTGGTGCAAACGTATGTCGGTCTGGCAAGCGCTGTTTTGCCTGACTGTACTGGCGTTTCTGTGTCGGGCCGTGATTCCTGTGGGCTATATGCCAGACCTTTCCGGCAAGCGCGACACTACCTTTGCCATCACCCTGTGTGTGGGTGGCAACCTGGCTGTCATGCAGATGGGGTTTTCTGATGATGCCGGCAATGCATCGGAAGACAACGGTTTCAGCGGCCCGGATTGCCCCTTCGGCATCAACGCAAGCCATAAGCTTCTGGCCGGGCTGAATACCCTGGCCCTGGCGGGTTTGCCTGTTATCTTTCACTCGGCAGCGCCTGCCGCAAGCTGCCAGGCCTTGCCCCCCATGCCGGCCCTGGGGCCGCCCCTGGGCTCGCGCGCTCCTCCTTTCAACCTCGGCTGATCCTTTCGCTGCGGCCCGTGTCGGCCGCATTCCCGAAGCTTTTGTCCGAGGTTTTTTCATGTTTACAGTTCGTACCGGCGCCCGCCTGGCGATTGCCCTGGCGGCCACGTTTGCCGCACCCCAGGTGCTCGCGCATATCACGCTCGAAATCAGGCAGGCCCCTATAGAAACCCGTTATAAGGCGGTACTGCGTGTTCCGCATGGTTGTGATGGTTCACCAACCACAGCGCTGCGTGTGCAGATTCCCGAAGGGGCCATAGCGGCCAAACCCCAGCCCAAAGCCGGCTGGCAGCTGGAAACCACCGAGGGCGACTACGCCCGGCCTTACACCATGTATGGCGCCCAGCTTGCCGCCGGCGTCAAGGAAATCGCCTGGACTGGCGATTCCCTGCCCGATGCACATTATGACGAGTTCGTATTTGTGGCCTACCTGAGCGACGGGCTTACCCCTGGCGAAACGCTGTACTGTCCTGTGGTCCAGGAATGCGAGCAGGGCGTTGAGCGCTGGACGGGCGTACCCGACGCCAGCCATCACGGTCACGGTCATGGTTCGGGCCACAGTCATTCACATTCGCACTCCCATTCGGAATCGCAGGCTCCAGGCCTGAAGCTGCTGCCCAAACCATGAGCGGCCTGAATACTTTCCAAAGATGATCAACCTGAAGGAGATAAACATGTCTACATTGTTCAAATGGGTGGGGTTTACGGCATCCGCCTTGTTGATTTCCACGGCTGTGCAGGCGCAGGTCGTAGTTGAAGACCCATGGGTCCGCGCTACGGTGCCACAGCAGAACGCCACGGGCGCCTTCATGCGTCTTACGTCCGAAACCGCCACCTCACTGGTTCAGGCGGATTCGCCCGTCGCCAAGCATGTTGAAGTGCATGAAATGGTGATGGAAAACAATGTCATGAAGATGCGCGAGATCCCCGCTGTTGCCCTGCCGGCTGGCCAGCTTGTCGAGCTCAAACCTGGCAGCTACCACATCATGCTGCTCGACCTGCATGCGCAGGTAAAGGAAGGCGAGAATGTGCCGCTGACCCTTACTTTTGAAGATGCCGGCGGCAAGCGCAGCACTGTGGATATTCAGGCGCCGGTACGCCCGCTGGCTACCGGTGCAGACGGTAAAGCGCAGAGCCACGGCCATAAGCATTGAGGAAGCAGCATGACGCGTATTTTTGTTGGTCTGGCCACTGCCCTGGCGGTGGTGGCCTCCTTATCTGTACACGCTCATGGCGGCCACGGTAGCCAGGGTCACGAAAGCCATGACCACAGCCATCATGGCCACGGACATGGTCATCATCATGGGCATGAGCTGCCGGTTTTCCCGGATGCCGCCAGGGCCGAGGCTCCTGATGGGGTGACGGTAGAGGGTTGCTGGATACGGGCACTGCCCAATCGGCTGCCTGCCGCGGCTTATCTCAAGGTCGCCAACGCCGGTGCCCAGGATGTTGTGATGGTAGGTGCGCAGGCAGACGGTTTCGGCCGGGTGATGCTGCATGCACATCAGACGGTAAATGGCATGGCAAGCATGGTGCATGCGGGCAAGGTCGTTGTGCCGGCTGGCGGCAGTTTCGATTTCGCACCCGGTGGCCACCATGTCATGCTGGAAAAACCGCAAATCGACCTGAAGATCGGTGGTACGCACCCAATTACGCTATGGTTCGACGGCAATCTGGCCCTCACGGCCAGCTGCGACGTCAGCCCGCCTTCGCGCATGAAGTAGGGCGGCCTGAACCGACCTGCCACCGCAGTGCGGCAGGCGCCATGTCTTGAAGGCAGGTCGGTTCGGTGGTTCGTCTGGATTTGAGTTCTTAACGTTTCTGGAACACGGGCAGCCTGCGTTCCGCCATGGCGGTAATGCCTTCCTTAAAGTCAGCGGTACGGAAGTGCGCGCGCTGCAGTTCGAGTTCGCGCTGATTCACCCGCTTTGCTTCTTCGGCCAGGCCTTGGCGCAGGGTTGCGCGTGTGGCTTCGACCGCAATCGGGGCCGAGGCGGCGATTTCTTCCGCCAACGCATGGGCCTGCTGCTGGATGTCTGCCGCGTCGACCAACATATCAGCCAGGCCGATGCGCAAGGCTTCGGCACCATCTATCCGGCGGCCTGTGTAGAACAGCAAGGCCGCCTGCTGCACCCCGATCAGGCGGGGCAAGGTCATGCTCAAACCAAATCCGGGGTGGAAACCCATGCGATTGAAATTGGCGCTGAACCGGGCTTCAGGGCTGACCACGCGGAAATCCGCCAGCACGGCCAGGCCCAGACCCGCACCGATGGCTGGCCCATGCACGGCTGCCACGATGGGTTTGCGTGAATCGAACAGGCGCATGGCCTGAGCATAGAACGGGGTGGGGTCGCCGTCCTGGCTTTCTTCTGAAGTGAAATCATAGCCGGCGCAAAAAGCGCGGCCTTGGCCAGAAAGCACGATGACGCGGCATTGATCGTTAGCGTCCAGTTCCTGAAGCAGGTCGGCCAGGTTGCGGGCCAGCGCCGTGCTCATGTGATTGAACTTGCCATTGCTCAACGCGATACTGGCAATATGCCCTTCAAGTGTGAAGGAAAAACCGGGGGAATCGTTATTCATTGTCGTTTTCTGAATGAGGCCCTATGAAACGGCCTTGTCGGGATGCAGTCGGTTGCCCGCCCAGGGCCGCATTGCGACCCTGGGCAGATCTTGTTTTATTGCTTTTCTATATTGGCATCTTTTGCGACTTTGTTCCAGAGTGCGATTTCGTTCTTAATGAACTGCTGTAGTTCTTTGCTGCCTGTGAATTCGGGCTTCAGATCGAAGGTAGCGAAGAATTTCTCGGTTTCGGGCAGCCGGGACGCCTGCTGGAAGTAGCCTTCCAGTTTTTCCATGATGCCGTCGGGTGTGCCAGCGGGGGCAACCGCCGCAACCCACAGAAAGATCTTGAAGTTTGGAATACCGGCTTCATCCGCCGTAGGCGCGTTTGGCACCGACGGGTACTGCTGGCCATCGGCAATGACCAGCAGGCGGATTCTTTCAGATTGGGCCAGCGCCTGGGCGGCCGTTATGTCGGCAAAACCATAATCGACCGTCTTGGATGCAATGGCTGTCACCGTTTCGCCGGCACCCTTGAATGGGATGTTTACCGCCTTGATCCCCTTGATCTGATTGAAGTATTCCCCAATCAGCTGATAACCTGCCGAGCCCGTCCCAAAGCTCAGTTCTTCGGGGTGTTTTTTAGCATGGTCGACAAGGTCTTCAAGGTTCTTGAACGGCGAATCCTGGGGGACGGCCAGCACACCCGGGGTCTTGAATATGAAACCGATGGGCTTGAAATCGGTGGTTGAATCGTAGGGCAGGCTTTTGAACAAGGCGCTATTGGTGGCCAGTGTCGAGTTGCTGCCGATCAGTATCGTATACCCATCTGCGGGGGCGTCAAGAACTGTTCTGACTGCGATGAACCCATTGCCGCCCGGCCTGTTTTCCACAATGACGGGTACACCGGCGATTTCGGACACTTTTTGAGCGTAGTAACGTGCGCTGGTATCGGTGCCGCTACCGGGGTTGAACGGAACGACGAATTTTATCGGCTTGGAGGGATAATCATCGGTGGAAGCCGCCTTGCCAGCCATGGGGACCATGGCCAGGCAGGCCGTTGTTGCGAAGGTGAGTAGAGTTTTTACCAACATGCCGTCTCCTTTTGTTTCCAGTTGTAAAAATTATGAATTTGCCCGCCACTATACAGCTTTGTGCTCAGTGCTGTCTTGATACTACCGGGCTTTTCGCTTCGCCGCGAACGCCGATGCTTGCGCCTCCGCGCCTGGCGAATCGGAGCGGCATGCAGGCCGCGACGTGGGCAAGCTCCGGCCGGCAGGCCGGAGTTCTTCATCAACGCATTCCGAACGTTTTTTGACTACTGACTATCGTATCCATGACCAAAGACACCCATCTGCTGATTGTCGACCCGCAAAACGACTTCTGTGATTTGCCGCTCAGTTATCTGCCGCACGACCCCGTGCAGACCGGCGCCCGGCTCCAGCCGCAGCTGCCGGTGCCGGGCGCGCATGCCGATATGCAGCGCCTGGCCCGCTTCATCCGCCTGGGTCAGGCGGCAATCGCGTCTGTCACCATCACGCTGGATTCGCACCACCATGTCGGTATTGAGCGCCCCGCGATGTGGCGCAAGGCCGACGGCAGTCCCATTGATCCGTTCACCCAGCTTGGCAGTGACGATGTCCGGCAGGGCAGGTTTGTTCCCCGTGACCCGGCGGCCCTGGAATCCGTGCTTGCCTACCTGGAAGCCCTGGAAGCTGCGGGGCGCTATACCCATATGGTCTGGCCCACCCATTGCGAAATCGGCACATGGGGGCACAACCTGCATGCTGATGTACTGGCCGCCTGCAACGCGTGGGAACAGCATCACGGCCGCAGCACGGCAAAGGTGCTGAAAGGCAGCAACCCTTATACGGAACATTACAGCGCGTTCATGGCCGAAGTCCCCGACCCTGACGATGTGGCCACGCAGTTCAATCAGAGTCTGTTCAATAGCCTGAAGTCGTCTTCATGCCTGCTGGTGGCGGGCGAGGCCGGCAGCCATTGTGTGAAATCCACGCTGGAGCATTACGCGCAGCACGTGGATGACGCGGCCATGGCGCGCGTGGCCCTCCTCACCGACTGCATGAGCCCGATTCCCGGCTTCGAGCCCGCCTACGACGCTTTTCTGGCAGCAATGGAAGGGCGGGGCGCCCGTTTGCTGACGACAACGGCGTGGCTCAGCCAGCAGGGCATTAAATAGTGCTGTGGCAGTTCCGGGGTGCCAATGCCCCGGTGCAGTCTGAATACTGCATATCCATGATTCTGTAACGTTTGCTTTCTATCATTCGGTTCCGATTCGCTGGTGCCCGTTCTGGTTTCTCCAGCGTCTCAGGCGACCACCACCGAAGGCAGCTCGGATGCCTCAACCGCTATCGCCCTGGACGACGATTACATGGTGGTGGCCGATGACGAGGGTGCCATCTTGCGTGTATTCAACCGCGAAGGCGGCGAGGCAGTGAAAGAATGGTCCATTACCGAAGCTGCGGCTGCGGGTGGAACCGGCCTGGGTGTGGATGAGATCGACCTCGAAGCCAGCACCCGCATGGGCGATACCTTCTATTTCACGGGATCACACAGCAATAAGCGCAACGGCAGCGAAGCCGATGAGCGTGAATTCCTCTTTTCGGTGAAGCTTACCGGTACGGGCGCCGATACGGCATTTGAATTACTGGACATCCAGAGCGGCCTGGAAGATCTGCTGATGGCCTGGGACGATGCCAACGTGCATGGCAAGGGCGTCGGGCACTACGGCTTTGCGGCATCTTCCGCTGGCGGTGTGGTTCCTGAACAGGTCAGCGGCTTTTCCATTGAAGGCATGACCGCGTCGCTGGACAACAGCCAGCTGCTGCTGGGTTTCCGCGCACCGCAGGTTGACACGCAAACCCGCGAAAAAGCATTGATCATCCCCGTATCGGTGGACACCGTATTTTCGGATGCACCGGTGTTCGGTGACCCCATCGAACTGAACCTGGGCGGGCGCGGCATCCGCTCCATCGAGAAAGCGGCCGACAACAGCGGATATCTGATTCTGGCTGGTCCGGCAGGTTCCGCTGCGGCCGAGACCCTAAACGATTTCCGCCTGTATCGCTGGGACGGCAGTGGGAATCAGGATGGCCTGACCGAGCTGGACATTCTGGATGCCAACGGCGAGATTGTCAGCCTGGACAGCCTGCTTGAAGCAACCGGCGGCAGCTTTGAAACCCTGGTGGAAGGCAGCGGCCTGGAAGCCGGCACCCGCCTGCAACTGCTGCAGGATAACGGCGACACCGTCTGGGAGGGCCGGACTCTGGTTTCCAAGGATCTGGATCCCCAGGACCAGCAGTTCATGGGCGACTGGGTTGAACTGGGCCTGGCAGCAGAAAACAAGGCTCCTGAACTGGCCTCGTCCAATGTGGGCGCCGACCCCATCGGCCACAGGGCGGATCTGATTCTGAGGTTTGACGAAGCCGTCAAGCTGGGCGCAGGCAGCATCGTGTTGAAGCAGCGCGCTGAAGGCGAGGGCGATGACCTTGTCATCCAGACCTTCACGCTTGAAGAGGGCGTGGCTGACGGGGTTGCCGTGGCCTACAACGTCCTTACCCTCAACCCGGACGACGATCTGGAAGCCGGTAAGGAATATATTCTGGAATTCAATGGCGACGTCATCACCGACCTGAGTGCACTTTCCCTGTCTGCCGAACTGGATAGCCTGTCCTTCACAGTGGCAGCGCATGGAGCCTGGATGATTCGGTGGATGTGGTTGCGGTTGGGGGCAAGGGGCTGGGCGGGGGCGACGCTGTATTCCTCTACGACCAGTACGAGAACCTGATCACTGCCCTCAATTACGGTGCGCCAGGGCGGGACCTGACGGCACTTGACGGTACGATAGTTGCGCCCATCCCGGACAGCCAAGGTGGCCATGCCGGTGCGGCTGTGGGGGGGGCCAAAGCAGTGTCCGCCGTGTGGGACGCTGCCAATTCCACGCCTTACGACCCCATCTATATTGCAGCCACAACGCTGCCCGACGGTTCCACCGGTACACCGGGCGGGGTCGAGACACTGCCGCTTGCACCCAGTACCTTGCTGATTACCGAGGTCACGTCAAAGCACTCGTCGGACATCGACTTCTTCGAGGTGTACAACTACGGCTCAGACAGCATAGACCTGAGCGGCTGGGGCTGGACAGATTCGGCAAAGGAAAAGTTCGGCACCTTCGCAGACGGCACGACGATTGATGCCGGCGGCGTGCTGGTTGTTGTGGGCGAGGAAGATACGATGGACGACTTCCTGGCAGCATGGAGGCTGGAGGCTGACCCGCTACGCTATGTGGAAGTGGACGGGCCGGGCCTGGGCAAGGGCGACGGCGTCATCCTGTACAACGGCGCGCAGCAGACCATGGCATGGTTCAACTACAGCGGCTCCGATATCACCGGCCTGGATGAGATGCTGCTTTCCAGCATTCCCGGCGACGGTAACGAACACGCAGGCGTAGCCGCTGGCGCTTCGACGGATTCGGTGTCTGCAATGTGGGATGGCGTGTCCAACCTGTTCCCGGTCTATGTTGCCGCCACCGAATTGCCGGGTGGCGATACGCTGGGTTCACCAGGCGAGGTCTTCTTCGCCTAAACAAGGGGCCGGGGGGGGCTGCATGGTGCCCCCGGCCTACTTCAGCGTAGTCGTTCGACCTGCACGCTGGCTTCGCCTGCATCATTCGACACCCAGGCACTCCCTTCCTGTATGTTGATGTTCAGCTCCATCTTTCTTGCAGCCATTTCCGCCAGCCTGGCCGTGCCTTCGGTATCCAGAAGGTAGACGCGCAGTTTGTCGGCACGTTCCAGCTTGCCCTGCACACCTTGCCACCACAGGCCGGCATTGCGGCCGTAGGCAAGGATGATCACTTCTTCCGACCTGCCGCAGGCCTTCAGTATGCGCCGTTCGTCAGGCAGGCCGGTTTCCACCCATTGCAGGATGTCGCCGGTCAAATCCTTGCGCCATAGATCGGGCTCGTCGCTTTCGGAAAGACCGCGCGTAAATGTCAGGCTATCGTCCGGATCAATGAATAAGGCATAGGCCAGCAGACGCACCATCATGCGTTCATCGGTTTCAGAGGGATGCCGTGCCACGGTGACGCTATGGCTGTTGTAATAGGCGCGATCGTGGTCGGCGACGTGCAGATCGGCTTTATAAATGGTTGCGCGCAGGGCCATGAAAGGATGCCTCGATAGGCATTTTGATCTGGAAAGGCCCGATGATACATGCAATGGCGAACCCGGCCAGTGCCATATCCACATGCAGCGGATTGCCGGGTTCACTTGAATCTGTTCATAAAGGCAACGAACTGCGCCATCTGCATGGGGCGGGCCAAAGCATAGCCCTGCCCATAACGCACGCCGGCCGCCAGCAGCAGCCGTGCCTGCTCCATGTTCTCAATACCTTCGGCGACGGTGTCGGCGTCGATGGCGCGGCCGATATTGACGATTTCAGCAATCAGGCTTGACCTGAGCGTGGCGTCTTCAAGCTCATGGACAAACGAGCGGTCAATCTTCAGCCTGTGAGGTGAAAGCTTGGTGACAGACTTCAGGTTGGAATAACCGGTACCGAAATCGTCCACGGCAATCAAGAACCCCTGCGCTTTCAGGCACTGCACTTCGGTAATCAGTTCGCTGGACAAACTGTGTTCGGTGATCTCTACGCAAATATCCAGATCATCCCGGTTCGCCAGCTGCAGGGCTTCCGTGAGTATTGGAATCAGCTCATCCGGGATCACGCTTTTGGGAAAATAGTTCACCGCGATACTGAATTTGTCATCCCAG
>Ga0172382_10006752_pt1 | contig 16538 bp, 18 predicted proteins | sample Leawel138RmetaG_FD_122245 | JGI IMG/M metagenome (GOLD analysis project Ga0172382, IMG submission 122245) | Leachate microbial communities from a municipal landfill in Southern Ontario, Canada - Leachate well 138R metaG | ecosystem: Engineered > Solid waste > Landfill > Unclassified | place...
AATTATAAACTTGCCGTTTTAATGAATATGTTTATACAAGCCTTCAGATATGCTTTTGAACCGTTCTTTTTTGCCCGTGAAAATATGAGTGACGACCGGCAGGTTTACGCTACCATCATGAAATATTTTGTAATTTTTGGATTAATTATTTTTCTAGGAATGATATTATTCCTGGATATCATTACACTGATAATAGGTTCAAATTATCACGAAGGGTTAAAGGTTGTCCCCATAATCCTGATGGCAAATTTGTTTTTTGGAATTTATTTTGCACTTTCTCTATGGTATAAACTAAAGGATATGACCCGATACGGAGCTTATATGGCTTTAATTGGAGCCGCTATTACGCTGGTAATTAATATTTCGCTTATACCGTTTATGGGTTATATGGGATCAGCTATTGCAGTTTTTGTTTGCTATTTGGTGATGATGATTCTTTCTTATTATTGGGGTAGAAAATATTATCCTGTACCCTATGATTTGAAAAGAATAGGAACCTATTTCGGAATTGCAGTTGGAATCTACTTGATTAATTTGTTTTTATATAATCAACCTTCCTGGATAAAATATGCCGGCGAATCTTTCTTATTTATCGGATTCCTAAGTATAATCTGGAAACTGGAGAAGAATCAACTAAAAAGGTTATTGAAAAGATGACCCAATATCGGATTTAAATATCAAAAAGTATTAATTTTGTAGGGAGTAATTTTGGTTGTACTTCATATTAAAATTCGATTTTATAAGTTACCAGGAATATAAATCATTTTTTTGATGAATAAATTGAATAATAAACCTATTGCACTTGCCAGTGATCATGCTGGTTTTGATAAAAAACAAGTCATTATTAAATATTTTACTGAAAAGGGCATTTCTTATCAGGATTTAGGATGCTATAGCAACGAGAGCTGCGATTATCCTGATTTTGGTCATAAAATTGGAGAAGCTGTTGAAAAAGGGGAGTTTGATAAAGGAATTTCTTTTTGTGGAACTGGTTTAGGTATAAGCATGACTGCTAATAAGTATCAAAAAGTACGTTCGGCAGTTTGTTGGAAACCAGAGATTGCTATCCTGGCCATGCAGCATAATAATGCGAATATTTGTGCCATTCCTTCCCGATTTGTTACGGATGATGAGGCGATATCGATTGTAGAATCTTTTTTAAGTGCCAGATTTGAAGGTGGTAGGCATGCACGAAGAATAGGAAAAATACCGTTAAAATCATTTTAAGAATTAGATGAAGAAATTCTAAAATTAACTTATATGTTGTCGAATACGTGTAAATATGCCTTAAGAGCTCTTATTTATCTGACAAATTTTTCAGATGAGGAAAAGATGATTGGCATCAAAAAAATTGCAGAGGATCTGAATCTCTCTTCTCCTTTTCTCGGAAAGATTCTGCAGAACCTGGTGAAGCAAAAGCTTTTGGTCTCTACCAAAGGTCCTAATGGAGGTTTTTCTTTGGCAAAAAAGCCGATTGAAATATCTTTGTGGGATATCGTAACAAAAGTGGATGGAGAGGAGTTTTTTACCAATTGTCTGATTAGGCTTGAGCCCTGCCGTACTCATGATTCTTCAAAACCTGTATGCCCGATACATGCCCAGTACGATCTGCTCAGAAATGATATTATCCGGTTTTATCAGGAAACAACGCTGGAAACAATTAAAAACGACCTGGAGAAATATGAACATATCATACTTTGATATTTATGTTTTTTTGTTTTTAAAAGAATTTTTCCCAACGTTTGTCTGACACCCAGAAGTGAAAAAAGAGCACCGAAACAAGAATACCTGAGGTATTGGCAAAAAAATCGTAAAGATTGCTACTTCGTGAGGAAGTAATGATATGTTGAGCCGATTCAAGTATAGCAGCTAAAACAATAGATATGAAGGGTGCTATAAAAAGGTGATTTTTCCCTAATTTTTTTATGGGTCTAAAAAGAAGCAGGCAAAAGACAAAAAATAATCCAAAATGCACCAGTTTATCAAAATGGGGAATTTGAAATAACGAAGTTTTTGGCAACTTTCCTGATGGAGTAAACAATCCATAGCAAATGATGGAAAGCCAGATAAAGGGTTTAATAAACAATGTAAGTTTCATCAAACATATAATTTTTTATACTACGGCAAAGTAACAAAAACTATGGCAGGTATTTATATACATATCCCGTTTTGTCATCAGAAATGCAATTATTGTGATTTTTATAAAACCTTAAATACAAGTAGAAAAGCAGAATTTCTTGCTGCTTTAAAGAAAGAGGCCTTGGAAAGGGTAAGCTATTTGAACGGCGCCCCGGTTGAATCAGTTTATTTGGGCGGGGGAACACCATCGGTACTGAATGAAGAAGAGATCGGCTCATTATTAGATTTTATCCGTAAGTGTTTTACTGTGCTGTCTCATGCTGAAATAACACTTGAAGCTAATCCTGATGATTTGAACCCGGGATATCTTCGATCATTGAATGATTTGGGAATTAATAGGTTAAGTATTGGAATACAATCTTTTAACGATTTTTATTTAAAAAAAATGAATCGGCGCCACAATGGGCAACAAGCGGTTGCATCTATCGAAAATGCTCTGGCTGCGGGTTTTTCGAATTTAAGTACCGATCTTATTTATGGTTTTCCCGGATTAACTCTTCAACAATGGGAGAAAACACTGAAAACTATGTTTTCTTATCCGATAACTCATCTTTCTGCCTATCACTTAACTTATCATGAAGGTACTCCTTTTTACAGTTGGCTTAGAAAAGGAAAAATCAGGGAATTAGATGAAAACGAAAGCATTGCTCAATACTATTTATTGCTGGATGAATCCTCAAAAGCGGGTTTTGAAGCTTATGAAATTTCCAATTTTGCACGTCAACAGATGTATGCATTGCACAATTCAGCGTACTGGACAGGCAAACCCTACCTGGGACTTGGACCGTCAGCTCATTCTTTTAACGGCATAAAGCGCCGGTGGAATATTGCTTCTGTTACTTCATATAACCGGGCTGTAGTAAATAAGATGCCCTATTGGGAGGAGGAAGAATTGACAGATAACGAGAAATATAATGAGTATATTCTAACTCGTTTACGAACCTGTTGGGGAGTATCAACTGACAATTTAGAAAACCGGTTTGGAGAAAAATATTCGGCTATGTTTAAGGAACAAGCAATAAAATATCTTACGACAGGAAAAATTAGAGAGAATTCGGGAGTTTATACCCTAACCAGGCAGGGACTGTTTATTTCGGATGACATCCTGGCTGGATTTATGATTATTTGATTGTTAACCAATTGTTTGTATTTTATACTCAAATATGAAATATTGTTAATGAAGCGCCGTTGAAGCAGGTGTCTGTTTGAAAAATTCTATCTTAGCGGGTCTTTTTAATATGGAAAGCATGTTAGTTAAAATAGTGAACAGGTCGAATAATCCTTTGCCGGCATACAGTACAAAAATGTCGGCAGGTTTAGATTTACGTGCATCTTTGAATGAACCGGTTATTTTAAAACCATTGGAAAGAAAATTGATACCTACAGGTTTATATATTGAACTTCCCCGTGGTTTTGAAGCACAAATAAGGCCACGAAGCGGGTTAGCCATAAAGAAAGGGATAACCGTTTTAAATACTCCGGGAACAATTGATGCCGATTATCGGGGTGAAATAAGGGTTATTCTTGTTAATCTTTCGCAAGAAGATTTTACCATAGAAAATGGAGAACGTATTTGTCAAATGGTAATTGCTGCCCACGAAACAGTGGAATGGAATTTGGTAAGTGAACTGAATGAAACAGAAAGAGGTGCTGGCGGTTTTGGCCACACCGGGAAAGGTTAGAAAATGAATATTACAAAGATAAAATGGTTGCTATTACTCTTGTTGCCAGGCTTATTGTCTGCCTGCTCGGGATCCAAATCTGTCGTCAGACAAGAAATTGTGGTTGCAGATGAGGCAGAGGTTGATGAAAACGAACTCCAACTGGAAGAACAACAGCAAATGGAGTTTGCATACCTGTTCGTAGAAGCGTTGAAAGAAAAAGCATTGGGAAACTCCCAACAAGCTATCCAGCTTCTTTCAGGTTGCCTTAAGGTTGATCCCAACTCTTCTGCTGCCATGTTTGAACTGGCAACCATCCATGCCGAAAATAACGATTTTACCAGTGCATCACTGCTGCTTGAAAAAGCAATAAGCTTAAATCCTGATAACAAATGGTATAAACTGTTGCTTGCTCAAATTTACCAACAAACAAGACGCTTTAATCAAGCAGCAGAAATTTATGGAAAACTAGTGGAAAAGGAACCGGAAAACATGGAGTATAACTTCATGAAAGCAGTTATGCTGAGCAATAGCGGAAAGGTAGATGAGGCCATCGATGCATATAACCGTATGGAAGAAAAAGTAGGAGTTAATGAACAGATCGCTGTTGCTAAACAACAGCTTTATATACAAGACGGACAAGTTGAAAATGCTTTTCAAGAGATTCAAAAGTTAATTGAAAACAATCCAAAAGAACCTAAATATTATGGATTGATGGCCGATTTGTATCAAAATCAGGGCGATTCAGTGAATGCGCTGAAATATTATCAGAAAATTCAGGAGGTGGATCCAAACAATGGATTTGTTTATTTTTCTCTGGCAAATTACTACCTTCAAAATGGAAATAAAAAACAATCTTTTGAGGAGACAAAAAAGGGATTTCGTAGTGAAGATGTTGATATCCAAACAAAGTTGCAGCTTTATATGATGCTGACTTCAAATCCACAAAATTCAGGCATTGAAGCCGAACAGGAAGAACAACTGATCAACATCCTGCAAGAGGTCCACCCCGATGAATACCTGGTGTACACAGTCCGCGCTGAAAGTCTGCTGAAAAGAGGGAAATCAAAAGAAGCCCGTACTGAATTGCTGAATGCCCTGAAATTGGAGAACAACGATTACTTGCTCTGGGAAAGGGTACTTTTTATCGACAACGATTTGCAGGATTGGGACGGATTGTATTCACACAGTATCCAGGCAATGGATCTTTTTCCCAACCAACCGCAGGTATATTTTTTAAATGCTATCGCCTGCGTTCAGCTTGAGAACTATGAGGAAACAGTTTCCATGGTTGAAGAAGGCCTTATGTATGTAGTTGATAATAAAGGGCTGGAAGGGCAATTTTTAATGTTGAAAGGAGAAGCTTTGTATAAATTGGGCAAAATAAAAGATGCATTTGGCATTTTTGATCAATCTGTTGAAATGGATCCGAATAATCATATTGCTCTGAATAATTATGCCTACTACCTTTCACTTACCGGTGAAAACCTGGATAAAGCAGAACGGATGAGCGGAAAGGTTATTGAACGCTTTCCTGATAACGCTACTTACCTCGATACTTATGCCTGGGTATTGTTTAAAAAAGGAGAATATAAACTGGCCCGGTTTTATATGGAGTCGGCCTTGAAAAATAGCGGGGATAACAATCCTACCCTGCTGGAACATTATGGCGACATCCTGTTTAAACTTCAGCAAACTGATGAAGCCATTCAATATTGGCAGAAAGCAAGAGAATTTGGTGAGGATTCAGAAATATTGGAAAGAAAAATTAGAGAACGTAACTATTTTGAAGAGTAAATGAAGAAGACAATACCGGGGAGTCGCCAAAAATTTAATCTTCTATTGCTATTCATATTGGTTGTTTTTACATCATGTAAAACAACACGTGAATTGCCTGTAGAATCATTGAAACCGCTTCCGGTTGAAAAACTTTTAAACCTGGTTGAATACAACGCATTTGAATATTCCGATTTAACCATTAAACGCATTCAGGTGCAATTCTCCAATTCCTCAACGAAAAATAGTTTCCGCGCCTCAATTAAAGCAGTTAAAAATGATGGAATCCTGGCTTCAATCAGTAAAATGAATATTCCTTTAGGACGTGTACTCCTGACTCCCGATAGCGTTACCTATGTGAATTATATAGATAAAAACTTCCTTGCTGATGATTATTCCTTCTTAAGCAACTACTTTAACCTTTCTCTTGATTTTGAGACGATTCAGGCTATTCTTTCCAACAATGTTTTTCTGAACCAGATACATGTTGGTAATTCTCCTGAATCTATTTATGATACCTCAGTAGAAAATGGCAGGTATGTGTTGCAAACTGCAGGAAAACAAAGTGGAGTAAAAACAAAAGGAATTTTTAACCGGTTACGCTCTTCATTCCATCCGGGAGTTATTGAGAATCAGGAAAAATCGCAGGGAATGGTTCGGAAAATGTATTTTAACCGGCGTAATTATTCACTCGAGCGATTGCTGATCGACGACAGTTTAAACAGGTGGAAGCTGGAAGTTGATTTCAATGATTTTGTGAAAATTGAGAAAAAAGAATACCCGGGATCTATCGATATTAAAATGACATCTCCCGAAGAAGTTGTAGATATGAAAATCAAATTAAACGGGTTCTCTACTGATAAAATTGAATCAGTGGACCTGAATATCCCGGGATCGTATCGTCAAATACAGCGATATTAATCTTTGCAGTAAACTTTCTATTTCGACAAGACATAATAAACTGCAGTAGTTAAAAAATTTCTCACCCAGGGAATGGAAGTCACTATTCTGTTCTGTTTACGTGGTTTTATCCCAAATTTAGTTTCGTAATTGGGATTGATAAGATACAGGGTTCGTTTGTTTATGGTGTAATTTTCTTTCTGAATAATTCTTTCAAATCTGTCAATGGATATACCGGTCTGTTTAATGAAAAGAAGTTCATTTATTCTCTGTTTATTGGGTTCGGCAATATTCAGAATGAACCGGTATATTGGTCTGGGTAACAGATGAAAGTATGGCATTTTGGCGAGGAGCCTATTCTGACAGATCTGTTGATGACCTCCAAATGGATTTTGCCAGGGAGGAAAAGCAAGAAAAAATTTTCCTTCGGGTTTTAAAAACTTTTTTACGTAATTCATAAATTTCTTTTGATCAGGAATGTGCTCAATTACATCCCTCATCATGATGATGTCAAATTTTTTCCCATCGAGGTCAGACAGATAAATATCCTTACAAATTAAATGGAGATTTTTATTTTGGGGATGATTCTTGAAAAACTCCCGGGCCAGCTCAATCCGGCTACATGAAATGTCGATCCCGGTTGCTTTACATCCCAGGTCAAGAAAAGGGATTAAATTTCCGGCTTCGGCACAGCCAATTTCCAAAACTTCTGTCTGTGGACCCACTTCTATGATGTCAGAAAGATAAGGAATAACAAACTTACGGGTTGTTATGGATTGCTCCTGAAAGTAACGCTCTTTATTATTATGTCGCTCCTGCATAAAAATTAAATATTAGCAACACGCCGTAAACCCTGGGTGTCAATGAACCTGATTTTTCGTCCCTGCAACTCGACCAACTTGTCCTGTCTAAACTCGGAGAGAAGCCTGATTACCGATTCTGTGGCTGTACCTACCATGTTGGCTAGCTCTTCCCGGGTAAGTGTTATCTGTAAGGTGTTTTGATGATCCAGACTGAAGTTCTCTTTTAATAAAAGTAAGACCTCAGCAAGACGTTCCCGTACTGTCTTTTGGGCAATATCGGTTATGTATTCGTTGGCTTCCCGAAGTTCCCTGCACACAATCTGTAACATGTGGTGTGAAAATTGCCAGTTATTCCTGATCAGAAAAAGTAACGTCTGATAGGGAATATGACAAAGTACAGCTTCATCAACCACTTTCGCTGTCGTACAGGCCAGTTCCTGACTCAGTAACGACCGGTAGGCAATGATTTCACCCTTCTTGGCAAAACGAATGATCTGTTCCTTGCCATCAATTCCTGTTTTAAAAATTTTTATGATCCCCCGGGTTACACAAAAAAAACCGGTTAACCTGCTCCCCTCACGATAAATGATGGAACCTTTCTTGTAAAGTGAACAGGTCTTTTCCTGCTTCAACCGGTTGAACTCTTCGGGATCTAATTTTTTGAATAGTTGAAACCCACTTAAATCAGCTTCTTCTTCTGTTGGACTCTTTTGTATACTTCTCATTTCATAACCTTTTGTGCCTGTTAATACTTGCTCGTTTTAACTTAACAAATGATCGGCGTGGTGAGTTGTGTTCCACACCCTAAATATACAACTTCAAAAATTATTTAAAAATTATTTACCTGGTTGTATCATTCAGTTTTCTGGTACGAACAGAAAACCTGGTTTAATACAAATGGCATTCCCTGCTCCTTTTTTTCGAACCTTCAAATTTTTAACACTATAATTGGTTGTGATTCAAAATTAACGATTGAAACTAAACAAATTTAATACTTTTTTGTCTTTTATTTTTAGAACGTATATTTAGAACAGTCTCTTAATATTAAAACAGAAAAAGATGAAGACTATCAGAAACATGACAGGAGTGGTTATTTTAACCTTTTTATTTGCGCTACAGGGATTTGCCGATGAATATTCTGTGGATAAATCGAAGAGCGCAGTGAAGTGGAGCAGCAAGAAAGTGGTTGGTGGACATTTCGGAACTATTGAGCTAAAGAGTGGTAGACTGAATGTAGAAAGCAGGAAAATTCTATCCGGTGAATTTTTGATGGATATGACCACTATAGTTAATGAAGATATTAGTAATGAGGCGGTAAATAGGAAATTGGTCGGACATCTGAAATCAGATGATTTTTTTTCTGTCGACAAGCATCCGGTTTCTACCCTGATTGTAAGAAAAACGTCACAGAAGTCGGAAAATGTCTTTACATTTTCAGGAGATCTTACCATTAAAGGAATTACTCATCCGGTTGTATTTGACGCTACGGTTTCCTTTTTGACAGGAAAAATTTCAGCAAATGGAAAAATGGAAATTGATCGCACGTTGTATGACATCAGATATGGCTCGGGTAAATTTTTTTCCGGATTGGGCGATAATATGATTCATGATAATTTTTCACTTGACTTTTCTATAGAATTTGAGTCTGTTGGTAGTACAGTACTTCAATAGTTGGTGAGCTTGATCATTGCCATTTTTAGCTACGCCTATTAAAAATGAATCACATGTCAATTTAAAACCCGGCGGCGAATTTTACGTAGTAACTAAAAATAATGAATATCAATTTTACGCAGCCATTATGATGAAATCAGTAAATCCTGCCACCGGTGAGTTGATCAAGGTTTATGATAATCACACCGAAAAAGGCATTCAGAAGATTATTAATTCGGTTGATAAATGTTGGCATCAATGGAAAAAGAGTTCCTTTTTTCAACGTAGTCAGTTGATGCAGAACTTATCCAGTTTGTTAAGAAGCAATAAAGAACAACTTGCCCGGTTGATGGCACATGAAATGGGGAAGGTGTTGTTTGAGGGTGTTGCAGAGATTGAAAAGTGTGCATGGGTATGTGATTATTATGCAGTTAATGCGGAGAATTTTTTAGAGAATGAAGTCATTGAATCTGACTTTTCACAGTCGTATGTCAGCTATCAGCCCTTAGGAACGATTTTAGCAGTCATGCCATGGAATTTTCCGTTTTGGCAGGTTTTTCGTTTTGCTGCTCCCACAATGATGGCTGGAAATACAATAGTATTAAAACACGCATCTAACGTACCGGGTTGTGCATCAGCCATTGAGGATCTTTTCAGGGAGGCAGGATTTCCGGAAAATGTTTTTCGTTCACTGCTAATTGGGAGTGAGCAGGTTGTAGATGTAATTGAACATCCTGCCATAAAAGGAGTAAGTCTTACCGGCAGTACTGCCGCGGGGAGAAGTGTAGCTTCAGTTGCAGCAGGTGTGCTAAAGAAATGTGTTTTGGAATTGGGTGGCAGCGATCCTTACCTCATTTTACCCGATGCCGATTTGAAGGCTGCTGCCAGGATTTGTGCAGCAGGCAGGTTGCTTAATGCCGGGCAGAGTTGTATCGGAGCTAAACGGTTTATTGTGACTGATCCGGTATATTATGAGTTTTTGGAGTATTTTACCTATGAAATGAATAAGGCAGTTTTTGGTGATCCCTGTGATGGTGAAACAACTATGGGCCCTTTGGCACGTATCGATATCCGTGACGAACTCCACCTGCAGGTACTGATGTCAGTGAAAAATGGGGCCGAAGTGGTCATCGGTGGCGAAATACCCGAACGAAAGGGAGCCTATTATCCACCAACTATTCTGGAAAATGTGAAACCTGGTATGCCGGCATATGATGAGGAATTGTTTGGCCCGGTAGCATCAGTTATTCGGGTGAAAGACGAAAAAGAAGCCATCCATGTAGCTAACGATACTCCCTTTGGCCTGGGAGCTGCCGTTTTTTCCATGAATATGGGGAAAGCACAACAGATAGCAGAAACCCAACTACAGGCAGGCAGCTGCTTTGTGAATGATTTTGTGAAATCAGACCCACGTCTTCCATTCGGAGGCATCAAAGGTAGCGGATATGGCCGGGAACTCTCCTCTCAGGGTATCCGGGAATTTGTGAACGTGAAAACTGTAGTGGTGAAGTAACTTCAAAAATAGCGCCTTACCTTTGCCGAATAGTCTCGATAGACTTCACCGTAATGCCTGCGCAGAAACTTTTCTTCTTTCAGAATGAAAAAGTGAATACTGATCAGGGCAGACAAAGCCATGATCAAAAAGAAGAAACTGGTATGTAATAGAGCCATCCCGGAAAAAAAAAGGTTTACACAGAGAAAAAAGGGATTTCGTGTGTAGGAGAACACACCAGTGGTGATTAACTCACCTGCTGTATGTTGATCTAATCCAAACCGCAGAGATTTTTTGAAATGAATAAGTGTTAATGCCCAAAAAAACAAAGCCATAACAACTACTGCTATCCCTATGAGATCAAGTATGGAATTTGTCCATAATTTCCTTGTGAACCAGTCGGGGAAAATGGATGATATGGCAGGAGATGCCATAGCCAGCAGTTCATAAAACCAAATGAAAAACAGAAAACTATATAATGGATAGAGGAGTAACAGGTACCAGGATCTCCGGTTGCCCGGGCTTACCCTGATCCCCTTTACTCGCAGGTAGATGATCCGTACTGTAAGAATAAGGCTGAATAAAAGAAAGCTTAATAATGGGAAAATGCTCAACATATCCATAACGGGTTTTTGAGCATTAAAAATAAACTATTTTTTAGTAAAAATCATCAGGCAGTATTCCCGGGTATATGGAAGGATGCTTTTGTGAACCGGATTAAATATTTGGAAACGAGAATCCTACTGTAACAGGATGTAATTCAGGACCTCTGTCATTTTTAAAGAGCGGGGTCATCCCATAGTTGATGAAGACACAGAAATCCCCGAAGCCTATACGACCGGTCAGGTCATATTTAAACTGGTTAAGGTTAAAATTGCTACGTGTTTTTTCTTTTCCTTCATCTGATTTATACTTTGTATGCGACCCGATATTTACGCCACCGATCACACCTCCTGCAAGGTAAAGCCTTGAACCGCCCATTCGTAATGGTGTTTTTACTTCGAACATGAGTGGAGCAGTTAGGTAGCTAACGTTCAGTTTTGATTTTTTTAATCTGCTGAGGTGGCTCAGGTCACGGGGCATCACAATACCAACGCCATCCTGTTTTTCAATGGTTATTGGCTGGTCGAAAGTGAAATCCATAAAGCTGAATCCCAACCCGGTTACCAGACCAAAATTATTGGCTTCGTTTTTAAAAGCCCACTCTGCAAAATTCAGGTTCACTGTGATGGATTTGCCATAATGTAAGTCCATAAAATTGGGAGGAATAACCGTATTTAATTGGTTATAAAGAGAATAGTCGGTTTGGCTATACATGTTCATGCCAAATTCCAGACCTGCCCAATGCGGATTAAAGCTACCTGTCCATTCTTTTTTCTTTTCTTCCTTGTCTATTTGCAGAAAGGTACCTTTGCTCCCATCAATAACTTTAAAGTTGCGTCGTCCAACCCGGATGTGTGTTGTGTCGCCCATGTCATCAGTTATTATTTCAATTCCTTTGTTGTTGCCTACTTTTACCTGGGTCTTTTCCCCGTCTTCCAAAACGGTTACCACATTTTTCTTCATCACTTTTACTTCAGTGGTATCGTTTTGTGCATTCATACTGATGCCCAGAATCAGGCATATTAAAATGGTAAATATTCGTTTCATTTGTTCTGTTTTAAATGTTTTGCTCCTCTGACGCATAAGATACCCGTATTGTTACAGACAGATCATTATGTGTTTACATCCGGTATGTTTTATCATCAGTTAATTTTTGTAGGAATGGTGAATGCCAGTAATCGTGAATCGTAATTAAGTTCTATTATTTCACCTTCAGAGTTGGTTTGGTAATTAAATTTTTCATTTGAAACAGACGAAACCAGGTACAATCCTGCTCTGGCTATCACTGATAATGAAAAATTATTTATCCCGGTTTTCTCTTTGACAACATCAGCCAGTAATCTCTCATCACCTGTCATAATTTGTTTTTCCTGACTTTTAATGGTTATCTCTGCCAGCGTTAAATCAGGTTGTTGGGTTGAAATAAAGGGTTCAATGCCGGTTATCATCTTGGGTATTTCCATGGGGATTCTTGTTTCTGTATTTTTTTCATTTTCTGAGTGAGCATATAAATCATCCTTCAAAATTTCTGCTTGATGGGTATGGGTTTCAGTTTTTACTTCCGGTGAAGTTTTTTCGTACTTTTCTTCAGCCGGTTCCGGTTTACTAATGGTTTTATTCCTTGGATTTTCAGGAGTAGATTTTTCCTTGTCTGGCTGAATTTCCGTTACAACCAGTTGATTATTGGGAAGATTATTTTCAGAAGAAAAATAACCAGGAAATTGATAAATCAGGAACGCAAGGACCAGGATTGCTGCTGCGCGGGATGTCCAGAGCAATATTAATTTTCCGACAGAGTGATGGTAGAGTTTTCTTTTATGTTCAAAGATGACAGATACATCAGGAACCAGGAGGGTTAGGTTAAAAAGCGCTGCCTCTTTTTGTCTTTCCGGGTGTTGGGTCAGGTATTTTTCAAAATCAATTTTTTCTGCTGTTGTCAGATCTCCTTCCAGGCGGGCAATGGCAGTTTGATCCAATTCGTCCTGCAGGTCATATTTTTCTTTATACAATGTATTTTTTTTCTGAAAAACAACATCATCCGGTTTGAGTCCTTCCATGCGGGCTAACTCCAGCTCAGTTTTTAGATCCTGGTTGTTTTGAAGGAAAAGAATAAACTCGTCTACCAGTGATTCATCCAGAACACCCTCCAGGTAATCTAAAAAATAGGTTTCGTAATTGTTTCTTGTAATTATCATTTTAAATCACTGTTTCCATTTTTCCAATATAATTTTTCAGAAATACCCTGGCCCGGTAAATATATACTTTTACCTGTGATTCATTCAACCGGGTCAATTCTCCAATTTCGCTATATGAATATCCCTCATAATCACGTAATAAGAGCACCATGCGTTGGATCTCCGGCAACTTGTTCAGGGCTATGTTCAGCACTTCTCCCAGGTCGTTATAATGGTTTTCATGGCTTTCTTCCGGCAAGGCATTTTCTTCTGTCCAGACCGACCGTTTTTCTTTTCTGATCCGGTCAACCATGGTATGGTAAGCAGTTGTAAACAGATATGGTTTTACTTTTTGGCCATCCACATTTTGATGGCTTTTCCAAAGTTTTTCGTAACTGTCCTGTACGATATCTTCAGCTGTATACTGATTTTTTATACTTTTTAACACAAACCGGAATAGCCGGTCTGAATACAAGTTAACTGCCTGGTTATATTCGTTTATTGTCATGGATCTTTAAAGATCTTATTCACTGCATATGACGGCCGACTAACATAAATTGTTACAGGTGGCAAAATAAAAAAAGTGAATCGGGGGGTGTTTTCTGGAGTAATTAATATTGAATTTTCAAAAAGTATCCATTATGTTTTCTGATATTCAATACTCTGTTCTCATTGAATACCAGGTATTGGCCTTTAATTCCCTTCAATATTCCCTCTATTTCCGGCGTTTTATCAAAAATTACACTTTTTATTTTTTGAGGAGGTTCAGCCAGTGGGTAATGAATGGAAACGATTTCATGGTCGATGCAGGAATATTTCTGTAGCTCCGGGGGAAGCAGTTCAAGGGCTTTTTTCTTTTCTTCAGGCAGGTTAATATCGGTTTTGCCATCGGTTTTCAACATTTCCTGCCAATTGGTTCGATCGGCAAAATATTTTTTCAGGAATACTTCAATAATGCCTGCAATATGCCGGTTAGGTGTTTTTGCCAGTCGGATGGCATAACTGGCACCCTGATCAATCCATCGGGTGGGGAGTTGATGGTGCCGGGTAACTCCTACTTTGAGTTCACTTGTAACAGCCAGGTAAACGACGTGATCGATGAGGTCGTGTTTCCTCGCCCAATCCAGGTCGCGGGCAATGTCAAATTCCGCTTTGGATAATTCGGGCCGTATGATTGATTCTGAGGCTTCTGGAGCAGTTTGTAAACAGCTGTAGCAAAATCCTTGGCTGAATGATGTTTTAGTGATCTTACCGCAGGCAATGCAATGGATCTGACCGGTGAAAAGCATATGAATTTCGTGGCCAATTAATGCATTCATTTCAATTTCCTGATCCCCCACAGGTAGAAAATAATTGACCGGACTAGCATGTTCGGTGCGCATTTTTAGTATGCTGCCTTCGTATTTATGCTTGTTTTTTCGGCCCGTAAGGTTTTCTCCTAAAACCGGTTTGTCTCTATTGATTCCTGTCATGCTCAATTTTTATACAAATATAGTACATCTGACGCATGGGACAGAAAGAGTACACTAATATTGCTGTGGTAGAATTGTATATCATTTCAAATAAGATGTTTAAGGAAAAACACGATTTGAGGGGTATGAATAAGCGGCTCATCTGCAACAGGACATTTTTCGGCAGTCGGATCTGGAAGATAGGGAAAACCAACCGGCACTATCCATAGGGAATGAGTAAAAAATGCTTCATTACATGCAATAAATTCCTATCTTGCACTCAGTAATAAGCAAACAAAATTCAGAAAAGTTTTACACCATGAAGCAAGTCGGAATATTTTTATTTGCATTGGTTTTTTCCGTTGTACTAATTGCTTCAAAACCGGAGAAAAAATATTACAACGAACTTTACCGTCCGCAGTTTCACTTTACTCCAGAAAAAAACTGGCACAATGACCCCAATGGCCTGGTATATTACGATGGCGAGTATCATCTTTTTTATCAATATAATCCGAAGGGGAAGGAGTGGGGTTTTATGCATTGGGGGCATGCGATAAGTACTGATTTGGTCCATTGGGAACATCTGCCCATAGCTATTTATCCTGATGAGAACTCAGAAGACAAAGAGTATTGCACGGCTTTTTCGGGATCGGCTATTGTGGATGAGAAAAATTTACTCGGAAAACAGGAAGGGGATCTGAAAACACTGGTGGTATTTTATACCTCACAACATTGTGGACAGCGGATTGCTTACAGCACCGATAAGGGACGTACATGGAAGAAATTTGAGGGAAATCCGGTGATTCCGTATGATGAAACCGATGATGCCCGTGATCCTAAGGTAGTCTGGTATGAACCTTCCCAGGAGTATATCATGGTGCTTTACCGCAAAACTTCAGCAGACGATAAAGCAAAAGGAGTTTCTTTTTATGCCTCTGATAACCTGGTCGACTGGGAGTATAAAAGTCATATTTTTGGATTTTATGAATGCCCCGATTTAATGCCTATGCGGGTAACTAACCGGCCGGAAGAGACGAAATGGGTGCTTTTTGACGGGGATGGCAGCTACTTGATCGGGAGTTTCAACGGGGAAGAATTTTCACCAGAAACAGCAAAGTTAAAAAGCGATTATGGGAAAAACTATTATGCAACCCAAACCTGGAGCAACATACCGAAGGAGGACGGCAGGATTATCCAAATCGCCTGGATGCGTGGAGGCAGCTTCCCGGATATGCCCTTCAACGGACAAATGACATTCCCTACCCAACTGGAGTTAACCCGTTATAATTTTGGATATCAAGTAACCCGAAAGCCTGTTTCTGAAATTGAACTTATTCAGGATAAACACTATAACTGGGAAAATGTTAAAATTATCCCCGGAATAAATCAGAATATTGTAAAGAAGGTAAAAGGCGATTGTTTACATATAGTTGGTGAGTTCGACCTGAAATCGTGTAATACCCTGGGTTTTTACATCCGGCATAGTAAGAAAGAGACCGGAACAGAGCTTTTATATGATGTAAAAAGGGGAACCCTTTCTTTATTGGGAACCACTGTACCTTTGATTCCGGTTGATAACAAAATAATCCTTGAAATTTTGGTCGATCGGGCTTCCGTTGAAGTTTTTGCTAATGAAGGACAAGCAGTTATATCCCAATGCTTTAATCCGGTAAAAGGGGCTGAAGATCTGGTTCTCTTCAATAGTGGGGGAGAAGTTGTTGTTCGGGCTCTCGATATATACAAAATAAAATCGGTGTGGGGGGCAGACTAAGAGACTGTTTTGATTTTGTTTTTTAGAAATATTTTGATCTGTTTTTTGCTCAGACAAGGCAAAATTGACGCGAATAGCCATAGCTATTTAAGGAAATTTTGCAGCAGTATGAGTGAAA
>Ga0172382_10006754_pt1 | contig 16532 bp, 14 predicted proteins | sample Leawel138RmetaG_FD_122245 | JGI IMG/M metagenome (GOLD analysis project Ga0172382, IMG submission 122245) | Leachate microbial communities from a municipal landfill in Southern Ontario, Canada - Leachate well 138R metaG | ecosystem: Engineered > Solid waste > Landfill > Unclassified | place...
AAAATTGAAAAAGTTAAAATTTTGTTAATTTACAATATTTGTAAAATATTTGGAGAAAAATAATGAAGAACTTCTACTTAGCAGTAGTATTAGCAATTTTGCTTCCGATTGGTATCTTCTCGAAGACGGCAAATTATCCGGAACAGGTAGTTTCTGTGGAGAATCCTTTCATGAAGCTAAAGGACATAGGTATAAAACCATCTGATATCAATGAATATTCAAAAGATGATTTTCCGTCACCACAGCTTGCTTTCCAAGTTTTAGATGTGGACACCGAATTCTTTTGGACAGCAATGTTTGATGGTGTAACACCATTTGCATACGAACCCAAATCCAATACATTAGTTTACGTAACAACTAAACGTAGTTCTGATGGAACTTGGTCAAATGCATCAGTATTCTTACATTTTTCAAACGACGGTGGTCAAACATGGACTGCACAAGAAGTGTATTCTGAAGAACGCATTATGTTTTTCTTTCCTTCAGTTGCGGTATTGAACCCAACAAATTCAAACAATCCCGAAGAATTTAAGTATGTAATCACGGTGACTCCATATATTCCTCGACCTACACCGGTTGATACTTTATATTATGGTGAAGGACATCAATATTTATATTTCAACGGTCAAGGCTGGGAAGAGGTTGAATATCTCAAAGAAAATGCACCATCAGGGAACAATCTCGGCGGTAATCAAGAATGGGCTATCTCCGGAAAGAAAATGTTCGCAAGTTCAAGCGAGAAAGGAGACTTCTTCTACGTATATGGTATGTTATCACCGAAAGATGAAGGTATTCAGTATGGTGCTTATGGTTTAGCTATAATTGATTTTTCGGACGAGTGGGCTAATCCTAAATCATTAATACCACATGCTTGGAGACTCGACATATTCCGTGACCCGGGTGCCTTGACTCAAACATCTAATGCACCTATGAATATCCATGCTGACGAAAATGGTGACCTTTATTCTTTTGTCTATAATATGTTTAGAGATGATTCCGAAAAAAGAGTATTCGCATTTTCAAAATCAACCGACAATGGTCTTACATGGACTGACTTTAACCGTATCCCCTACGAGAGAATAACAGACTATCTTCAAGCATGGAATCACAACATGACTTTGAACCATATCCCTTATCCTTTCACCGATTGGGGAGCAGTAGTTACAGGAGTTGATGAATTCAGTTTATTCCAACGATTCTATACATTTGAAGGTACTCAAACTAACCCGATGGGCAATGGTCATATTCTTGAGTTCCAATATAAGGGTGGTGCTTGGCAGCCTGCTGTTAAAGTTGGTGAAATGACTTGGTTCGATAACCCTATGTTCTATAATAACCCTATAAGAATCGCTAATGCATTAGGTAATGATGGATTCAAAGATTCTGTTTACAATGATGAACGTTACCAACAATTACAGGCAGCATTGACAGCAGATAGAGATGCTATTGTAGTTAAGTGGGTTGATTTCGATGATGATTATTTAGCAGTACTACTGACTCCAATTAATTTGGTAGGCAATCCAATGACAACCGTTGACTCATTCAACTCTACTGATATCATGATTGCTCATAAGCCTGTTAATTCCGGTAACTGGGAAAGCTATAATATTACTCAGGATGTTTGGTATAACAAAGGTACTTATATCCCTGATATGGTTCCTTCTTTGACCCAGATACCTGTTGTTGAGTATATCACTCAAGAATTAACAAACACACAGAATGTAAGATTCCATTATCCGTATTATCTGCAAAATATCGTTGCTGACAGAAGCTGGTCAAGTGCTCAACCAAGCGGCTTACTATACACAGTAGCAGTTGCTAATTTTGATGCATTGAATCCTGCACCCGTTCGTAATCCGACTTTACAAAGACCTAAAGGTACTGTCGGCTCAGTAACTGAAAATCTTCCGTTTGCACTCGAAGAAATCAGTCCTAATCCTGCTTCAGAATCTACAGTTTTGAATTTCAATCTTGAAATCGAAGCTAATGTTTTAATCAATATTCAGAATGCTATGGGACAAGTACTGAAAACAATCAAGGTAGATAATGCAAACATTGGTTTCAATACCGTGAATGTAAATGTATCTGATCTCCCATCAGGTGCTTATTTCTACACTGTCAATGTCAATGGCAAAACTCAGACTAAACTTCTGAATGTTGTCAGATAAGATAATGAATTTGCTTCTTCTAAGCAAAAAGCCGGTTGAAATTAATCAACCGGCTTTTTTTATTAGAAAATCATAATGGACAGATAGCAGAAAATACTTAAGCTACTTTGAAGACAATTTATCCAGAGCTTTTTTGAATTCTTCCAGTTTCTCACCGGCCATATTACCTGCATTCTGCATAAACGGTGTCAGCAAATCAATAGGTACAGGAAATACTATGGTAGAATTTTTCTCTGTAGCAACATCAGCAAGAGTTTGTAAGAATCGTAGCTGCAATGCTATCGGTTGCTTGGATATTTCTTCTGCAGCTTCAGCAAGTTTGGCAGCAGCTTGAAATTCACCGTCAGCATTGATGACTTTAGCTCTTCTTTCTCTTTCGGCTTGTGCTTGCTTTGCCATTGCTCTTTGCATTTCAAGCGGTAAGTCAATTTGTTTGACTTCGACTGCAGTTACCTTGATACCCCATGGCTCTGTATGTTCATCAATAATTTGTTGGAGCTGTAAATTGATTTTATCCCTTTCAGCCAATAATTCATCTAATTCAGATTGTCCTAAAATACTTCGCAGAGTTGTTTGTGCTATTTGATTTGTAGCATATAGATAGTTCTCTATATTAACAATAGCTTTGTCCGGATAAACAACACGGAAATATAAAACCGCATTAACCTTGATGGAAACATTGTCACGTGTAATTATGTCTTGCGGTTCGACGTCGAGTGTTATCGTACGAAGACTTACCCTGACCATCTTATCAATGAAAGGAATCAGAATAATTAAACCCGGTCCTTTGAAACCAATGAGTCTTCCCAATCTAAACACCACAGCTCTTTCATATTCCCTGATAACCTTCACCGAAGTGAATATCAGTAAAAGTATAAGTATGATTACAAATCCTAATGTCGGCATAAAAATATTCCTTTTTATTAATTTGAAAAATGACAGCATTGTTTATTTAAAGTAGTTTAAATTTTACATTATTCAAAATTTTTATAATAAAATAAATATAAATACCGATAATTTATACACACTTATACGTCGCTGTATTTTTAATCAGTTTAATTTTTTTTGCAATGAGTGAAACAAATAAAGTATTTTTGATAGATGGTATGTCAGTAGTATTCAGAGCCTACCATGCAATGTCTTCATCAGGACTTAAAAATCGCTTAGGAGAACCGACGGGAGCTGTATTTGCTTTTACAAATATCGTAACTTCACTGTTGGATAGGTATAAGCCAGATAGTATAGCCGTAGTATTTGACACTGCTGCACCAACTTTCAGACATGAAATGTATGTAGAGTACAAAGCAAATCGTGATGAATTTCCTGAAGAACTTGTTCCACAACTTGCAAGAATCAAAGAGTTTCTTGACCTTGTGAATATACCGCGAATCGAAAAAGACGGATTTGAAGCGGATGATATTATCGGCACTCTCGCCAAACAAGGTGCTGCTCTCGGTAAGCAAATTGTTTGCCTTACGTCCGATAAAGATTATTACCAACTTGTTGAAGAAAATATCTCATTACTAAAACCGGGCAGAAAAGGTGAAGATTTCGAAGTTGTGAACATTAATGAAGTCTTGGAAAAATTCGGCGTCATGCCAGAACAAGTGATTGATGTACTTGCTTTGACAGGTGACACCGCAGACAATGTACCGGGTGTCAAGGGTATTGGTGAGAAGACAGCTATTCCACTGATTCAGAAGTTTGGTAATGTCGAAAAAATCTATGAAAACATTGAATCAGTGGAAAGAGACTCTGTTAAAAGTAAACTTCTTAATGCCAAAGAAATGGCTGCCTTGTCCAAAGTGTTAGTTACTATCAAAACCGATGTCCCTCTTGATTTCAACATTGAGAATTGTAAACTTCACAGTGCTGATTTTATTAAGCTCGATGTTTTTTTTAAAGATATGGGATTTAATACAATAAGAGCCAAATGGCGAACAAAAGCACCTGCCGGAACGAACTTTGCTTCAGCAGATTCAGATACTGAGATTAATTCCGATGTTCCAACATCTGATGTACAATCCAAAGATATCACATCCACAAAAACAAAATATGAGATGGTTGACAGTATTGACAGGCTAAATGTAATTTGTCGAGATTTATTAAATTATGACATATTATCTTTCGACCTCGAAACAAGTTCACTCGACAGGAACAACTGTGAAATAGTCGGTATTGCTATTTCGAGCGTTGAGAATGAGGCATATTATATTCCCGTCGAGGACTCGAATGCAAATAATTCTATAGTTGAAGCAGATTTATTTTCTAATCAAAGAGATTCCGATGAAAACCGTTGGCAGGAATCTTTGCAGCTCATTGATGCACTCAAAATACTAAAGCCTTTACTTGAAAATCCTAAAATCGGTAAATGCGGACAGAATGTCAAATTCGATATGTATATATTGAAAAGATATAATATTGATGTTTTTCCGATAGCTTTTGATTCTATGGTGGCATCATACATAATCAACCCGGACGACAAACACGGCATGGATGCATTATCAGAGAAGTATTTAAATTACAAGCCAATACCGATTAGTAATCTTATCGGCGAAAAGAAAGCGAATCAAAAATCTATGAGTGAACTGAATCCGCGAGAAATTTCTGATTATGCATGTGAAGATGCCGACATTGCTCTTAAACTTAAAAACAAGTTAGAACCAATCATTGAAAAAGAAAACTTAGCAAATCTTGCATATAATATCGAATTTCCGTTGATTAAAGTGCTGACGGATATGGAATTCAATGGGGTTGCAATTGATGTGCGTGCCCTGAAAGAAATTTCCGATGAAGTAAAAATACATTCATCAAGACTGAGTAAGCTGATTTACGAAGAAGCAGGAATGGAGTTTAATATTGATTCTCCTAAGCAACTGGGTGACATATTATTTGAAAAACTTATGATTCCGGGAGGAAAGAAGAATAAAACCGGCTACAGCACAGACGTACAGGTTTTGACAGAACTGTCTGCTACTTATCCTATTGCAAATTATGTTCTTGAGTATAGACAAATCAGCAAATTACAATCTACATATTTGGAAGCATTGCCAAAATTGATAAATCCTTCGACCGGAAGAGTTCATACAACTTATAACCAAACAGTTGCATCTACCGGCAGACTTTCTTCAACTGACCCAAATCTTCAGAATATACCTATTCGCACTGATTTTGGTAAAGAGATTCGTAAGGCTTTTGTAGCACAAAAAGAGGATTATATAATATTTGCTGCAGATTATTCTCAAATAGAACTACGCATCATGGCTCATATCTGTGGTGATAAACAGATGATAGGTGCATTCAAGGAAGGAAAGGATATACATGCAGCAACAGCTGCTTTATTAAACGGAATAACAATTGACGAGGTTACTCAGGATATGCGTCGTGTGGCAAAAACCGTCAACTTCGGCATTATGTATGGTTTGGGTGCCTTTGGTTTGTCACAAAGGCTGAATATTTCAAGAACTAATGCAAAAGAAATAATAGAAAATTATTTCGAGAAATACAAGGGAATACGAAAATACATGGAAATGACAATAGCATCAACCCGCGATAAAGGTTATGCTAATACTCTCTGTGGCAGAAGACGTTATTTCAATACAATAAATGACAGAAATGCAGCATTGCGTAATGCCGCCGAGCGCGGAGCAATAAATATGCCCATACAAGGTACTGCATCAGATATGATGAAAATAGCCATGATAAAAGTTCATGATTTCCTGAAACAATCACAATTGAGAGCAAAGATGATGCTTCAAGTTCATGACGAACTCGTCTTCGAAGTTCATAAGGATGACCTCGATGACTTAAAAAACGCAGTAACTCGTTTAATGAGTACAGCTCTATTATTAGGCGAAGTACCGGTTGTCGTTGACACCGGCATCGGTAATAACTGGTACGAAGCACATTAAATAAAAGCCCTATTTACAGGGCTGATAGTGCTAAATAGTCATCAGCCCTGAATTAATTGTAAAAATGACTGTGGATTGGCATTTGATTGTCCCAAGGATATCAATGATGCTTGTTGTAAGAATTGTGATTTTATCAAATCAAGCTGTTCTTTTGCCACATCAGCATCCTCGATTCTTGAAATAGCAGAATTATAATTTACAATCTGACTTTTCAGCAAGTCTTCCTGTGAATCGAGTCTGTTTACTATACCACCGATATATGCTGCAACCTTATTTACATTATTGATTGCTTCAGAGATACTTGTTAGTGTAGCTGTAATTTTTTCAGATGAAAATATGTCAAGGTCCTCTGAATCCACTGAATTTAAGAGGGATAAATCAAGACCGGTAATACCTGCAAAATTATCAGCATTCAATGAATTTATATTGAAACCGTGTCCTGACTGGATGTTGAAATCTACCGTGTTAGCAGACGTCATATCGAATTGAAGTTGTAAAAGTTGGTTTGTAGCAGTTGTTCCGATAACAAAGTCAGTTGAAAAGTTACCATCAAGTAAATTCCGACCGCTGAAAACTGAAGATTGAACTACAGTATCAATTTGTTGAACTAACCTGTATGCAGCTCTTGCAAGGGCTACTTTTTCATCTGTGCCTGTAGCACCTGACGAAGCATTTAAGGCAGACTCTTTAATTTTCTGTAATTGTTCACCGATATTTTCTAGCGAATCCATGATAATATTTGCCATATTCTTGGCATCACCCACAGTATTCACTGCTGATTTCAATGATGTGTTACGTGCATTCAAAGCTCTTGATGTAATATAACCGGCGACATCGTCAGCAGCACTGTTGATACGTTTGCCGGTTGATAATCTTAATTGTCGCAATGAAATGTTGCGGTTTGAAACTTCCAGCGAATTATAAGCATTTTCTGCCGGAATATTTGTGCGAATCCTTGCATTTCCACCTACTGCAAAAGGCATAGTCAACCTCCGTGTGACATTGAAAAAAATTTTAACTTAAAACGACAACATTTGCCGAGTTCGATATCATAATTTCAAGTTTTATGCCAATATGAATTATATATATTTAATTAAGATGATAAATGGACAAAGCCATTCTTCACAATTCATTATCATACAGCGTGTTACGGGCATTACAAATACATTTTAAATTTAGAAACACCAATTTATTATAATTATAATACCGGCTGTTGGTCTGATAATTAGAAGGTTTATTTTGGCTAAAAGTCTTATTTTTGTATAATATTGTCAAATTAATTATTGAAATAGTATTTACTAATGTCGGAAAAAATACCAAAAATAGAGCTGTCCGAATACGATTTCCTGCTTCCTTCTGACAGAATTGCAAAATTCCCACTTGAAGACCGTGCATCAAGTCGTCTCTTATATTTTGACGGTCACAATATAAATCATAAGAATTTTAGAGAACTGCCCGAGTTGTTAGATTCTGATACTCATTTGATTTTAAATAATACAAAAGTCATCTCTGCAAGGATACATGTTTTGAAAGATAGCGGCGCTAAAGTAGAGATACTGCCCGTTGACCCTATCTTACCTTCGACAGACCCCACAACAGCAATGATAGCTAAGGGTGAATGCAAATGGCGATGTATGATTGGCGGAAGAAATGTAAAAATCGGGCTTACATTAAAACTTCCAGAGGATAGACTTGGTTTCAGAGCTAAAGTATTATCACGAGAAATGAATTACGGCGAGATACTCTTCAATTGGGATGAAAATTATACATTTTCTGAGTTGATATCACTCATCGGTAAAATTCCTCTTCCACCCTATATCGCTCGAGAAGCAGATGAAAATGATAAAGAGCGTTACCAAACAGTTTATGCCAGACATGAAGGTTCTATTGCTGCCCCGACTGCAGGACTGCACTTTACTGATGAGGTGATGGCAAAGCTATCAAATAAAGGAATCCGTACCAATGAAATTTTATTACATGTCGGACCCGGCACATTTATTCCGATAAATTCAGCTGAAATTTCAAATCATGATATGCACAAAGAAATGTTCACAGTAACAAAAAGTACAATATTAGCCATATATGAAAGTATAGAATCAGGTAAAAGAATATGTGCTGTAGGCACTACATCTGTTCGCACACTTGAATCAATTTATTGGTTAGGACTGAAAATTTCTAAGGAAGAGATGAACAATCAAACTATGTTCCTTGACCGATTCGAGGCTTACAATTCAGAATATACTATAGAAGCAAAAGAATCTCTAAATAATATTTTGAATTATATGGAAAAAAACAAACTTGATACTTTAACAGGAATGACAAGGCTATTCATAATCCCGGGTTATAAATTTAAATTTGTTGATATCGTCGTTACCAATTTCCATCTTCCTAAATCCACGCTTATTCTACTTATAGCGGCATTCATAGGAAAGGAAAATATCAAAAAGGTCTATGATGAAGCAATCGAACACAAATATCGTTTTTTAAGTTACGGCGATTCATCATTATTATATAAATCTGAATAAACAATTAAACATGTATTTCGTTTACATACAATTAGAAACAAAGGAATCCTATGAGTTTTGCCAAACAATATGATTATGAAAAGATAGCTATGACTACACTCCGACTGAAAGAAATGAAAAAGTCAGGTGTCAGGATTGTTTGTCTTACAGCTTATGATGCTCTTACAGCAAAAGTATTTTCAGAAGCCGGAGTTGACGTGTTATTGGTAGGCGACTCACTTGCCAACGTATTTCAAGGATTGGAAACGACCTTATCAGTATCACTTGAACAAACAATTTATCACACAAAAGCTGTTGTGAACGGCGCTGACAGACCGCTTGTAGTCGCCGACATGCCATTTATGACTTATCAAGTAGCAGCAAATGAAGCATTCACAAACGCAGGAAGAATCATGAAGGAAACCGGTTGTAATGCGGTGAAATTAGAAGGTGGTTCACAAATTGTAATTGAAGCTACTTCAAAAATGACTGAAGCAGGAATACCCGTGATGGGTCATCTCGGACTTACTCCTCAAAGTATTAATCAATTTGGGTCGTATAGAGCTCGAGGAACCGACAATGATGAAGCAGACAAAATTTTCAGAGATGCTCATCTATTGCAAGAAGCCGGATCATTTGCGATTGTTTTGGAAAAAATTCCTGCTGAACTAGGCAGAAAAATCAGTGAGTCACTAACAATACCTACAATTGGCATCGGAGCAGGACAGTACTGCGATGGGCAGATTCTTGTTTGGACAGACATGCTTGGTCTTACAGTTGATTTTAACCCGAGATTTGTAAGAAGATATGCAAATCTATATGAAATAATGAAGAATTCTACCAAGAAGTACGGTGAAGATATTCGTAAAGGAAAGTTTCCTAACGACAAGGAATCGTATTGATGTTACGTTTAATTTTTTATATAATGATAATAGTATCCTCGCTCATATTTACAGCTTGCCCTGATTCTATAGGAAGCACTAAGGATATTATTTTCCCTGAAGAAAATGTCAGCTATACAGCTCAGGTAGAACCATTCCTCAACCTAACTTGCGCCTTTGCAGGTTGTCACGGTTATTCAGCAGCAGGGGGTGTGATATTGAATGATTATTTCAGCATGGTAAATACCCCCGGCCTCATTGTTCCCGGTAATCCCGACGGAAGCCTTCTGATACAAATAATTGATGAAATTAAACCTCATAATACTTATTATGAAAAATCAAATATTACTGATAATCATAAAAAAGGCATGCGACAATGGGTGAAAGAGGGAGCAAGACTAAGCAAGGAGTAAAGAATGTATTCAATTGAGACATGTGGAACTGAATTATTAAGAATAAAAGTTCTTAACACCAATAAGCTGATTCCGGCAGTGAACCAGCTAGCTGTTTCGATAGCCGGATTGTATGATTTCCCTGATGAACTTTCAACAAAGATACAACTTGTAATCGAGGAAACTGCATTAAACATCATTGAAAACTCCTTTGATAAAGATGAATCCGGTTATTATTATATAATATTTGAGAAAACTCCGAATGTTCTCATTATTGCATTCGAGGATCAGGGATTACCTTATGAACTGTCAAAATTTGAAAAGCATGAAGACAGCAATTTAAGATTAGTTTTAATGAAAGCTGTCGCTGACGAAATTCATTTCATCAATCTCGGAAAGAACGGCAAACGCATTGAAATACATATAAATATACCCTATAAGGAAATAAATGAGTTTTCATTATTAGGCACTAAGCAATTTAGCCCGGATGAACCAAAAGATTTACGCCCTGTTCAATTGACAATGATGCAACCAAACATGTCTATTGGGCTATCCGCATGTGTTTATAGAACTTATGGGTACACATATTTAAGTGACTATATTTATTATCCTGAAAAAATTGCAGAATTAATTAATTCCGGATTATTACATTCATGTATTGCAGTCAACGAGGATGGTGAAATCGTTGCACATTTGGGGCTGAATTTCCCTACCGCAGATTCAAAAGTCGGAGAAACAGGACAGGCTGTCGTTGACCCACGATATCGAGGCAGGGGATTATTCGAACAAATGAAAAAATATTTGGCTGAACATGAGAAAAAGCGAGGAAGCTATGGTTTCTATTCAGAATCAGTATCAATCCACCCTTACACTCAAAAAGGCAATATTTCTCTTGGTGCAGTTGAAACAGGTATTCTCTTGGGATATATTCCCGAGTCACTGTTTTTTAAAAAAATTCATGAAAGCAGTCAATCCCAGAGACAGAGTGCAATTTTGTATTACATGAAACTTAATGAGGAACCAGAGAGAACTTTATATGCAGGAACTGAATATAACCAAATAGTGAAGAAAATATGCAACGGATTGAATCTTAATAGAAATGTTGTTGCTAACTTCGAGAATATAAATCACTTAAATACCCATTCACTGATAAATATGGTGATAAAACCTGAATGGAGTCAGGCTTATCTGGTGGTAAGAATGTACGGTGACGATTTCATGATGGTTTTAAGAAATAAATTCTTAGAAATTAAGCTACGTAAAATTGATTGCATTTATATTGACTTACCTCTTTCAGATAATTTGACAACTAAGTATATCCCTCAAATTAACGAACTAGGTTTTTTCTTCGCCGGTGTCATTCCTGAATTAATGAACGGTGACATTTTAAGATTACAATATTTAAACAACTTCATGGTTGAACCTGAGAAAATTGTTACAGTATCGGATTTTGGAAAAGAACTACTTGACTTTACACTCAACGACAAGTTAAATATTCAGAGTTACAATGAAGTCTAAAAGTATCAGATTGCAAGTGGAAGAGATTCTTCAGAAACTAAAACCCTACCTTCACAAAGATGGTGGCGATGTGGAATATGTAAGATTTGAAGAAGAAACACGTACTTTGGTTCTAAGACTTACAGGAAATTGTGCCGACTGTCCTATGTCAATGATGACACTTCGAGGAGGTATAGAACGTTTTATATTAAAATATATACCTGAAGTCAGAAGAGTAGAAAAAGTCTGATAAGTTTTTTTTCAAAACTGTTTTTTTTTCTTGCTCATGTCAAAAAAAAACCTTACTTTTGAATTTCCTGATAGGGGATGTAGCTCAGTTGGTCTAGAGCACCTGCCTTACAAGCAGGGGGTCGGGGGTTCGACTCCCTCCGTCCCCACAGAAAATCATAAAGGCTGTGAAACCAATCACAGCTTTTTTTATTTAATGTTCATCCTCAGAAAAAAGGATTAAGTTGTATGACTATTTAACAGCATACAAAAATAAAATCATTATCCATTACGTTTTATCACTAAAAAAAGGAGATTTAATTATGGAAACAATCTCAAAATCTGATGAACTTAATTTTGAGAAGGTATGGTTTCTTCTGAATGAAACTCGTCAAGTCCTTGACAGTAATTTCAAGGAAACTGATAGCAAGTTCAAAGAGACTGACAGCAAATTTAAAGAGACTCGCCAAATTCTGGATAGTAAATTCAGAGAAACCGACAGATTAATTAAGGAGATGGTTGCTGAACGTAAACAACAGGACAAGAAGACTCGAGATTTGGAAAGATTGTTTGTGAATCATTGGGGTGAATTAGTTGAATCGTTGGTTGAAGGCAAATTACTTCATCTTCTCAATAATCGCGGTATCAAGGTGAATCAAACTTTTTGTCGCTCAAGAGCATATTATGACAACAAAGAATATGAATTTGACATTATTGCCGGAAATGGCAGTGATATAGTTATCGTCGAGGTAAAAACAACATTATCTGTTAAATATGTGAAATCATTTACAGAAAAATTGAAAATCATTAAGAATATTTTCCCTCTGTATAAACCACTTAACGTACTTGGAGCAATGGCTTTTCTAAAGAATTCTGAAGCTGCCGAAAAATTTGCTCAGAATCAAGGATTGATTACAATTAAAGCAACCGGTGACAGTGCTTTCATAACTAATGAACCGGACTTCAAACCTAAAGTATGGTAATTATTCAACTTTTTAGGGTTTGGATATTGGAGGATTAATATTTAAATAATTATATTTCCTTGTTTCCACGATTTAAATATCACCCAATTTCGAGAAGGTGGGCTTTACCTTTTCCTGAATTATGACACCAGATCCTCAAGTCCGCAAAAATCATGAAGTTTTTTTATTAAGTATAAAATATAATTATTATCAATGCGTTAACATTGTTAATTATTTTGTTATACATTAATTAGTGATAAAATATGGAAACCACAAATACTATTAAGGATGTTCATATTGATCGGCTAAAGGGATATTTTCTTGAGAGTACCAAGAACCTGATTAAGTCAGAAGGAATTGAATCAGTAACAGTCAGAAGCATAGCGGAACATGCGGGATATTCATTTGGTACACTTTATAAGCATTATAAGGATGTAAAGGAATTAATATATTTCAGTGGTCTCGACTTCATGAAGGAATGTGAAGAGTACATCGGTTATGAGAATTTCCAGACTGAGGAATCGGATGATGTAGTTATACAGAAATCACTAAAATATGCGGAATATTATATTCAATATGATGGAATATTTCATTTATTTTTCTTATCAAATAGAATATCTATAAGTAAACTGTCTGATTTTAATCATGAAATTTATGCTATGCATAAGAGAATTTTTCTTCATAACCTTAAATCAAAGTACGGTGATAAAGCTGAGAGTTTGTTAGAATCATTGGTAGCAGTATTAATTGGCAGCTTGACCTTATATCTGAACCGCTTATATCCTGAAACATACTCTGAATTTAAAAAAATTTTGATTAGTAATTTGAAATCTATCAATTCAAAATAGGATAATTATGAAAACTCGCAAGGAACTGAAAGAGCAATATAAACAGATGAAGTATAAAATTGGTGTCTTTTGTATCAAGAACAAACTAAACGGGAAAGTATTCCTAGGTAGCAGCACCGATCTAGTTGCTATCTGGCATTCAACGAAATTGCAATTAGAACTCAATAGCTTTCCGAATTCTGAATTGCAAAAGGATTGGAATGAATATGGTAGTGCAAACTTTGAGTACTCTATAGTTGATGAGATTACCCAAAAAGATGATTATAAGGGTGATTACGGTAAAGATGCAAAGGCTCTGGAAGAAGTTTATTTAGAGCAAATGGAGCCTTTTGGAGACAAAGGGTATAATAGAAGAAGTCAAATTTCAAGCTGATAAATATTATGCTCGAAATCAATATTTTGATTGCTAAGTGTGTTTCGGTTAAGATAACTCGAAATGCAGAAAAATTCTTCCAACTTGATTTGGATATCCGATAGCAATCTTTATCATACTAATAAACTTAATTGAGGAATATACTACTTCTGATCTAATAATTTCTCAGACGGATCAAAACCAGCGAGCTATCACTTGCCGGAAAATAATTAATATCTTTGCCTGTTAAAGAGTCCTTTTTTGAGATTGTTACGACTTTTGTAGAGTATTTACTTGAAGATGTTGTAACACTATTAGAGTAATAAAAAAATGGTAAATAATTATCAATCTCCTTCCCGGATATTTTTATTTCAACTTCAATTTTATTATCATTATAATAATTTATTTTATAGGGTAAGCTTGCAAATTGAATTTTAAATTCTTCAACTACATCCTGTCTGTTGTTGTAAGTAAACCGATTTGTCTGTTTATGATTAAAATTTAAAATATTTCCCTTCATAACTGTATCAACATCATAACTAAATAAATCAACATTATAAAATTCGCCGAATAAACATTGAATACTGATTGGTGAAGTTAGATATACTTCTTTGTATTCTCTTGACGTCGTTCTGATAGAATTATACAGGATGGTGTCATAAGTAATTGAAGATTCGAAGCCATTTATGTAACTCCATGTTTTCACAATGCGCATTTCGTATCTTGGTATATTTCGAATTTCCCATGTAAGTTTATTTAATTGAGTAAAATCAACTTCAAAATATGGATGTAAAACAACTAATTTTTTGGATAAGATTATTTCTTTCCCACTTAAATAAACTATGACTTCTAAATTTCCCCATACTTTAGCCGGTACCGAAACATTAACTTCTGTAATTGATGAATCGTTATTCTGAGACTTATCTCCGGTTACAATGCACTTTCTCCCCCCTATTAAGACAGAATCAATTTTGTTATTGAAATTAGTCCCTTTAAGTGTTATTGATGAAATGGATAACTCAGAGGACATCATCAAAGTATCAGGAGTAAAATATATGTTTTGTTCCGCTGGTTCGTATATAGAATCGTTCATTAGTGTGATAGATGAATCGAGGGTGATTAGTCCCGTCTTAAAATATATATTCACTGCAAATTTACCATATTTTTTGAAAGGAATATAGACAAGCATCCTTGTTCTGTCTGAAGTTACTATAACGACCTTATTACTGTCAAATCTTACAGAATCAGGATAATATTCCACAAAATCTATACCTTCAAATTGTACAAAATTCTCATTCATATTTTCGGATATGAACAAAGTATCCGGCGTAAATGTAATGTTTGATGATGTTGGCTCAGTTTCCTGTTTTATTACTGTGGGATTATCATCACAGGAATAACTGATTATTACTATGAGTAATGCTAAGACATAATAATACTTAATCATGAATCTATCCAAATCAATTATTAATATTCAAATATAAACAATTTTCAAATATGATGTTCAATATTATTCTAATTATTATCATTTTGTTCATTTCGATTTACTTTTTACTCCAAAGTTGAATTGCCAATTTTCAAATATTCACTCTTTTTTGTGATTTACGTATAAAGCATTTTTTTTATCTCACCACCACCATTAATTACATAATAATACGAGCTTCCCAAATAATCAGGAAGCTCTGTCATTAAATTATCTCGTAATTGAAACTTTTCCTGATTGAACATTAGAACCTGATTTCAGGGTATAAATATATGTACCGTTTGGTAAATTGGTATTTTTCGAATCAGTTCCATCCCAAACAATAGAATAATTCTTCCCCTGTGGATATTCATTTATTAAAGTTTTCACAAGATTTCCTTTTAAATCAAATATTGATAGTTCGATAATATTATCCAAATCTTTAGATGTCAGAGTAAACTGTATTGAAGTGTTTCCTGAAAATGGATTTGGGAAACAGTCAAGATTTCTCAAATTTTCAGCAGGTTTTTCCTTTTCAACACTTGATGGCACTGAATATAGTGAAACTTTCTCACCATTAGGAGAATTACCGTCCTTATCAGCAAGATAAAGATTTGTAAATTCGGGTCTGAATGCAGGTTTACCGTCCATTTCACGCCATTCCTCATTTGTCAGGCGTTTGAAATCATTTGAAAGAAATTCATAATAACTGAATACCGGACCGATATATGCTCTTGAACCGCCATCAGGAGTTGGGGCATTGATAACAGCCATATTTATTCTGCCGGTTCCTGCGTGAAGAACCCATCCCACCATGTTCCCGGCTTCATCAGTCGGAATAGTATGAACATCGGCAACAATAAAATCATCAGAATTGGAGCCTCTGTTTTCAAAATCAGTCATATATTCTGGGGAGGGATTAAATTCCCAGTAAAGTTCCGGATACCAGCCTACAACTGCATCATTACACCCTACAACTCCTATACTAATAGTTGAATTCAGGAATAAATTTTCTTCTTTAGAAAAATCCTTACCAATTAGAATTTTATTTGACATTGAAATTAACGTATCACAAACATTAATCCATTTATTATAATAATTTTTTGAAAATTCTAAATTTTTCTCTTCTTTTAAATATTCCGAATTAGTTAATTCATTTAATGAGATAAATAGCTGTTGTATTTTTTTGTATAAATCAGGAACTGGTTCAATGTAGCCGTAGGGATACGAACAACCATTACCACCACCGTAAGACTGTTTAGCATACAGCATAAAATCATGTCTCATTTCAGCCCAGTTTGCAAGCTGAGTATTCATAGTTTTTTGC
>Ga0172382_10006755_pt1 | contig 16531 bp, 11 predicted proteins | sample Leawel138RmetaG_FD_122245 | JGI IMG/M metagenome (GOLD analysis project Ga0172382, IMG submission 122245) | Leachate microbial communities from a municipal landfill in Southern Ontario, Canada - Leachate well 138R metaG | ecosystem: Engineered > Solid waste > Landfill > Unclassified | place...
CTCTTCTGAAATATTCTCCGACATCAAATCTTCCCGCTGATTTTAATAAAGATGAGGCAGCTCCTGAAATTCCCTTTTTTAGTGGTTTGGGGAATCTTCCGAACATTTTCCAATAAGAATTTCTGAAATCATATTCTCGTTTCATCCAGTCATACCCGATGAATTGCTCGTCACTACCTTCGCCGACCTGAATTACTGTTGTGCCCGATTCTTTGGTAAGTTTACTCAAGAAGTATAAGGGTATGCATACTGGATCACCGTTTGGTTCATCTTCATGCCAAGCTAATTTATCTAATATCGGCAGGGCGTCATTATCATCAATCAATATTTCATGGTGATTAGTATCAAACAATTTCGCGATTTTGTCGGCATACTCCAGCTCATTATATTTCTTTAGTTCCTTAAAGCCAACTGTAAAAGTATCTATCCGTCTATCCATCAATTCTGCCATTAGAGCCACATTTAGACTCGAATCAATCCCTCCGGAAAGAAATACACCAAATGGTACATCGCTCATCATTCTTGCCTTGACCGAGTCACGAAGGAGTTTAATAGTATGTTCCTCGATTTCTTGGGCTTTCATTTCTGTATATGAGCTAATATTTTTCAGCGGTGTCCAATATACATTGATACGTAAGTTTGAGCCTGAGTCTATTTTCAAAAAATTACCTGCGGGCAATTTTTTAATATCCTTAAACAATGAATTGCTGTCAGAGCTCATGGTATAGTTAAAATACACCGGAATTTGTTCCGGCTCAGGCTGAATACTGACGTCGGGATGCTTGAGTATTGATTTTATTTCAGAAGCAAAGACAAGCAGATTATTCTTATAATAATAGTACAGCGGTTTAATGCCGATTCTGTCGCGAGCTAAAAATATTTCTTTATTGTGGTCATCCCACACGGCGATAGCCCACATACCCAGCATTTTATCGAGGAAATCCGCACCATACTTTTCAAAGCCATATAAAATTGTTTCGGTATCAGTACCTGAATGATATATTTTTCCATCAGATTCAAATTCTTTTCTCAGCTCCCGATGGTTATATATTTCACCGTTAAAAACGATGTGATATCTTCCGTCACTGCTGTGCATGGGTTGATTGCCGGAATCACTCAAATCTATTATGGCAAGTCTTCTGAACGACAACCCACAGCGAAGGTCCTCTGAGAGCCATCTGCCGTCGGAGTCAGGACCACGATGAATTATGACATCACTCATTGATTTGAGCAACTCATAATTAATCATACGCGAATCTCTGAAATCAACTATACCACTAATACCGCACATTTAAATATTTTCTTTATTGTACAGAACTTATTAAACTTACCATATCTTTGACTGCTTTGTCTAATCCAACAAAAACGGCACGGGCAATAATTGAATGACCTATGCTGAATTCGTCAATTTCATGGGTGTCAATCAATTCTTTTATATTGAAGTAGTTCAAGCCGTGACCGGCTGCGATACCGAGCCCTATGCCATGAGCGTATTTGGCAGCTTCTTTTATTTTGTTGAGTTCATGGCTCATCTTGACACTTCTGTAATTATTGGCATAATTGCCGGTGTGTAGTTCTATCATGTCTGCACCGGACTCTTTGGTTGCATATATTTGGTCTGCATCCGGCTCTACAAACATGCTGACAATAATGCCCTTGTCGTGCATTCTCTTACACAGTTCCGACATTTTTTCTTTTTGAGCAATCACATCCAACCCGCCTTCGGTAGTAAGCTCGGTTCTTTTCTCCGGTACTATGGTAACCAGCTCGGGAACTACTTCAAGTGCTATTCCTATAATTTCTTCTGTTGCTGCCATTTCCAAATCGAAACGGGTGTCAACTATATCCCGAATTAAACGCACATCCCTGTCATTAATATGACGACGATCTTCGCGTAAATGAACAACGATACCGTCAGCTCCTGCTAACACAGCAATCTGTGCTCCATGAACCGGTTCCGGCTCTATGCCTTTACGTGCTTGACGAAGCGTAGCTATATGATCAACGTTGACATTTAACTTTGCCATTTGAGTACTCCGAATTTAATAATTATATACAAAAATACGGATTTATTTACTTACTAAATAGTATCCTGAATAAATTTAATTCTGTTGTGAATTACACAGAACAATCCGACTAATTTCCGAATTTCATCATTAATAAGCCTAAAATGCAGAAACAGAATTGAAATCTATGAAAATACCTTCGCAATAATTTAGCCATGCGAAGGTATTTAAATAATAACAAACTTATATTTAGCTTATTTTCAGTGCTATTTTGCCGGAATAATTACCACTTTCAAGCAATTCATGAGCTTTGTGTGCATCTTTTAACTCAAAAACCTTATGAATGTGGGATTTTACTTGTTTCTTATTTACTAAGTCAAGGAATGATGCAAATTCAGACTTGGAACCCAGATAGATACCGCGTAAGTTCAAATGTCTGAAATAAGTCTGATGGATGCTCAACTTTGTCTCTGTACCTGTTATTATACCGCAAAATACAATATGTCCATTCTTTCTCAACATTGAAAAAGACCTGTCGAAAGTATTCGGACCAACATAGTCAATGAGTAAATCAACACCTTTGGGGGCAATCTCTCTAACCAAAGCCGGCACATCATCCTTAAAATGGTTGAACACGTAGTCTGCACCATAAGCGAGAACATTTTGTCTCTTCTCTTCGTTGCCGACTGTAGCTATAACTACGGCGCCTCTTAACTTTGCCATTTGAATTGCATAGCTTGCAAGACCACCTGCACCACCCCAAACAAAAAATATGTCGCCCTTGTTCAAATCAGTAACCGAATGCACTGCATGGTATGCTGTTAAACCTGCTATCGGCATTGAGGCGGCTGTTTCAAAACTGACTTCGTCATCAATCTTAAACAGATTCTCGGCAGGAACTGCCATATACTCACAATAAGCACCGTGTCTTTGCATTCCGAAAAATTGCCAACCGTCATTGAGGTGTTCCATGTCAGCATGTTTCGGGTCGCGATATTCCGGAAGATAGACAGGATATGACACAACTCTGTCACCTGTAATAAAGCCTGATACTTCACTGCCTAATTCTACGATAGTCCCTGCCATATCGCCTCCTAAAATATGGGGCATCGGAATTTTCAGACCTGGATATCCTTTCCTTACGACTGTATCAATTCGGTTGAGGCTTGTAGCGCCTACATTTAATAAAACCTCGTTAGGCTTTATCGTCGGTATTGGGAAATCCTCCACATATTTCAGGACTTCCGGACCTCCATGTTCATTTATAATTACTGCCTTCATTTTATTGTCAATTAATGTTACAATTTTTAAAAATATAATCAACGCTTTCAAAAACCCTGTCATAGCTGAAGAGTTTTTCCAATTCTTCTTTGCTAATATATTTTAGAAGTTCCTCGTCCATGCAGAGTGATTCCAGAAATGGTTTCTTCTCATCCCATGTTCTCATGGCGTTACGCTGTACCATTACATAAGCTTCCTGTCTTTGGATACCTCTCTTTGCCAGCTCGAGCAGGACTTTTTGAGAGTGTATCAAACCAAAAGTAAGATTCAAATTCTCGAGCATTTTTTCGGGATATACGACGAGATTATCAATTAATTTTATCGTTCTATTCAGGATATAGTCCAAAGAAATCGTACTGTCAGGGAAGATGACTCTTTCCACGCTACTATGCGAAATATCTCTTTCATGCCAGAGGGCATTATTTTCAATGGCTGCGAGGGCATTAGTTCTTAATAAACGAGCCTGACCGCTTATATTTTCAGATGCAATGGGATTTCGTTTATGAGGCATCGCAGAGCTTCCCTTTTGCCCTTTAGAGAAGAACTCTTCGGCTTCACGGACTTCCGTTCGCTGCAAATGTCTAATTTCGACTCCGATTTTTTCAAGCATAGATCCGATAATACCAATAACTGACAATAAGTATGCATGGCTGTCTCGCGATATAACTTGTGTAGATGCCTTAGCAGGCTTGAGACCTAAGCCGGTGCAGACATATTTCTCTACCTCCGGCGACAAATGCTCATAAGTACCGACAGCACCGCTAACCATACCTACTTGGCAATCTTCGAGCGCATCATTCAGACGTTTGATATTTCTGTTACATTCATCAAACCACAATGCAAACTTCATTCCGAAAGTCATGGCTTCTGCATGAATTCCGTGACTTCTGCCTACACAGACAGTATATTTATGTTCGATAGCCTTTTTTTTGAGAACTTCAGCGAGCTTGTTCATATCATCAAGCAAAATGCTTCCGGCTTGTTTTATCTGCACAGCGAGGCAGGTATCGAGAACATCGCTTGAAGTCATACCCAAATGAATGTGGCGTGAAGGCTCGCCGACATATTCTTCGACATTTGTCAAAAATGCAATTACATCATGTTTTGTAGTCTCTTCGATTTCAAGAATTCTTTTAACATCAAAATTTGCCTTCTCACGAATAATTTTCACATCATCTTTCGGTACCAGACCCAGCTCAGCTTGTGCTTCCACTGCAAGGATTTCAATTTCAAGCCAAATTTTGTACTTATTTTCTTCACTCCAAATATTTCCCATTACTGGACGGGTATATCTTTCTACCATTTATTCACCGATTTTTTCGTTAATACTTTTTACTTTTTTCTTCAGGTCTTCTAAGTCAAATGACAGCTCAGGCAACCTGCGAAGCACTGCTTCAATTTTAAATGCTTTCAAATGCTCTTTTACTGGAGAACCGAAATACACACCACTCTTTGTAACTGACTTGGAAACTCCGGACTGTGCGAGGATAGTAACATCATCGCTGATTTCAAGATGCCCTGCAATACCTGTCTGACCGCCGAACCTGTTTCTTTTTCCTGAAATCACGCTGCCGGAAATTCCTGTCTGTGCTGCTATTCCGGTGTTCTCACCTATTTCACAATTATGAGCTATATGAACAAGATTATCAATCTTTGTACCTCTGCGAATAAGTGTACTTCCAATCAATGCTCTGTCAATAGTGGTATTTGCACCGATTTCGACGAAGTCTTCAATTATTACATTACCGAGTTGTGGTACTTTTTCATAGCTGCCGTCATTTTTATCTTCGATAAATCCGAAGCCGTCGGAGCCGATTACTGCACCTGCATGAATCAAGCAGTTCTTGCCGATTTGTACATCATCATAAATTACGACATTGGAATTAACAGTAGTATTTTCACCTATACTGACATTGTCATAGATTATCACTCCCGGTTTAAGAACTACTCCGGCAGATATTCTGCAATTATCGCCCAATACACAGTTGGCGCCGACACTTACTTCATCATGGATTATTGTACCGGTTCCGACAACTGCATTCTTGTGCACACCGGAGCTGAATATCTTTTTATCGGATTCGATAATTTTCAGTAATTTTACGAAACTATGGTAAGGCTTATCTACTTTGATATAAGCCTGCTTAGGATTCGGCATTCTTGTTACGTCATTAGAAACAATGATACATGCGGCTTTAGAATAATTAAAGAAATCCTCATACCTTGTATCGTAATAAAAAGTTATGCTGTTCTTGTCGGCTTTTTCAATTGGAGCTATGGAATTTATAATAACAGAAAAATCCCCGTTAACTTCACCGCCGAGGATTTCTGCAATTTGCTTTACATTTAAATTTATCATATAATTATCGATTTATTTTTCTGTCCTGCATTTGTTTGAGTTTTTCCGGGTCGTTTCGCGGGTCAGCGGGTTGTTCTGGTTTGTTTTCGGGCTGTTCAAACTGTCTTTCTTCTTGACTTCTCGAACTTCTTCCTCTTCTTCTGGACGGAGCTTTTGATTCCCGCTGTTGATTACGAGGGTCTTGATCAATACGTTCTTGCAAATCTTTTTCAAGTTCATCAACATCAACACCAAGATTCTTCAATACTCTGACAGTCATATCATACTTATAATTTACATAAGGCAAGGGCTGTACACTTTGGTCCACTAAAATATCGAAACCTTGATCAGCGGCTACTTGCTGTACAGATGCATAAATTTTCTCTTCAACAGGGGTAAAAATTGTTTCAACAGCCTGGTCGTATTTTCCTTGCGGCTCAAATATTGAGCGGGCATAGTCCTCCCTTGTTTTTCTCAACATGGCAAGTTCACTGTCTTTGTTTTGCCTTTCGGTTTCAGTCCATATTAATCGGTTTTTCTTTATTTCAAATTCAAGATTATCAACCTTTTGCTGCATAGCATCAAGCTCACGCTTCCATTCATCGGTCATGCTCTGGACTCTCTGTTGTGCTTGTTGGGCATCCGGAAATTTCTCTCTAATGGTATTTGAGTTGATAAATCCTACTTTTTGCGAAAATGCTGAACTGCTAAATATAACAACAACAATCGCTATGGTGATTGTCCATACGCAGGCTGTTTTCATTTTAGTAAACCTTCTATATAATAAAACATTAAATCCAGGTAAAATATCCAGAGTTCTGCCTACCGATTATTTATATTAACTTATGACTTGTAAATCGGATTAACGACAAAAATATTTTAGCTTAATGCGTTTTCTGTAGTCTTGCATCTCATACATGTCCTCATAGATTTTGTCAATTATAATCCGAATATTAATTTATGATATTCCGTAAAATCGAAGTGCTTATTTTTGATTCTCGGATTTCACTCTTATTTTACCAGAAATTTTATTATTTGCCGGAATGATTTTATTTTTGAAGTATGTTAAACTGTAAAAGATTAAAGTGACAGATAAGGAAATTAAAAAGTGGTGTAAATCAAATGAAGTTACAAACCGGATACTTCAGATTCCTGACGAAATGTTCAGCCTTGTGACAGTGGAGCAAGCAGCATATATTCACGAGTATTATCCGGCAAATACATTATTTCGTTTACCACAAAGTGAAATTAAGTTTTTTGAATGGCTTAAAAATAACGATGAGCAAGTGTGGGATGATTTGTGGAGTGACGAACTAAATCCACCGTATTACATATCACTTTTATTCTTGCCGGTCCTTGTCAAAGGTACTTACAGAGGGTTCCCGATATGTGATTTGCTGAGTAATGACAATTATTATTTCGCACCTTCTCATCTTGCCGATAAGGAATCCGAATTATTTACAGAGAGTTCCAAGACGCGATTTATAAATAAAGAGAGCTTGACTGTTCCGCAGCTATTAGCAATAGAAATCTCTATGGATGCTATTGATATCTGGCATTTCGCCTACAAGCACAATATCGAATTAACAGAAGCTAAGCGTGCTGTTAAGTCTCTCGTTGATGATGAAGTGTTAGTACATTTAAAGGATGCCGAATATTTAACGGCTTTTATTGATTTTTAGGCTTTGAAATTGAGAATACTAAAATTTGGCGGGACATCGGTACAATCAGCTGATGCCATTAAACAAGCCGCCGCGTGTGTTTTAAATTGTAACAGCAGTAAGAAAACGGTAATCCTGTCTGCTGCCTCCGGCGTTACCGATTTGCTGACAGAAGCCGTACACAATGTACTGTCGGATATTTCATACTCCATTTCCATTATTGAGAAACTTCGCCAAAGACATATCGTAACAGCAGATGAACTGTTAATAAATCCCCGCGATATTCATATCGTAATTAATAATATTTTCGATGAATTAACTGAAAGACTGATAGCGGTAAACGAGCTTGGCGAACTGACAGCTCTCAATATTGACGCTGTAATCAGCAGGGGTGAACTTCTGTCAACCAAGATATTTTCGGCATACCTGACTGAAAATAATAAAGACTGCTTATATCTCGATATCAGAAGCTTACTCAAAACCGACGCAAACTTTACAAAAGCCACAGTTGACTTTACTGTTTCTGCTCATAATTTTAATACTTCAATTGGAATTTTTGAAAACAACGATATAATAATTACACAGGGTTTCATAGCATCCGACAAGTCCGGTCGAACAACTACTTTGGGAAGAGGAGGATCGGATTATTCTGCAGCTGTCATTGGCAGCCTGCTTATGACTGTTGGTGCAGATGTAGAGGAAATTCAAATTTGGACAGATGTGAACGGAGTTTTGACTGCTGACCCAAAACTGTTACCGAATGCCTTTACCATACAGCATTTGTCTTATGAAGAGGTAAGGATTATGTCATTCCTCGGTGCAAAAGTCTTACATCCCGATACAATTAAGCCGGCTTTAAATATGAATATTCCGATTCGTGTCATGAACACCTTTAATTCAACTGGTGGCAATACCGTCATTTCAGATGCGAAGGATGATGAACAAAGTATAGTAAAATCACTGGTAAGCGTAGGCAATGTTTTTGAGACTTCCATTAAATCGGATGCCGACAAGAGCGGATATGCCCATGCAGAAGCTCTGTTTGATATATTTTCCAACGCTCAAATAAAGATAATTTTCTCATCAGTGAGCGACAGCGAAATAAAGGTTTACAGTGTCAACAACCCGGATTTCCTGTATTTCAGCAAATTTAGTGACTCAATGAAAATACAGAATTTAAAAATGTGTGCATTGACAGGAAATAAATTAACATTTATGTTGAATAATATTTGTCTTTCACTACCGGAACTTGTCAGAATTTGCGGTATTAGCGACAATGCAGTCTATCTGTGTTCCAATCAAGAAATAACTCAGGAAACTTTAATGTTGATACATAAGAATTTAATTGAGAACAAAATTGAAGGCATCAATAATGGTTAAATTTTTAGATTTAAAAAAACAGTACTTTTCAATCAAAAGTGAGATTAACAATGCCATAAACAGCGTAATAAGCGATTCGGCATTTGTCGGCGGAAAACATGTTAAAATGTTTGAAGAGAAATTCGCCGAATATAACGGAGTAAAATATTGTGTAGGAGTCGGTAACGGCACAGACGCGATAGAAATTGCTCTCGAAGCTCTTGCCTTGCCTAAAGGAAGTGAGGTAATCGTACCTGCGAACTCATTTATTGCTTCCTCAGAAGCTGTAAGCAGAGCAGGTCTGAAAGTGCGATTCTGTGACATAAATGATTATTATACAATGGACATTGAAGATGTCGAGCGACAAATAAATTCTAATACATCCGCATTAATGCCGGTACATTTATACGGACAACCTGCAATGATGGATGAAATTATGGAGATAGCAAAGAAACACGGTTTAAAAGTGATTGAGGATTGCGCCCAAGCACATGGTGCAGAATACAAGAATAAACGTGTTTCTTGCTTTGGTGATATTGCTTGTTTCAGCTTTTACCCGGGGAAAAATCTCGGTGCTTACGGTGATGGTGGGGCTGTTGTTACAAATAATGAGGAGCTAGCTCACAAATGCAGTATGATTGGAAATCACGGTTCACATGCCAAATATAAACACGAGTTTGAAGGCAGAAATTCAAGGTTGGACGGGCTTAATGCAGCAATCTTATACGTCAAATTACAGCATCTCGATAAATGGAACAGAATTAGATTTGAGGCAGCTAACTATTACTCAGCTTTGCTTCAAGAGTTCGACGAATTAACTCTTCCCAATATTATGCAGGACACTTATCCTGTATTCCATTTATATGTAATCCGCTACATGAAACGTGATGAACTCATGAATTTTCTTAATAACGAAGGCATTGAAACCGGAATACACTACCCGACAGCTCTTCCGAAGTTGGATGCGTATAAATACATATCACAAGATACTTCCTACATGAAAGCGATGAAAATTGACAGCGAACTTTTAAGTCTTCCAATGGGTGAACATCTAACAAACAGCGACTGCGACTTAGTAGCAGAAAGTTTCAAAAAATATTTTGCACGCTGATTTATCCCAAATGTTCAGCATACTCAAACTCTACTTACTTGGGAGTTTGAGTATGCTTCGAACTAAAGTTAATAATATTTATACATCATCATTTCATAAAAATTATGGATGCAATATTAAATAATTATTGAAATAAACTATCGTCACTACGAAATTCAATTCATCGTCGTGATGACAAGTTTTTTTATATTTAATATTATGCAATAAAAGTTAAATATTGTTGGACAAGCATGATAAAAATCTTACTCCTTTTTCTGTCAAGCTTCATTATATATACAAACGCTCTATCCAATATAGACAGCCTCCTCGCAGAGCTGGAAGGAAAAAGTGATTCAATACGCATATTGCATATCGTTGACTATTCTTATGAAAATACCTCCAAAGACCCAATTAACAATCTGAGATTACTGATGAGCGTCTCAGACGAAGCAGCGAGATTGAGCAATTCAGCCTTCAAAGCAAGATATTTCTTTAATATTGCTTTTGCCTATGATTATGTTGACAGTCTCAATCAGGCATTACATTATTATTATAGCTCGATTGATATTTTGGAAAAAGCAGATGCCGATGTCGGAATTGATTTATGTTTCAATAATATCGGTGTTATTTATAAAAAACAATTCAATTTTATTGCTGCCCTCAAAGCATATCGAGAAGCATACGAGTTTACTTCGAAGAAAGGCAACAAAGCCTCAATGATATCAAGTGCCATCAATATATCCAATATATATTATGCACTCGAAGACTATGACAACATGCTTGAAACCATGTTCAAAGCCGAAGAACTTGCTCTGAACTTTAAAGAATCGAAATATTTGGGTTTGATTTATTCAAATATCGGTAATGTGTATTTTCACAAGGGTGACGTTCAAAATTCTATTAAGTACATTAATATGGGCTGGGAGCACATCAAAAAGTCACGTGATATTGCCCATCAAGCATCAAATAGAAATGTCTTGGCAAAAAACTACATTAAAATGAACAGACCGGATTTAGCTAAGCCACTATTAGACCAAGCAGATTCTCTTGCAGAAATAACAGGCTCCGGAATCTATAAGAACCAAGTTGTTTTCAATCGCGGATATTTTCATAGAATGCTGAAAGAATATGAAAGGTCAATTGACTATTATAAACAAGGTTTGGAATGGTCTGTCAAAGCCAAAGATATTCCGCGTACAAAATCCGGATATTTTGAAATTTCCCAAAACTATAAAGATATTGGTAAATTTGATTCCGCTTACAAATATCTCAACTTACTATACCGACTCAATGATTCTCTGAATAAACAAATGGTAATTGATGAAATCGCAAGAGCTTCACTTAAGCTTGAAGGGGCTTTTAACTCTGAACTTGTCGGGATTTACAGAGAAGAAGTCAGAAACAAGGAAATTGAAAATCTAATCACACAAAAATATCTAAACGAAATTACCGGCTACCTCTATTGGATTATTGCTTTAGCATTTGTTTTGATGATAATGACAATTTATGCTGTCAACAATTTATTCAGGTTGAAAAAGGCAAACCGAAATTTATCGGATTCTGAATTAAAACTTAAAGAATTGAACGATACAAAAGACAAATTTTTCTCAATTATTGCCCATGACCTGAAAGGACCTGTGTCAGGAATACAGAACCTGCTTGTATTTATGAATGACAATAGACAGGACTTCACCGAAGAAGAAAGAAATGAGTTGATAAATGACTTGGCTGAATCTTCACGCGAACTGATGAACCTCTTGGAAAATCTTCTCACTTGGTCAATGACACAGCTCAACAAGCTGCAAGTAGATATGAATCAAATAAATCCTCATAAAACTATTAATTCTGCAATTAAGTTGCTACAAAACAACTCAAATGTAAAATCTATCAGCATTGAAAACCATATCCCCAATGAGCTTGAAATCTATAATGACGAGAATCTCTTATATATGATAATCAGAAATACTCTCAACAATGCCATTAAATTTACAAATAATGGAGGTAAAATTAAAATTTATCACAAGGTTGAAAACTCAAAACTCGAAATAACGGTCGAGGATAACGGTATAGGTATTGAGCCGAACTTGTTGAATGAATTATTTGATGTCGGAATCAAAAAAAGAAGTCTCGGCACAAACGGTGAAAGGGGTACAGGTTTAGGATTGATAATATCAAAGGAATATGCCAAAAAAATGGGTGGTGATATTCGGATTGAATCACAATTGGAAATGGGAACTAAAGTACATCTGACACTCCCTATTTGAAAATCACTTGAAATATTTCTCCATAGTTACTCTGCGAAGCCTCTTTCTGAATGTTTCCGTACTTTCGTCACTATGTCTAATCAACGGTTCATGTTCACCGGCAGCACGACTAAACAGCACATTCTGTGGTACACCGAGTTTTATTAATTCATTAATCACAAAATCTACTCTTCGTTGAGACAAGTTAATATTATAATCATCACTGCCAACATCGTCGGTATGACCAACAAGGACAATTTTATCAATTTTATCCAGTGACAATTTGATATTCGATGCCACCATTTTCAACTCGTCAAGCCAATATCTGCCGGTAACTACACCGTTTGAATCAAGAGTAAATTTATACGGTGTGGAATACTTGTCGGTAGGAAAATTTATCCTTATTACTCCTATTTCTGGCAAATAAAAATCAATTCTGCTTGAATCACGAACAAAGGTATCATCAAAGAAAATCCGTTTAGAATCAAAAAAATATTCATTTTTATGAGCCATGATTTCAACCTCGACATTTCGTTTAACGGGAACTTCGAATCTGCCGTAATCATCACTGAAATAGTCTTTGCTTTTATGTGATTTATTGGATATTACATTGATTAAGGCAGAATCTACAGGTGAACCGGTATTTTTGTCGTAAACAAACCCACTGACTATTACATCATTTTTCACTGTTATTGAATCAGTTGGAGTTCTTACGGATTTCTCAAGCCCTGACTCAGAAATTCCCTCCTCATGCTTGTCAACATGAACTTTGTGTACCACATAGAGGTCAAAGCCGCCTTGTTTCTCAGGTAACACATTACTCAAGTCATTTCTGAATGATGAAAAATATAGTATATCATCGGGATTGCCGGGACTCGAAGGGAATATTTCATCATATTTGGAGTTAATCGGACTACCGAGATTAACCGGTTTTGAAAAGAATTTGTTTAACTCCTCATCTTCTATGTTTCCATCAATTAATTCATAAAATGCAGCATCAATTTCGGAATAGAAAATATCGTAACCACCCACTGTGGCATTGCCTGATGAAGCGAAATACAACCTTTTACCGTCGTTTGAGAAAAACGGTGACAGCTCGTCACATTCACTGTTTATATTTGAGCCAAGATTGTAAAATCTCGGGAATTTAATATTTTTGTCAATAAATACCATCCATAAATCTGTGCCTCCATGTCCGCCGGCTCTGTCGGAAGCAAATACTAAGAGGTTACCGTCATTAGAAATAGTGGTATGGGCACTCCAACCATCAAATTTCAATAATGTATCTTTAATTACATTGATATTGCTGATTTGATTATTTAAGTAGTCAGCGACATACAGTTCTGATTTACCGGTGATTTCATCAGTCGTGGCAAAAACTTTGCCATCTATGTTTTTTAAAATATTTTTATTTTCAAAAGAAGCTGCCGAAAAAAATACTTTATCACCTTTGATTGCCAATAAACCTATATGCGAATCAGGCAATCCGTTTATTCCTTTGTCATAGACAAAACTGTGTTCTGCTCTTCTAACTACATTAATACATCTGTTAATTCCGTCTTCACTGTATGTCATGACAGCATGATTATCTTTTACAAACGACAGATGCCATTCATTGTCTGAGGAGTTAATACCTTCGACTAATTCCAACTTATATTTGTATCCATCCATGTCAACATTCATAGTATCGTATAATCCCATTCCTTCATACTTTTCGGGATAGCAGTTTTGAGAAGGTGCCGGACAATCGGGAATATTTAATTTTACTCCTTGCGGCAGACAGGATGCTAACAAAAGAAGCGTCAAAATGCACAACTTAGGACATAATAATTCGGACACTTTCTCTAATAATTTTTTATCATGATTCGTGTATTTTTGTTTCATTGCTACCGATAAAATGAGTAAAATAAAAATCATATTAACGAATAAGTGGCGACTTGAATCTTATAATTCAGCGCCGCCGCTTTTAAATATATCATTTCCAATAGTCAATCGGCAATACAGGCATAGCCAGACCATTGTTTTTGAGAAGGAACATGAATTCATCAAATTCTTCGTTGATTTTCGGGATATTGACATTAAATAGTCCACCGAAGAATTGCGACCAATCCAACCATTTACCGACAGGATATTCAATCAGCTGAACTTCATCATCCCTGCTTATACCGGCTGCATCTTTTGCCATATTAATTGCATCATATAGATTGCCTATTTCATCTACCAAGCCCTTATTCTTAGCATCTGTGCCGGACCAGACACGTCCTTGAGCAATAGAGTCAACATTATCAAAGGTCATATTCCTTGCTTTTGATACACGTTTAACAAAATCACTGTACAAACTGCGTATTTGTATTTCACGTTTTTCTTTTTCATCTTCTGTCATATTTCTAATTGGAAGACCTATCGGAAGAAAAGGGAGTGAATATGAAGCACCGAAGTCCGCATATTTTCCTCTTTTAACTAAATCGTATGAAATACCCAAGCTGTCCTTCAAGCCTTTGTCATAGAACCATGAGCTTATCACTCCTATCGAACCCGTCACGGTATTGGGAGCAGCCACAATTTTGTCTGCCTCCATAGACAACCAATAACCTCCTGATGCTGCAACCTGTCCCTGTGAAACGATGACCGGCTTTTTACCTTTGTTGTCGGATATAACTTTTGCAATCAAATCTGAAGCCATTGCATCACCACCCGGGGAATCAACCCGCAGAACAATAGCCGATATTCTATCGTCCTCAAAGCAATAGTTTAGGTAGTCAGACAATCTTCTGGCTTGGATGCCCGAGTTGAGGTCGCATTGCCCTTCTGCATATACCACGGCAATACGATTTTCGTTATCACTCCATTTGTCATCAAACGGATGTGCATACCTGTCCAAATTAAAAATATTCCTTAATCCTACCGTCCAATCATATTCTTTCATGAATTTCATCAAATTGTTCCAGCGGTCAAATTTGTCAACCATTTTCAATTCATGAGCTTCATTAGCCATGATTCCAATTTTGTTGTCAACCAGGTAATCGAAGTTTTCAGCTAAATTTTTTCTTGATTTACTTATTTCGTATTTTGCCAATTCATACCAATCATCAACTATCTTCTGTCTTTGTTCTCTCTCACCTTCGGAGAAACCCTCTCTGGAGAAACTTTCAGCCGCCGACTTATATTTATAATATCTAAGCTCTTCAAAACCAATATCCGCTTTATCGAGGAGCTTCTTATAATAACTCCTTCCGAGAGCAAATCCTTCAAGTGTAATCGAGCCAAGAGGGTCTAAAACAATATAATCAGCAACAGAAGCAAAATGGTACAAGTCAATATTTGCTCGCTCCAAGAATATCACCACAGTTTTATTTTCTTTTTTGAAGTCCTCCAATTTCTTCCTTACTTCCCACATTATCGAGCGTGAAGAAGAAAACTCGGTAGCATTAACAACAATGCCCATGACCGATTTGCTGTAAGCAGCTTTGTCTATTGCGGTTAAGACTTCGAGCAGGGTCAATGAATTGTCAAAATACATGTTTTTAACATATTTAATACCTGAAGATAAATCCAGAACAGCATAATAACGATTCAGAAACACATCTTTTATCAGGGTTCTGTCTAAACCGCCAATCCTGATTCCGAAAGTATTGGAAATACCATTATTATCTTGGTCTATTTGACTTAATCCCGTGTAGTCGCTCAGACCGGTGCTAACATTTACACTAAGGGCAGTACTGTTATCATCGAAAAATCTTCTTGCGTTTAATCTGATACCTGCAAGAGGTTCAAAGACAAATCCTGCACTCCATCGAACATCATTAAGAGTGTATTCCGTAATATAAGAAATATCTGCAAATATTGTGAGCCACTCATTCCCAAAAGGTCTCAGTGCTAATTCACCTACATATTCTGCTTCTGCATTGTCCAATGAAAATGAATAATTAGCCGCAAGTGATAAGTTTGAACTTGGTCTAAGAAGAGTTCCTACAGTCATCATATTAGAGGAGCGCTGAATATCGCCACGGGTACTTGACCAACCATAGCTTAATCCGAATCCGAGTCTTCTGCCGCCGAATCCCGTAGATATTCTATAATCGGTGTATCCAACATCTCCCATCTTATTGTTAATAACGCCGAAGCTTAGTGAATTTGATGCTACAAAAAGTGCTGTACGGTCAAAGTTCAATAAATTATCGCCCTTGTCATTAGCCATGAATGCTAAGTCAAATCCCGAATGATTGTAATTTAACAGAGCAGGATTGTCGAACCCGAATAATCCGGCTTTGAATGAACCGGGTGAACCAACCTGAAAGTCCCTCAAATCGCGGTATCCGGTAAATGAGTTCTGTGCGTATCCCATACCCAGAATTGCAAACATCATTATACAGAACGTTATTACATTATTCATAACATTTAACCCTAAGTGCATTCTTCAAATTTATAAAAATAGCAAACATATTTTACAATTGAAAAAATAATATAATCAAGTATTAAAAAAATCTATTGTTTGAAGTAATATCTGTGATGAAAACTTATGCAAAACCAAGAAAAACGCGAATTTTGAAATATTA
>Ga0172382_10006756_pt1 | contig 16530 bp, 16 predicted proteins | sample Leawel138RmetaG_FD_122245 | JGI IMG/M metagenome (GOLD analysis project Ga0172382, IMG submission 122245) | Leachate microbial communities from a municipal landfill in Southern Ontario, Canada - Leachate well 138R metaG | ecosystem: Engineered > Solid waste > Landfill > Unclassified | place...
GTTTCTCATGTTTGGCCAGGGCCACCTGGATCCGGAACAGAACAATGAAGAGCTGGAGAAGTTTGCCTCATTGGTTGCGCCACGCTTCTCCACCAAGGATGCCGAAGGCACCATGGTGTGAGCCTGTGGTTAAAAGAGTCAATTAGGCAGCTTAAAAAGATAAGAATGAGAGGATAAGACCATGCAATGCGGATTTTTTCATACTCCATATAATCTTCCCCACCGTACTGCGAGAGAAATGTTCGACTGGTCTCTCAAGCTGGCACAGGTATGTGATGAAGCTGGCTTCGCCGATTTCATGATTGGCGAGCACTCCACACTGGCTTGGGAGAATATTCCCTGTCCTGAAATCATTATTGGTGCCGCGGCGCCTCTCACCAAGAATATTCGCTTTGCGCCGATGGCGCATCTGTTGCCTTACCATAATCCGGCAAGTCTGGCGATTCAGGTTGGCTGGTTGTCGCAAATTCTCGAGGGTCGGTACTTTCTTGGTGTGGCGCCTGGTGGACATCATACAGATGCCATTCTGCATGGGTTCGAAGGGATTGGTCCGTTGCAGGAACAAATGTTCGAAGCGCTTGAACTGATGGAGAAGGTATGGGCTAGAGAGCCCTTCATGGAAAAGGGAAAGTTCTTTCAGGCGGGCTTTCCCGGGCCGGATACCATGCCAGAATACGACGTGGAAATTGCAGACAATAGTCCTTGGGGTGGTCGTGAAGCCTTGGAGATCGCTGTTACGGGGCTGACCAAGAACTCGTCATCCCTGAAGTGGGCTGGAGAGCGCAATTATAGCCCGATCTCGTTCTTTGGAGGTCACGAGGTAATGCGCTCGCACTACGACACTTGGGCTGCAGCCATGGAGTCGAAAGGTTTGACTCCTGAAAGATCACGCTTTCGGGTTACCCGTGAAATCTTTATTGCCGACACAGATGCTGAGGCAAGGAAGCGGGCCAAGGCAAGTGGTATGGCCCAGACATGGCAGCATTATCTATTCCCCATCTACAAAAAATTCAATCTTTTTCCTGGGATTATTAAGGACGCGGGTGCGGACATTGACCCGAGCCAGATTGATATGGACTTTTTGGCTGATCATGTATGGCTTTGTGGATCACCGGAAACTGTGACTCGCAAGATAGAAGCCATGATGGAAAGGTCGGGTGGTTGCGGCCAGGTTATTGTCAATTCGCATGACAATATCGATAATCCGGAGCCCTATTTCGAGTCTCTGCAGCGATTAGCGCAAGAAGTCATTCCCAATATCAAGATGAGCTGAAGCATGAATGAAGCGGCTGCTGGCCAGTAGTCGCTTTCCTGCTCTGAACCTGAATTAATTTTATCGCAGATCAGCGTAAAAGGCAGAGGACGGAGTAGGCCCAGTTACTTTTGAATTTGCGAAAGAAGGGGGGCATGTGTTTTTCTCAAAAGCTGATAAAACCGCAACCGAATGTCTGAGACACCTTCTCGATGCGCTTGAAGGTGGACATCTGGATCTACCTCCCGGAGGTACTGCGAATCCTCTGCTCAACCAAGTTAGAGAGGCCTGGCAGAACCATCATGCCGAACGCCAGCAGGAGAAGAACCAGCTCATTCAACTGGCTGATCAACTGCACCGGTTGACCGCAAAGCTGGCGAGTTGTGAGGAGGAACGAGAGTACATAAATGCCCGTTTGGGCTTTATCAGCCAGAGTAGTACCGACGGTTTTTGGGACATGAAAGTGGTCGGTGGTGACCTCATGAATCCAGCGAATGGGCTGTGGTGGTCCGATCGCTTCCGCTCGTTGCTCGGTTTTCAGGACGAGCAGGACTTTCCTGGCAGGTTGAACAGTTGGATAGCGCGACTTCACCCTGAAGACAAGCAATCAACCCTGGAAGCACTGTCCCAGCATATGCACGGCGGAGAAGGACAGGTGTCTTATCGTCTGGAGCACCGACTGGCGATAAAAACCGGCGAGTACCGCTGGTTTGTAACCAGTGGCCGGGCTCAGTGCGATAGCCGTGGGACATGTCTGCGAATTGCTGGTTCTATGCGGGATATCCATGATCAGCGCCAGCGCGACCGGGAGCTGGACAAGACGTTAACGCGTTTCGAGCTGGCCCGGGAAATGCTGAGCGATGGTTTGTGGGATATGGAAGTAGTTGATGGTGATCCGATGAATCCGCATAACCCTTTCTGGTGGTCCGAGCAGTTTCGTCACATGCTGGGCTTTGAGACTGCCGAGGAGTTTCCCAATGTATTGGAAAGTTGGACATCGCGTATTCATCCGGAGGACAAGGAAGAAGTGTTCCGAACATTCGCTATTCACCTCGGCGATCGCAGTGGCAGGACACCTTTTGATGCTTGTTATCGGATCAAGCTCAAGAGTGGTGAGTACCGTTGGTTCCGTAACCGTGGTCAAACTCGCCGCGCTTCGGATGGCAGTCCAGTACGAATGGTAGGTGCGTTGATTGATATCCATGTCATGCGCTTGGAGGAACAGCTGCGGGAAGAGCAGATCACGCAGCGCAGAGACCTTGAACTGAATCTGCACAAGTTGACGGAAATAGTTACCACTATCCAGGGGATTGCCAGCCAGACCAACTTGCTGGCACTCAATGCTGCCATTGAAGCTGCTCGCGCTGGAGATGCTGGTCGTGGTTTTGCCGTAGTGGCTGATGAAGTGCGCAAACTAGCGACCAGGACCAGTGAGGCGACCCAGCAGGCGGCCGATATGATCGGCTCCCGTGCCTGAGCTTCTGCCTTCCATCCTCGGGTGAGAAACCAGAGTGCGTGCCAAGGCAAGTAGTGCGCAAGAAGTCGTTTCCCATCATATTTTTTGACAAACAAGGGGCATATATGTCTAGCATTGATCTCATCGGATTGTTTTCCGTTGCGGGCAAAACCGTACTGGTGACTGGTGGGGCCAAGGGTATAGGTGCGATGATTACCCGCTGTCTGGTGGCTGCAGGCTGCAGGGTGTTGGTTGTCGGACGTGATCATGTCGCAGCGAACAGCCTGAACCATGAACTGGCGGAGTACGGCGGGTTTGAATTCATCTCCTGTGACCTCTCCTGTAATGATCAACTGGCGGATTTGCTTCACGTCGTGCAAAACAGCTGTTCCCAGCTGGATGCGCTGATCAACAACTCTGGTATATTTCATGCGCCGCCGCTGGGCTCTGTCACCGAGCAGGATTGGTCCGCGGTAATGAACCTCAACCTGCAATCACCATTTCTTCTTATCCAGGGACTATGTCCTCTGCTGGAGAAGGCCGGCACAGCTGACGATCCGGCACGCATAATCAATATCGGCTCGGTGGGGGGGTATTCTCGGGAAAAGTTTCGGCGGTGCCTATGCCTATGGCTGCAGCAAGGCTGCCATTCATCAACTCACTCGCACGCTGGCGTCGGATCTATGTGCGCGCAATATCAATGTCAACGCGATCGCACCGGGTTTTTTCCCCAGTGATCTGACGGCAGGGGTTGTCGCTGATGCCGAAGTCGAACGGGCGGTGCTGGATAGTATTCCTGCCCATCGTTTTGGCAGGACGACGGATGTCGGCGGTACCGCGATCTATTTGATATCACGTGCTAGTGCCTATCTTACCGGCTCGGTAGTCGCCCTTGATGGTGGTCTGATGATCGCCCCCTGAGTCTGAAGATCATCCGCTGAATTTCTGTTTGAAAACAACGCGTCGAACACTATGTCCACCATCTTTTTTTGAAGCGCTGGATAGTCTTCTTGGTCTGTCTTTTCACTCGATGTGAAACAGGCTGTCCCCAAGGTGCCTATCCATAGCAACTGGACCGCTTCATGGGCGGGATAATTCAGGGCGCCTGCGTCATATAGCAGCGACAGGTCCTTCTCGACTGTACGCAGTGTTTCCGCGACGCTGACGGGTGGGGCGCCGGCAAGGATTTGCTGGATGACTATCCGACACATGAGTGGCTCCTGACGGGCAAAGTGATCGAAGGCGCCCCAGCCGTTTCTCAGACCTTGTTGCGGACCTCCCTCTTTTGTACCTTGGAGGTAAGCCTCTGCGACTTGTTCATAGGTTTCATCGATGGCGGCGCGGTGCAAACCCGCCAGGTCACCAAAGTAATGATAAATCGTTGGTGCGCCGACACCGGCCATGGCGCATATGGCCCTTGAATTCGCGCCCTCGCGCCCGGTAGTGCTGAGCAGGTGCCGAGCCACTTCCAGTAATCGCTTCTTTACTTGGGTTGCCTCGCCGCTGCGACCTTTCATACTGCGAGAAATCACTGGTTTCATATGAACAACCTATGTATGGAATCAAACGGCTTTCATGCGCGGGTTCAGCTTAACGAAGTTTGCATTAAAAATCATGGTAAATAAATCAACATCTAGGTTGATTTGACAGTATAACGTCGTTATATTGGCTCTGTGGCCTAGTCTGCAATCAGCAGGCAGTGCCTCCTTGCCTACTACCCATTTAGAGGAGATAACAATCATGGCAATGGAAACCGGTTTGATTTTTCATCCCTACATGCGCCCGGGGCGTACAGCCAAACAGACGTTTGACTGGGGTATCCAGAGTGCCGTTCAAGCGGACAGTGTGGGAATTGATTCAATGATGATCTCTGAGCATGCCTCGCAGGTATGGGAAAATATTCCCAACCCGGAGTTGATCATCGCAGCGGCAGCCTTGCAGACTAAAAATATTAAATTCGCCCCAATGGCGCATATCCTGCCTCACCAGCATCCGGCCAAGTTGGCCACGATGATTGGCTGGCTTTCTCAGATACTGGAAGGGCGTTACTTTCTCGGTATCGGTGCTGGGGCCTATCCCCAGGCGTCTTACATTCACGGTATCCGCAACGCGGGTCAGTCAAATACGGCAACGGGTGGCAACGAGACCAAGAGCCTGAATGATATGGTCCGCGAGTCGCTCTCCATCATGGAAAAAATCTGGAAGCGAGAGCCTTTCTTCTATGAGGGTAAATACTGGGACGCTGGGTATCCAGAAGAGCTTGAAGGTGACGATGGTGACGAGCAGCACAAGCTGGCTGATTTCAGCCCGTGGGGAGGGAAAGCTCCTGAAATTGCGGTGACGGGATTCAGCTACAATTCGCCATCCATCCGTTTGGCAGGAGAGAGAAATTTCAAGCCCGTTTCAATTTTCTCTGGTCTGGATGCGCTGAAGAAACACTGGGAAGTCTACTCAGAAGCAGCGATAGCTGCTGGCCATACCCCAGACCGTGCACGCCATGCCGTTTCCCAAACAGTGTTCTGCGCTGAGACTGATAAGGAAGCCAAGCGACTTGTCATGGAAGGTCCTATCGGTTACTGCTTCCAGCGCTACCTCATTCCGATCTGGCATCGTTTTGGCATGATGGATGGTTTTGCAAAAGATGCAGGTATCGATCCGGCAGATGCTGATCTGGAGTTTCTCGTTGATAACGTGTTTGTTGTCGGCTCACCTGAAACGGTTACTGAAAAGATCAACGCCTTGTTTGCTGCTACAGGTGGCTGGGGAACGCTGCAGGTGGAGGTTCATGATTATTACGACGACCCTGCGCCCTGGTTTCAGTCGCTGGAGATGATCTCCAAGGAAGTCGCTCCCAAGATCGCGCTGCCGTAAATCGGTTGGATCAGACAAGGGGCGCGATGCTTCGCGACCCTTGTCTGAGCTGCCATCGTTGGGTTCTGTGCAGGCTAGAAAGCATTCTCATGGGCTGCTTGTCGCGTGCATGGGCTAGAGGCCGAGCGGGCCCTGTCATGGCCTCACCGCTAGCCTATTGGAAACAGGTTGCCATGGAGTGATGCAAGCCACATGCCTCAAGAATGTCTGCAAACCAGGGGACGATGGCAATCTCATCCAGTTTTTCAGGATTAAGCCAAGCGCAATCATCATTCTCCCAGTTAAGGGTCAGTGCCCGAGTTTGACTGGCAAAGTGAAATGTATGTACGCGCCATATGCGGCCATCCAGACCTTCCAGATGCAGTACTTTGCTGCTGAGGAGCCGGAGATCAGATCTGGAGATGCCGGCTTCTTCCTGGACTTCTTCCAGTGCCTGTGCCAAGGGATCGTTGCACGCATCGAGAAATCCGGTCACACAGTTCCAGCGCCCCACATCGCCCGTCACCAATGGACTGCGCCGCAACAATGCAAGCTCCCCCTGGTGGGAAAGTACGGCAGCTACGATGTCGTGACAGACCACTGGTGTAACTTGCTCCGCTGTCATTTGGCTTCTCATGGTGGCCTCCGTGAACGGATTCAAGCATTTTCGTGTGACTTTGAACCTATAGTGGTTCAAGATATACTCCAAGTCAACCTTGGCGTTGATTTTGTGGGATTCTCGATTGGGAGATGAAGCAGTATGGGAGCACTCCGAACGCAATTTTTCTTCAATGGCGGACAGAAACTGGTGGCCAGCGTTGGTGGGCCGAAGGATGGCCCTGGCGTGCTCTTTCTGCATGGCGGCGGGCAGACTCGATACTCGTGGAACAGCTGTGCTGTAGATCTGGCTGATGAAGGTTTCCGCATTATCAGTCTTGATTTGCGAGGTCATGGGGATAGCGCGTGGGCTGCAGATGGATACGCTATCGAGTTGCAAATGCAAGATGTCTTGAAGATCATTCCGCAGTTTTCCCGGCCCCCGGTATTGGTGGGTGCTTCGCTGGGCGGGTTGATCGCGCTTAATACCCTGGGTGCACATGCCTCCAGCGGCAGAGCTCTGGTGTTGGTGGATATCACGCCGCGTATCAACATGCAGGGCGCGGCACAGGTGCGTGATTTCATGACCGCGAACCCGGAAGGCTTTGAAAGTCTTGAACAGGCTGCCGAGAGCATTTCGCGCTATCTTCCCCATCGTCGGCGCCCTGAAAACCTGTCTGGTCTGCAGAAGAATCTCAGGATGCGCAATGGGCGTTGGCATTGGCATTGGGATCCCAGCCTGTTTGCCTCACTGGATGCCTCCAAAGAGGCAGCAGAGGCGCGTCATGAGCAAGCCGGCAGGAATGTCAGAGTGCCTACGTTATTGATCCGAGGTAGCCGGAGCGAGCTGGTGGGTGATGATCAGGTTAAGCGGTTCCGGGAATTGATTCCGCACGCTGACTTTATTGATATCCCAGGCGCTGGGCATATGGTTGCGGGGGATAGCAACGATGTGTTCACTCAAGCCTTACGGGAATTTGTCACCAGTTTGCCTGACTAGATACGCCCCCCTTTGAAAGGGGGCGTCAGCGTGTCAGCGTACCGATATCAGGCCACCATCCACAGGCAACATCTGCCCGGTAATGAAACGTGAGCCGTCGCTGGCAAGAAATACCATGACCGGCGCCAGGTCTCTATCGGCATCACCAAACTTGCCCCCCAACGGAATATCCACTTGAGTTGCCGCATCATGTGCTGCCAGCTCAGCGGGGGATAGCGCCTCACGGAAGGCGGCGTACATGGGGGTGACCATATAGGGTAATACTGCGTTGACACGCACACCATCCGGCCCCCATTGACGCGCTACGTTGCGTGTCCATGTATGAACTGCAGCTTTGCTCGCTGCGTAGAGCCCATTATTCAGCTCGCCGACCAGCCCTGACTCGGAGCCGAAGTTGATGATGTTGCCAGCTCCCTTGGGTTTCATCAGTCGATAAGCTTCGGCGTTGGTGTTCATCGTACCCAGCACGTTGATACTGAACAGGTGATTGAATAGATCTTCCGGGATAGCGTCGGGAGGCGAGTGGCGCTGTACGCCAGCGATATTGGCGAGAACATCCAGCCCGCCCATATTATCTGTCGCCCTTCTGAAGGATTTCTCTACGTCGTTGCGATCACTGATGTTGCAATGGTAGTAGCGTGCATCGCTGCCTGGGAATGCCTCCAGGAGTTCAGTGACGACCTGATGGCCCAATGCATCATTGACGTCCATGGAGGCAACAGCCGCTCCCGCTGCGACGTATGCTCGGACTACGGCTGCTCCAATGCCTTGGGCTCCCCCGGTAACGATGATTCTTTTTCCTGTCAGTTGCTGCATTCTGCACCTCTTTATATTTTCCCGGTCACGAAATTCAGTAGATGCATTGTTAGATCAGGTTGTTGTGTTTGGTCAACTTTTGTGTTGATTTTGTGTGTTGCCTATGCAAAAGTTAGCGGCACTTAAGAATAAGAAGGGAGCTTTCCGCAATGTCAAGGTTGCTCAATAAGGTTGCTGTCATTACTGGCGGGGGGCGGGGAATAGGCAAGGCCATAGTCGAAGCTTTCGTAGCGGAAGGTGCGCGTGTTGTGATAGGGGATATTGATCCACAGGCCGCAGGACTTGAGTCACGGTTTGGTGCCGAGCGGGTAGTATTCAAGCGTGCCGACGTGACTGTTGAAAGTGATATTGAGGCGCTGGTCACCTGTGCGGTAGAGCGTTTTGGCCGATTGGACATCATGGTTAACAATGCAGGTGCGCTGGGGGATCAGGCTGCTGTGGTCGATCTGGATTCGCACAGCTTTGCTAGAACCATCGCTCTCTTGCTGGGATCTGTAGCCTTGGGACATAAATATGCTGCCCAGCAGATGATTGCGCAGGGGGGCGGCGGCAGTATCGTGTCGCTTTCGAGTATCGCTGGTATCCAGGCCGGTTGGTCGTCCGCATCCTATGATGCGGCAAAGGCCGGGGTGTTGCACTTCGCTCGTTCGGCTTCCTATGAGCTCGCAACTGAACAGATTCGCTCCAATGTGGTTGCCCCCGGTTTGATTCTGACTCCCATCATAGGTACTGCGTGTAATGTCGCTCCAGAACACTATGAAGCATTCACTGAAAGCTTGCGGGAGCCATATGGTGACTTGATCCCCTTGGGGCGCGCAGGGAAACCGGAAGATATTGCTCAGGCGGTGCTGTTCTTTGCTTCGGAGGAGTCCTCCCATATCACAGGTCAGGCGCTTGCCGTGGATGGTGGGCTGACATCGATGACAGGTTTTGATATCGGCGGTGTCGTTGCGAAGGCAGTAGAGAGCTTCAACGCGCAACTAGATAGACCCGATGAGGGGAAGATCGGCTGGCTGCCAAACAGGAACAGTTAGGCTTTGTATCTTGGCTGCTTGGCAGGCTGAGACAAAACGTATGCTCCGTTTAGGCTGCAGATAGACACTGCCTGCAGCCTTTTTTTATAGGGGGTGTCGATAGCTTCGCCTACGACGCCATTGGAAATATGAGAAGGGGGAAACATGGCGCAGCGACAGGTATTTGTAGTCAGTGCAGTGCGAACTGCTATTGGTAGTTTTGGCGGTGCCTTGAAAGATCAGCCGCTTTCCAGGTTGGCTACGGTCGCTGTCTCTGGAGTACTTGAACGTGCTGGAGTCCCGGCGGATCGAGTTGGCCATGTGGTGATGGGCAACGTTATTCCCACAGAGCCGAGGGATGCTTATCTGAGTCGGGTGGCAGCGATGGATTCCGGTATTCCGCAAGAGGTACCGGCGTTTAACGTCAATCGACTCTGCGGTTCTGGATTACAGGCGATTATTTCTGCTACGCAATCGATCCTGCTGGGTGATACCGATATTGCCATCGGCGCTGGGGCCGAAAGCATGAGCCGAGGACCATTCCTCCTGCCCCATCTTCGCTGGGGTGCGCGCCTGGGCAATACTGAAGCGGTGGACTATATGAATGGAATTCTCCACGACCCATGGAAGCTCAAACACATGGGAGTCACTGCTGAAAATGTGGCAGCCCGTTATGGAATTGAGCGTGTTGCCCAGGATGAACTGGCGGTTGAAAGTCAGCATCGCGCCGCACGGGCCATTTCCAAAGGCTATTTTGACGAGCAGATTGTTCCTGTGGAAATCAAGGGGCGTAAGGGTGTCAGCCTGTTCAATCGTGATGAGAACGTGCGCCCGGATGTCACGGTAGAGCAGTTGTCGGTGATGAAGCCGATTTTCGTTCGTGAGAATGGCACTGTCACCGCCGGTAATGCCTCCAGCTTGAATGACGGAGCGGCGGCGTTGCTGTTGATGGAAGGTCAAACGGCAGAGAAGCTGGGCATTGATCCGCTGGCGCGCCTGGTTGGTTATGCTCATGCAGGAGTTGACCCGGACTATATGGGGCTTGGCCCGATCCCAGCGGTAAGGCAAGTGCTGCAGAAAACCGGCATCAAGCTGGAACAGATCAATGTGATTGAGGCCAACGAGGCATTCGCTGCGCAGGCATGTGCTGTCATTAGAGAGCTGGGTCTGAATCCGGAGATCGTCAATCCCAATGGATCAGGGATTTCTCTTGGCCATCCCGTCGGCGCTACGGGAGCCATCATCTCCACCAAAGCCATTCATGAATTGCATCGCACTGGCGGGCGCTACGCCCTGGTCACCATGTGCATCGGTGGTGGCCAGGGTATTGCTGCTATCTATGAGCGACCGTAACGCTAGTTTTGCCACTGGAGAATAACGATGTCAGGAAGTATCAATAAAGTGGGTGTGGTTGGCGCAGGCACTATGGGCAATGGTATCGCCCAGGTATGTGCAGCAGCAGGGTTGACAGTGGTGATGCTGGATATTGATCAGGTATCGCTGGAGCGAGGCATGACTGTCGTGGCGAGTAGTCTGGATCGGCTGGTGCTGAAAGGAAAGCTCACCCCCGCTGACCGTGAGTCGGCGTTGGAACGTATCTGCACTACCATGGATTATGCTGACTTGGCTGAGGTGGATCTGGTTATTGAGGCGGCCTCTGAGGCAGAGGGTGTGAAGCTGGCAATCATTCACAGGCTGGATCAGGTCGTTGGCAAGGGTGCCATCATTGCCAGTAACACTTCGTCAATCTCGATTACCAAGCTCGCCGCTGCGAGTAAGACGCCAAATCGTGTCATCGGCATGCACTTCTTCAATCCTGTGCCGGTCATGCTGCTGGTTGAAGTGATTCGGGGTTTGCAGACCGACGATACTACCTATGAAGCGGTGAGCCACTTTGTTGAAGTAATCAAAAAAACCGCTATTTCAGTAAAAAACAGTGCCGGTTTTGCTGTCAACCGGATTCTGGTGCCGATGATCAACGAAGCAGTATTCGTTCTCCAGGAAGGTATTGCGTCTGCGCAGGATATAGATGATGGCATGCGGCTGGGGTGTAACCATGTGATCGGGCCATTGGCGCTTGCAGATCTTATCGGCCTGGATACTCTGCTGGCTGTCATGGAAGTATTCTACGCCAGTTTCAATGACTCCAAATACCGTCCAGCTCCTCTGCTAAGGGAGATGGTGGAGGCGGGATATCTGGGACGTAAAAATGGCCAAGGCTTCTATCATTACTAGGATCGCTGCTGGCCGCGAGGATCTCAGCTGATGTAAGCTGGCGCGTTGAGATATGGTCATTCGCTCCTTCTCTTGATGGGAGCGCCGGTACTAGCTAGCATGGCGCGTTAAAGCGAACATGCTGGTATGGTTTTTGCTCTTTTAATAGGAAAGTGTGGTAAATGGCAAAGTCACCCAAAAATAGCAATATTTCCCAGCGGCGCAAAACAGCCCTGAATGATGGTGGGGCGAAATACAAAGCAAAGAGGGACGAATTGATTCGTGTCGCGGCGGACCTTTTCAAGGAAAAAGGCTATCAGACGACAACACTCAATGATATTGCCAGCCATGCCGGGATGGATCGTGCCAGTGTCTACTATTATGTAGGAAACAAGGAAGAGTTCTTCCGCGATGCGGTAAAAGGCGGCGTAGAGCAGAACGCAGAGAAAGTAGAACAGGTACTGGCCCGCAAGGATATCAGCACACAGGATAAGCTGGAGCAGTTGGTCAAGCTGCTAATGAAGTCCTACAGCGACAGTTATCCTTATATGTACCTGTATATACAGGAAGAAATGCACAAGATCGCGGATGCCAAAACCCCTTGGGCACAAGAGATGCTGGACAAAACCAAGGGCTTTGAACGAGCAGTATTGGCGCTGATCAAGGAAGGCATCGAGGAGGGTAGTTTTCGCAACGATATCGCCGCGACGCTAGCAGCCAACACTATCTTCGGTATGCTCAACTGGACGTACCGTTGGTATACACCCAACAGTAAATACAGCGCTGAAGAAGTGGCAGAGGCCTTCTGCAAGATTTTCTTTACCGGTCTCCAAAAAGGGTAGTGGCTTCCTGTTGGGAGGTTTGAGTATCGAGTTGTCCCAGAGTATCGGTAAGCGCCTGAGCGGCGAAGAATAACTCATGATCAGCTTTGGTCAGGATGCCGATAGGTCGTTCTAGCACCGGGCTTGTCAATGGAATGCAGCGGGCACCTAGTTTAGGCATCTGCTGAATGCATAGGGCGGGCACCACGCTCACGCCCAGGCCGCTAGCTACCATGCGGCCTGCGGTCGCCAACTGGTGGGTCTCCATTGGTACGTCCAGTTTCTTCCCTCCGATGCTCAAGCTGTCCTCCAGCACGACGCGAACGCTGGACGGCTTTGCAAAGTGATAAAAGGGTAGGGTAGTAAATTTTCCCAGCAAACCTTCGCATTCCGCCAGAGGGGATGTTTCCGGTCGGAACACTGATCGACATGATCTCGACTGGCCCGGACCGTAACGAAACGTCAGATTTTCTGATCTTCATCTGAACCACCGGGACAGGCATTGAAATCTGTCCCGGCGGCTCAAGACTGCAGTGTGCTATCCGCGAGCAATCAAAACCGCGCCGCGCGCTTTTCCTTGAAGGCTGCGATTCCTTCAGCAGCTTCCGCGCCACCCAGCGCAATCGCCATCAATTGCTTCTCACGTTCCAGCTGCCGCTCGAACGCCTCACGATCCGGCCCATCCAGCAACTCCAGAATTGCTGCCTGCGACTCCCTCGGTCCCTCGGCCAACTGCTGCCCCATCTCCAGTGCCATCTGCAACGCCGTGCCCGGCGCCACCACCCGATTGACCACCCCGGCCGCGGCAAAGCGCTCCACCGGCAACCGCCCACCGAACAGCGCCACTTCCGCTGCCAACTGGTGCGGCAACGACTGCGCCAGGAACGCCGAACCACCACCATCCGGCACCAGCCCGGCTTTGACATAGGCCATCGACACATAGCTACCCTGCGCCGCCACAATCAGATCAGCGGCAAAAGCCAACGAAGCCCCCGCCCCAGCGGCACCGCCCTCAATGGCGGCAATCACTGGCTTGGGGCAGAACTTCAGCTTGCGCACCAGGCTGTGCAGACGCTCGATCAGGTTCGCCCGCTCCTCGACCGGCAACGCCGCACGGGTCGCCAGTGACTCCAGGTCACCGCCAGAACAGAAGAAATTGCCCGCGCCGGTCAGCACGATATTGGCGATCGCCGGATCGGCCAACGCCTCGTCCAAATACCGTTCCATCAGCACATACATTGCGGTTTCCAACGCATTGCGCTTGTCCGGGCGGTTGAGGACCAGCACACGGGTGGCGCCATGGGTTTCGGCCAGAACGATGTCGGCGCTGGTTTTCAGGGTCATGGGACTTCCTTGATGCTTGAACCTTTTGGGGGAGGGCACTGGCCCGCAGGTTTGTGACTGAATGCAGATAGTGTGTTGCGGGAAGCTGGCTCTGTCCATTGGGTAGAGCCTGTCAGAAGGGACGTGAATGATGGGTCAATTCCAGTTCGAGGAGGCTGGTCATGACTGGCAGAAATCGGCCAAAAGCAGTCGTCTGAATTGTCAGCGTATCTTCCTCGACTGAGTTTCAGCTACGTGCTGCTCAAGTTATGCCATTTGCTTATGGACGGGTATTCAAAAGGGCCGTTTGGCTCGACCATGCCTGGCCGTTCCGCTGCTACGCCGTAATATCAAGCGTCGCGGTGACTCTTATAAGCCTGAGTCCTGGCATTCGCTCGCGGCTGCATATTACTCGCGACAAAACTTAACAATTCTGCGCGCCACCGTACCCCCACTATGCCGATATAGTGGCAAGGTTCGTCTAGTCGGATAGGGGCTTTCAACTGTTCTTAAGGCCAGGCAGACACCGTCAGGAGTGGGTAATAGCAGCGTGCGATTACAGCCCGCATCGACTTATAACAACAAACCTAGAAGGCGTATTGTCCATGAGACCCATCACTGCCAGAGAGGAGGGAGCCCAAGGCCACTTGGCCGGCTACGGCTCCAAGGCGTACCGCAATTATGTGCTCTTCGCGCTGACATTTATTTACATCTTGAATTTCGTCGATCGCGCCCTGCTAGCGGTCGTCGGCCCCGACCTGGTACCGGACCTCGGGATTACAGACACCCAGTTCGGGCTTCTCACCGGCTTCGGTTTCGCCTTGCTCTACACCGCCGTGGGCATCCCGCTAGCGCGCTTTGCCGATGTCGCCAATCGCGTGTGGATCATGACCGTCTGCGTGGCCTTGTGGTCGCTGATGACAGCGCTTTGCGGCCTGGCGACGGAAGTCACCATCGGCTCGGTCACCATAGGCGCGTTCTGGATTCTGCTGATGTGTCGCGTCGGTGTGGGTATTGGTGAGGCCGGCTGTACGCCGCCGGCCAACTCCCTGATCGCGGACTATTTCATCCCGCGTGAACGGTCCCAGGCACTGGGCTTCTACGCCATGGGCGTAACGCTCGGCACCATGTTCGCCAACCTCGTCGGCGGCTGGGTCACCGACGTGTTCGACTGGCGCACCGCCTTCTTCGTCGTCGGTTTGCCGGGCTTGCTGGTCGCCCTTGTTTTCAAACTCACGGTCAAAGAGCCGCCGCGAGGCTACACCGATCCGCCGGAAACCGCGAAAAAGGAGCGAGCCAGCCTGGGCGAGGCTATCCACGAGCTGATGGGTAAGCCTGCTTTCTGGATGATGACCGCCGGCGCCACCATTGCCGCGTTCTGCGGTTACGGTATCTCCTCGTTCCAGTCGCTCTTTCTGGTCCGCACCTACGAAATTACCGCCGGTCAGGCTGCGATCTGGATCAACACACCGGTCGCCCTGTCCGCCGCCGTTGGCACCTTCGCCACCGGTTGGCTAGCGACCAGGATTTACAAGAAGCACCCGGGCGCCATCGCCTGGGTACCGGCGGTAGGCCTGACACTGTCGATTCCCTTTTATATCTTCGCCTTCACCACCGACAATCTGCTCTACGCTGCAATCGGCCTGATCATCGGCGGCTTTGTGAAGTACGGCTACCTAGCCGCTCAGTACACGATCGGCCAGGGCGTGGTAAGCATGCGTGTGCGCGCAATGGCCACGGCGGTGATGCTGCTTCTCGTCAACCTGATTGGCTACGGCTTCGGCCCGCTGTTCATTGGCGCAATCTCCGACATCTTCTTCAAGTCCGGTATCGCCGATCTCGGCGTAGCGGCTGGTGAACTGGCACGAAACCAGTGCCACCCCGCCGTGATCGGTCAACTGAACCAGAGTCTGCAGGACGTCTGTGGACAGGTCTACGCGCAAAGCCTGCAATCCTCCATGGTCATAATGGCCTGCCTGTACGCTGCCAGCGCTCTGTGCTTCCTGCTGACCTGGACCCGATTGGGCAAGGATATGGTGGACAGAGAGGTGCAAAAAACGGTCACGCCATAAATGACTAGAGGGCGCATTGCGCCCTCTCTTTTGCGCCTAAAGGAGCGTCATGGAGTGATTGGGGTCCGATGGACCTTAACGTTTCTGGTCCTCTCTTCGTTCAACCCATTTCCCTGGCTTGATCGATCGCCGGTTCGGTAGAAACTATCGTCTGACGTCGATGTCGTGCGATGTCATTCAGGTAGTTGGGGCCTGCGGATCAGTCCGATTGCGGCCGTCTAACCTCGCGCATACCCTCCAAAAACACCAAGGCCCTGCATCGCAGGGCCTTGGTTCACAAGCGAAACCTCAAACTCAATGACTAATCATCCACGGCCTAGCCGAAGGAAACATCTTCTCCCCGTTGGCCGTCCAGAACAACTTGGACTTACCCAGTTTCTGATGCGCGCAACCGCAGCCCTTGCCGTGTTTGTGCTCATGCCGGGCCTGTTCTTCGGCGCGGTAGTCGGGCGTGGACAGGATCGGGCTGTGCATGGCCTGTTCGTTGCGGTCGCGGGCCTTGCGTTCGCTGTCGTCTACCTTGAACAGGTGGCTTGGCAGCAGGATCACCTTGGCTGACATCACGCCGCACTGCGGGCAGGGCTGCGGTTTGTCGAACTCGTCCATGGTCGCCAGGGCATGGAACAGGCCATGGTCCTGGCATTTGTAGTCGTACAAGGGCATGTGTGGTTACTCCTTGTCTTTCGACAGCGGTACGTCCATTCCCCCGGTCACCTTCTTCTCGGGTCCGTTGGCGTTGGGGTTGATGTCGAAGTCGAAGATGCCGGTCGGCAGCCACAGGGTGGCGCAGGCGTTGGGCACGTCGACCACGCCGCTGATATGGCCTTCCACCGGTGCGCAGCCGAGCAGGGCGTAGCCCTGGGCCGGGGTGTAGCCGAACTTGGTCAGGTATTCGATGGCGTTGAGGCAGGCCTGGCGGTAGGCGATGTGCACGTCCAGGTAGTGCTGCTTGCCTTGCTCGTCGACCGAAATGCCTTCGAAGATCACGTAGTCGTCGTAGCGCGGTTTGATCGGGCTGGGCTTGAAGATCGGGTTCTTGATGCCGTACTTGGCCATGCCGTCCTTGATCAGGTTGACCCGCAGGTGAATCCAGCCGGCCATTTCGATGGCGCCGCA
>Ga0172382_10006757_pt1 | contig 16529 bp, 15 predicted proteins | sample Leawel138RmetaG_FD_122245 | JGI IMG/M metagenome (GOLD analysis project Ga0172382, IMG submission 122245) | Leachate microbial communities from a municipal landfill in Southern Ontario, Canada - Leachate well 138R metaG | ecosystem: Engineered > Solid waste > Landfill > Unclassified | place...
CCGGGTCGACCGCTCTGGTTTCGTACATCGTCTTGGAAAGCAGCGCGTGAATTTCTCGGGAATGGCGTACCAGGCCGTCCCGGAGGGCCCGATCCCCTTCCTGGCCCTGAGCCAGGTCCGGACTGTGCAAGGGCTCCCAGGTTTGGGCGTATTCGAAGGCACAAACGGTCTCTTTGCCCTCGAAGTTTCCGGGCCAGGCTCGTACCACCTGACCTTCAGGCACTTCTGAGTGATGGGTGTATTCCCCGAAATATCCGGTTCCGTGGGAAATCTCATCGCGAACCTCGAGGGTCAGACCTTCGATCATCCAGATCCCTGAACCGAATCGGTCCAAGATGCCTACCACACCGGGCATGGGAGCTTTTCGCTCGGCCTTCTGGCAGAGTTGGACCAGGAGATCGGGTGGTGCGAAAACGTCTTGCTTGAAACCGACCCCTACGAACCGTAGGATGATGAGAGGGCTCTTGTTTTCGGGAGCAACCAGTACGAGCTGCAGGCGCGTAGGCTTGGGAGGTAGTGCCGCCAGTCTGACGGTAGACCGGGCCTTGGCCGAGGGAGCAAGTTCAGCGGCTTTTTTTGCAGCAGCTAATAGCACCGACAGTTCTCGTCCGGTATAGATGACGCTAAAAGTACGGCCCTCTGTCCCGGAATAGCTCAAGCAGACACACTCCTGGTCGCTCAAATTGCCTATCCGGAGTGTCCCCTGCGGGTCTGTTATTTCGCCGACGAGGTGGTCGGGGTCTAACATTTCGCCCTCATGTCGGAAACCTTTCGAACTCACCCTTCCAAGTTCTTCCCACGGGGGAATAAATTCAGGGAATTGTCATTCCGGAGCGTCGGCAACCGCCCCGGGAAGACAATTCATTACTTCTTGTAGAAACTGGAGATCGTCCTTCGAAAAGGGCGGTGCGGTCATTCTGGCATCGAAATAAGCAACCACAAAGACGTTGCCGGCAGCGTCTTTGGCAGCCGCGGCCAGAGCCGAGCGAACGTTGTGCATGGCCACGCTGCTCATGGGCCCGATGCGGTCGTCGGAGGCCGGATCGAAGGTGACAAACCCGTTTCCGTGTTCCAGGACTCGCTCGAAGATGCTGCGACTGAAGGGGAAGGTGTCCCGCAAAGATTGGTCACCCCGGTAGATCAATTCATCCGAGCCCTCGAACCACAAGCAGCCCCGTTCAGCATCCAGGACGTCCAGTAACTTGCCCAACAACCTCTGGTAATCGGAAAACCCGTCTTGTTCGATCAATTTTTTGAAGGCGTCAAGATTGTAGCTCTTCATAAGGCGTGAAACTCCCCCTGGAGAGGTTCATTCCATGGTTATTGAGAGAGCCCTGCCCACTTCTAAAATCGGAGAATCGAGCCTTCCAGTCGAGATTTTTCCGCCAGCAACGCCATGCGATGACTCAATATAGAGTTTTCCGGGGAGGTGCTGAGGAGAGAGCCGTCGCCCTGGCGCACTGCCTGGAAAAATTCCGAGAGCATAACTTCATCGCCTCCTAGATGATGACCGTCGCTCTGGATCTCCAGGGTGTTGGTTCTGCCGTTTCGAAAATCTTGGTGAACGATGCTGCTGCCATCTCCGCTGAGAGCGCCCCAACTCCCCATGACCTCGGTTTGCCGGGCCGGGCGTTCGGTAAAGGCGGTAGCCACCAGAGATGCGGTGGCACCGCTTTCAAACTCGAAATTGACGACCTGATGATCGCAGACGTCGTTGTCGCAGTGATAGACACAACGACCGTAGGGGCCGGCTCTCAGGGCCAACTCCAGAGCCTGCTGCGAAAAATCCTGAACAACCACATCTAGTGGCCAGCCGTGGTGCTCGCGGCCCAGCAGCCCCCCATAAAACTTCACGGCGCTATAAGCGCACTCGTCTTGCAGAGGGCAGTCGAGGCAGCGGCTGGTGGCCCGGGGTGGGGCGGACTCCTTCTTGAAGTAAGATAGGTTTCCGAAGGACTGCACTGCCACCGGTTTCTCCCCGATCAAGTACTGGAGGACATCCATGTCGTGGCAACACTTGGCCAACAAGAAGGGAGAGTTATCGGAGGTCTTTCTCCAGTTGCCCCGGACGAAGCTGTGGGCGAAGTGCCAGTAGTTCACGGGTTCGAGGTGCCGCACGGTCACGACTTTTCCGATCAAACCCACCTCGATCATACTCTTGAGTTTACGAAAGTAGGAGGTGTAGCGAAGCACGTGGGCCACCGCGCTGAGGCCGCTGGCCTGGTTCGCCGCCTCGACGATCTTCTCACAGTCTTCTAAGCTTGGGGCCATGGGTTTTTCCAGTAAGACGTGATAACCGAGCCGGAGAAAATGGAGGGCCGGTTCTAAATGGTCCCGATCGTCGGTCGCTATGATGGCCACCTGAGCTACCGACTGCTCGGGCGCGATCTCTTGCCAGTGGCCGAAGGTGAGTTCCGGAGAGATCCCGTGTTCCTGGGCGAGGGCATGCCGGCGAGACTCCAGGGGTTCGGCTACTGCCACTACCCGGGCCTGCCTCGGGTGGTCCGAGATGTATTTCCCGTAGACGGTGCGCCCGCGGCTCCCCGCACCACAGATCAAGACGCTGATCGGTTCCTCAGGATCTGGCCCGCAATAATCCTTGTTCACGCCTGTCGATTCGGTGTGGAGGGCTGATCCTCCCGCGAGGGAATTGCTACCGCATGAGGTGGTTGATCGGGCTTTTGCTGTTTCTTTGGGGGGCCGCCCCCCTTTGGGCCCGACCTTCTGAAATCGAGGTGACCCTCTTTGAGGGGGGTGAGGGGTTAGAATTTTACACCCGGGCCGCCGAGGAGTTTCAACGGATGACCGGGGTAGAGACCCACCTCCAGGGTGACCCGGCCATGGCTGATCGCATGCGGATGAGGGTGCTGGAGGGCAGCTATCCCGAAGTCAGCAACGCCAACATTGATATCTGGAACTTGATCGAGCACGAAAAGATCTTGCCTCTCGATGCCTGGCTCGATGAACCGTTGCCCGGCGGGGGCACCTGGCGGGAGAGCTTTCTGCCCGGAAGTCTGAATCAGTACAGCAAAGACGGGAAGACTTACGGGGCTCCCCTGGTCTACGTGGTCTGGTCGGTCTACTACAACAAGGCCGTGTTTCGCCGGTACGGGTTGAACCCGCCGGACACCTGGGAACAGCTTCTGGAGCTTTGCCAGACGATTTCAGAACACGGTGAAACGCCCATAGCCTTTCAGGGGCGTTACTCCTTTTACGCCCAGCCGCTGGTGGAGCACACCTACTTTCAACTCGCCGGAGCGGAGAATTTCCAGAAGCTTCAGGCAGCAGAGCCAGGTGCGTTTGAGCACGAGGCTATGGTGAAAGCGCTGGGTCTGTTGGACCAGCTGGCCCGGGACTACTTCTCCAAAGGGTTTCAGGGGATGAGCCATACTGAAGCCCAACTGGAGTTTTTCCAGGGTCGGGCTGCCATGCTCTTCTGCGGAAGCTGGCTCTACTCCGAGATGCAGGACAACATCCCTCAGGATTTTGAATTGGGGGCGTTCGCTCTGCCGGTGCCGACTTCTCCCCAGGCCGACCCGGGCCTACAATACGCCAGCAGTGGCTATTTCTTCGTCTTTCAGGATTCGGCCAATCCCGAGCAGGGGGTACGCTTCCTGCAGCATCTTACCTCTCCCGAGGTAGCGAGCCGGTTTGCCGGGGAGCGGGGCATACCCGTGGCTGTGCGGGATGCAAATCAGCATCTCCACCCCATGATGGCCCCCGTGGCGCTCCAACTCGAGGAAATTCGTGATACCTTCGGCCCCCGCTCCGGGCCCACCTTAGCCGGGCTCTCGCAGGTATGGACCGACAACCTCAACCTCATTTTGCAGGGCACGGCCTCTCCGAGAGAGGTGGCCGGCCTGATGGAGCGGCAGGCTCAAGAGGTCCGAGCGGCTGCCCACAACCCGGACCGAGTCGAAGTTCGACACCGGGGAAAGACGCTTCTGTTTCTGTTGTTTCTGGTTAGTGGTGCAGTGGTGGGGGCTACCAGCTTCAACAGAGGCGGGGTCTTGAGCAGTGCCGCAATGAATTCCCGGCAGGTGGCGCCTTTTGTCCTTCCTTCTCTTCTGGTCTTTACGCTCTTTTTCGCCCTACCTTCGCTGGTAGCGCTGGCCGGCTGTCTGGTCCGCTGGGATGGGGTCGGCAAGATGGAGTGGGTGGGCCTCTTGCACCTGAAGCGGATGCTGTTGGAGAGCGATCTCTTCTGGCTCTCTTTGGGACACAACTTGATCTTGATGCTGGTGCCCGCACTTTTTGCCATACCGTTGGCGCTGCTGCTGGCCTATCTCCTCAAACAAAAGGTGGTGGGGGCCCGTTTTTTCCGGATTGCATTCTTTTTTCCCAACCTCATCGGGGTGGCTGGTATTTTACTTTGGCAGCAGCTCTATAACCCTCAGATCGGGCCGGTGAACGAACTGCTGGTGAGCCTGGGTTTTTCCTCCTTCGAGGGCTTCGCCTGGCTGTCCAGCCAGAACCTCTACTACGCCCTGATCCCCATGGCGGTCTGGGCCGCGGCGGGGTTTAATATGGTGCTCTTTCTGGCCGCTATGCAATCGGTGCCGGAGACTCTCTACGAGGCCGCCGAGGTGCACGGGGCCGGCGAGTGGGAGAAATTCCGCTTCATCACTCTCCCTCTGATCCGGGATACGGTAGCGGTGGCCGCAGTGCTGATGGTGATCGGTGGAATGAAAGCGTTCGAAGCGATCTGGTTGCTCACCAATCAGCAACCCACTTCAGAGACTCACGTGGTGGGTACATTCATGATTCGCTCACTTTTCGTGGAACAAAAGATCGGGCAAGCTGCAGCCCTGGCGTGTCTGTTGTTTGCCATCGTCCTGGTGGGTTCGCTCTACGCTTCCAAGATCGCAGAGGAGAAGCGATGAAGAAGAGCCTGACTTATTCCTTTCTGCTTTTTTATCTCTTTTTGACCGCCGGACCGTTTCTCTGGCTCGGTCTAACTTCACTCAAACCCAGCCAGGAGATCTTCCTCTCTCCTTTCGGTTGGCCCCGGGATCCTGGTCTTGGCAACTATGCCCGGGCCTGGACGGTGGGGCACTTCGGGGCCTACTTCGGCAACAGTCTGGCGGTGACCGTTTTGACTGTCCTGGCCACCATCGCGCTTTCGGCACCGGCGGCCTACGCTCTGGCACGCTTCCGTTTTCGGGGGGTGAGCGCGCTCTCGTTTTTCTTTCTCAGTGGGCTGATGATCCCGATTCATTTGGCAGTGGTGCCGTTATTTTTCCAGATGAAATGGTTGGGGCTATTGAACAGCCGAAGCGGTTTATTCCTGGTCTATCTGGCGACCAGCCTGCCCTTTGCAATTTTCTTGCTGATGGGCTTCTTTCGTAGCTTGCCGGAGTCTCTCCGAGAAGCGGCGGTCTTGGACGGAGCTAGCGAGTGGAAGGCCTTTTGGAAGGTGATCTTCCCCCTGGCCCGACCGGGGGTAGCCACCGTGGCCATCATCACTTTTCTGGGGGTCTGGAACGAGTACCTGGTGGCTTTTACCCTGCTCTCCGGTCAGGGGGGCGATAGCGTGCGCACCCTGCCACTCGGCCTGGCCAACCTCACCATCGTGGGGCAGTTCCGCACCGATTTTGGAATGGTCTTCGCCGGGGTGGTGATCGTCATGCTGCCCACCCTAATCGCCTACGTCTCTCTAGAAAAGGCGTTGACCCGCGGCTTGACGGCCGGGGCGGTAAAGGAATAGAAGGAGGTTTTCCGGGTTTCAAGTCCGTCCTGGTATGGGAACAATCGGATATCTAACTCAATGAAGGTGAGTCTTCAAGATGCGACTTCCGGAGCCGGCGGCCGAGGCTGCAAAGTGGTGTCTTCTGGTGGGTCTGGCGTACTTCTCGGCCGACGCTGTTTCTGCTGTGATTGGGCGAAACCTGGAAGTACCCGGTCGGCCTCTACCGGCATCCCCGATCGGGGCCGTTTTGGAAGATGTGCCGGCTCAGGCGGCTCCCCCTGGCCTGATCACTCTGCTTCGTACCACCGAGCCAAAGGGAGGGATACAGCCTGGCGAGGACCCTTCGACCGGAGTTGACGCGAGCGGAACGCCCGCCGAGGCCCCCCAAATGGTGCAGGTCAAGCTCCAGGGCACCATGGCCGCTGCCGGGGGCTCGGGTCTGGCCATTTTGGAGTATCAGGGAGCCTCTCACGTTGTGGGCTCTGGAGAGAAGATCGGGGACTTCACCCTGAAGTCGGTCACGGCTTATAGCGTGACCCTGGAAAGCCAGGGACAACTGTTCAATCTCGAACTGAACTCTCAGCAGGGTGCACCTACTATGATCGCTCAGGCTCGTCCGGCCACTCCTGCGCCTGCAGAACAAGCCAACCAGCCACCGGAGGAGCCCGAAGAAGCCGCTGGAGAGACCACCCCCATTCAACGGCTCGATGAGCTGAGAAACATCCTGGACAATCCGGAGGCGTTCATGGGTCAGGGCTTCAATGTCAAGCCTGAGGTGAGTGGGGATCAGGTCCAGGGCATGCGGATCAGTCGAATGAACCCCGCTCACCCGCTGGCTCGGCTGGGCATTCAACCCGGAGACCTGGTGAAATCTCTAAACGGCTCTGCTCTAGAGGGTCCGGAGTCGATCTCCGTGCTCTACCGGGTATTGCGGAACAGCTCCACCCTGACTTTTGAAGTCGAACGAAACGGTGCCCCCCAGACGGTTGAAGTTCAGTTGGAATAGTGCTTCTTTGAGCGGCGAGTCATCAGGACGAAGGGCAGAGCAAACTGGCCAAGGAACCCGCCCACCGCGGAGTTGAACCACAGAAGCTTGCCCTGATAAGGAGCCAGACAACTACCCAGGGCACCACCGGAGGCGCAAAAGAACACCAGTATCGCCGAGCAGAGTGTTTCATAAGACGGGTTGGTGACCGTGACCCACCCCTGGGAGACCGCGAGCAATACGGCCAGGTCCCGAACACTTGCGCCCGCGGCACCGCCCACGATACGGAGAAAGCTCCCCTGCAAAAGGCGCGCTCCTAGAGCTGCGAAGAGAGCCGGAGATAGCATAAACAGCCAGGCGGTAAAGGTGGAGTCCAGGGTTAAGGGACATGCGTGCTTGAGTATAATTTCCATGTTAGCCTAAAACGTTTTGCCCCGAACCCGGAACTCCTACAGAAGCCTTCCTCATAAAAAAAAGCCGGGCGATTGCCCGGCCTACACTATGCTCACTTGCTCTATTCAGAACTATTCAAACGTTTCGCTTTCTGGCCGTCTTGCTTGGCCGTCGAGCTTGTTTAGATATTACTGAACGCAGGCTAGCGGTTCCTTAAAATCGCCCGGGCTGATGTTAAGAAGATGTTACAGCGGTCGTAACGTTTTGTGAACAAGGGCTTTGAGTACGTTTTAAGTGCTGGAGGATACTCTGTAAGGGTGAAGTTGTCGTCCACCCAAATCATGCAGCGAAAGGATAGCCTTGGCCTGGCTTTCCTGGGGCATCGCCTCAGCCGGGCCCAGGTGCAAGATCTGCTTTCTCAGGTGGAACTACCCCAAAATGAATGGGACGATACCTATCAGCAGACTACCACCGGCACTCTAAAAGTCGGCGAAGAGCATGGGCCGGCGGAGGTTCTGGATGAGCTAGGTTTGAGCCAGCGCTTTCAGGCACTGACCGATGATGAAGTCTGGTCCCCCCGAGATAGGGCCATCTACCGCCAGGTTTCAAAACTCGATGCTCAACGTCGGCCGGAACCCGCTCCCCAGGTGGGGGAGGGCAATCCCTTATTTTTTCGCCTGCTGGAAGAGAATTTTGAGAATTGGGATCGCGACAACAACACCCGACTGGAGCTAAGCGAACTCGATTTTCTGATGTCCGGAGGGTTTTACGGAACGGCCCGAGAGGTGGCCGACCGTCCGGAAACAGCTACTGCCCTGGCCGTCTTGCGCAGACACCTGGAGTACGTGCAGAGCGCCGACCCGTACGACGGCGCCGGGGTGAGCCGCGGGGACCTGTACTTGATCGAGGCGGCGAGTACCGAGCCGTTGGCCCAGATGAAGTCCATGGTGAGCGAAGATTTTCAGGAGTATCTGGAGTTTTCCCAGGGCATGATCCAACGAAAGTTGCTGTCCGATGAAGATATTCGACCAGAGGCTATCCAGCAGGGAGTGGCGGGTTCTTGCGTACTTCTCTCCACCATGGTGGGGCTGTCAGCCGAAGAGTTGAGAGCTATGGTACGCCCGGGCCTGGGCGGTGAGTCCAGTTTCACCGTCTCTTTTCCAGACGGTTCCGAGCAGACGGTGTCGGAACCGACGGTGGCCGAACGTCTCTACCACGCCCGGGGCAACGACCAGGAGCGATGGCCGGCGATCTTTGAACTGGCTATGGCCCAGAAACTGTATCGAGAAGTTGAGACCCCGGACTCGGCACTGCGCTCGGCTATCGACGGGATCGAGCCGGAACGAGCGATCGAGACCCTGACCGGACGACAGGCCGACCAGAGGAACCTGGATGAAATATCGGTGGCCCAGACCAGGGAAGCTCTGGTTGCTCTCACTTCCCGGCAGGGACCGGTCGTCTGTGGGAGTCGACCGGCGGCCCTGGCCGATTTCATTTCCGAAGAAGAGCTGCAAAACGGCATTCAGAATAGCCACTGCTACGCGATCTTGAACTTTGATGCCGAGAGCGACTCGGTGACCCTGCGAAACCCCTGGGGGCGGCGGGAATGGCACTATCAAGATAGCCCCGAGGACGGGGTCTTCGAGATGCCCCTGCGGGACTTCTACTCAAGCTTCCGCTGGGTCGCCGGGGTGGCCGACGACCAGTAGGGGAGGAGGCTGCCGGACCAGCGCCGAGCTGAGGGTCAAGCCAAAGATCTGCTTAAAAACTCGGGCGAAATGGGCCGAGTCGCTGAAGCCGGTTACGTGGGCCGCCTCGGTGATAGAGGCCCCCCGGACCACCAGGATGGCCGCTTCCACGGCCCGGCGCCACATCAGGTATTTGCGCACGGTCAGTTGCATCTCGTCTTTGAAAAGATGCAAAAATCGGCTTTCAGAAAGGGCCAACTGTTCGGCCAACTCCCCGGCAGCTACTCGCATCGTTTCCAGTTCATCGATGTAGGCCAGCGTCTCGGCGATCCTGGCGTCCAGGGGCTCTTGGGGTGTCTCCTCCGGCAGAAGCAGGTCTGTCAGTTCGTTTAAGATGCAGGTCAGTAGAGAGCTATCGCTGGGCTGAAAGGGCAGCCTCGACAGCTTTCTTTGAAGCTCGATTGGAGGCTCAAAGCCGCAGGAGCGGTCGTGGCTCCGGGAGAGCAGGCGGGCCCGTGCGTGGACCGGGTTTAGAAGAAAGGTGTGGAGCACCCCGTCGCTTTTCAGCAGGTGGGGCATGGACGAGGGGAAGTAGGCGCCGGTGCCCGGGTTGCCGTCCCACTCCAACATGTGCCCGGGTTCTACCAGACTGATCTGGTGGGCGATCTGGGCGTGAGCCTGGGTGGAGATCCCCTGAGTCTGTAGATAGTAAAAGTCCTGGGCGAGAAAGACCTTGAGCATCAACCGAAGAGCCGGGAACCCAACCAGTCGCACAGCGCGTAGAGCGGATAAAGCAGCCACAAGAGGAGCAAGGGCATCAACCAGTAGTTGTGGTTGTCGAGCAACCTACCGATCCGGTGCATGGTTTTCTTGGTCAGGGTATGGGGACAGACCACCTGGATGTCACCTCCCACGATGGTCTGGAGCGCCTCCTTGACCGCGCTGATACTCTCGAAACGGTTTTCCGACTTCTTCTCCAGCATCTTTTTGATGAGGTTGGAGATCTCGCGAGGGACTCGACCCTGAATAGGCTTCTTGAAGAGTTCGGGCGTTTTGGGCACTTCCTGGAGGACAGCTGTCATGAGTTCCATGCGATTCTGCCCTCGATGGGCCGGTTCCAGTACGAAAAGTTCGTAAAAGACCGCTCCCAGGGAGTACTGATCGGAAGCGGAGCTGTAAACGCCGGCCAGTTGCTCCGGGGCGGCGAACTCCAGGGTCCCCATGAAAGTGGCCTCCTCGGTCAGTCTCTCCTGTGGCGCTTCGTCGTCGCTCGCCGTGGGTGGGCCCGCTACCCCCCAGTCCAACAACCACACCTCTCCGAAGGGTCCCAGCATAACATTTTCCGGCTTGATATCCCGGTGAAGAACCCCCTGGGAGTGGGCGTACTCCAGCGCCTCGCAAAGCCGAATACAGATCCGCAAGCGTTCCGGAAACCCGTACTTTTCATGGGTCGTCTGGTCTTGTTCTCGAAGTCGCTTGATGACATCTTCCAGGGTTTCACCGTTGAGGAGTTTCAAGGCAAAATAAGGTACGTTTTCCTCGGTTTCTCCATACTCGTAAACCGGAGGGATGCTGGGGTGCTCCAGCCGCCCGGTGAGGCGAGCTTCATTTTCAAAGCGAGCGGCAACGCTGGCAGGAAGATCGCTCTGCAAGACCTTCAACGCCACGGTCCGGGCCAGGCGCGGATCTCGCACCCGAAACACCTGGCCCATTCCGCCCTCCCCGATAAGTTCGGGTTGGGTAAACCGCTCACCGAATTGTGTGCTCACCTGGCGGCTGTTCGCGACAAAACCTTTATCTACTTCTATGAGGATCTGGCCAGAAATAACTTCCTAATTTCGGCCGCCGATCCATCCCTTCTGGCTGCGTCGCTTCGTTCTCATTTATTCCCGATAAACCACGCCCGAAGCACCTTGCCAGAAGGGCGCCTCGACGCCCGAAACCAGAAAGTTATTCCTGGCCAAATCCTGATCGAGAGATATTGAAGCTGGCGCCTCTGGCACTCCCGGCTCTTTCCTTGATATGGTCGGCGACTCCGATGAGCTCGAACTCCAGATGTGGAAGCTTGGGCAGAAACTCCTTTATCACCGGCAAGGCGTCGGTACTGAGGTGGTGGGAGAGGTACCAGGCGTCGAGGCCCATCTTCCCCTGTTCCACCAACCGTAGGTGAGAACGGGCCACCACGGCGTCTGTGTTGAGCAGGCTCAGCAGACTGAGGAGGAGGATGACCGTCACTTTCTGGCGAGCCAACAACCAGGCGATAGGCCGGGGGCGGTAGCAGCAGTAAGCAGCCCACATCAACACCGTCATAGCCACCAAGATCCCGGCGGCGGCGTAAAGCCTTTCTACGCTCAAACCGTAGGCTCCGATATAGAGAGACATCCGTTTGAATGCCGAGATCGCGAGCCCGCCGGCGCAGAGGATCAGGCTTCCGCCCAGCAGGCGGAGTCGAGGCTCCCGGTTGACCTCGGCCGAGCGGTAGGCCGTCAGCACCAGGGGGAGCAGTAGTCCGATGCAGAGGGTTAGCTCGAAGAAGCCTCGTCGGGCGTAGTCGGCGTAGCTCCGACCCAGCGACTCCACCAGCCCGGCGTCGCCGAAGAGATAGCGGCCGTGCATCAGTAGAAACACCGCCAGCAGAGCGTTTAAAGAGCCCAGAGCGATGTAGAGTTCGGTGGGCTGGAAGTTCGAACGAGCGAGGGGAGCCTCTGAGGGCGGAGCCAGCAGCCACAACCGCAGAGCCCCTCCGGCCAGCACCACCCAGAAGAGGATCCGGACGCCGGGTTGCGGCGAGAGAAAGGCGAGTTCGTCGAACAGCCCCTGGAGCGCGGAGCCGAAAACCGCGTCTGCATTGGCCAGAAGAGTCCCGAAGACCGCCAGCAGTCCAGCAGCCAGGATGAGGCCGCGCAGGATCTGAGCCACCTGCTCCCCTTCCAGAGTGCACTCGACCCGCAGGCTGTCCCGGGCGTTGCTGAGCAACCTGACCGGGTTCCAGGTTCCACCGGGGAAAAGACGTGAGAGGACGTTCGGTCGCCACTCCGCGAGTAAGTTCCAGGCCATCGCCCAGGCCACAAAGAGTAGGCACAGGGCCGAGCCCCATACCCGCACCACCAGGGCGTCGTAGCGGAAGATGGAGAACGCCATCAGGAGTGAGGGTAGAAACATCCAGAGCCGGTCCGTTCGAAGCCGCTCAGCTCTGCTCAGCAGCACGCCGGTGGCTGCCAAGCAAGCCCCCCAGAAAAAAAGAAACCCGATGCCCGGGTTCTCTCCGTAGATTATAAGTTCAAACAGTACGGCCAGAATCAGCGCCGTAGTCGCAATAGTTTTCGTCATTCCTACCTCACTTTGCATCTTAAAGTGAAACCACATTAACAGGTTTACTTTGAGATGTAAAGTGAGTGGTTGGGGCAATCTCAACTCCCATCAGGAGAAGGGATTGTGCACTTTGACCCCATCGTAATCTTGTCCAGAATTCAAGTCTTCAGACCAAACCACTCGGGCACCCATCTCTCTGGCGGCTGCCAGGATCATAGCGTCCCAAAAGGACACTTGGTATAACTGCGCACTACGGATGGCGTTAAGGATGCTGGATACGTCGGGTCGAGCGACCTTCCAGACGGAGTAGTCTGAAATGATTTGAGATGCCTGTTGAGGTGATAGGGGCTGGGGAATCTTGCGGGTGACGTTGACATAGAACTCTTGAAGAACCTGAGTACTTATCGCTCCATTTCGCTTGTTCCAGAGAGCGTCAAGCAAGGAGTTGGCTTGTTGATGGCGCACCCCTGAAGTTGAATCGTAGGCATAAATGAGAATGTTTGTGTCTACAAATTCAACGACCATGCAATTCGTCCCGTGGGCCGGGCGTCCAGCGCTCAAGGTCCATGGGAAATCCTCGGTCCATCAATTCTGCCTGACGGCGCCTCGCTCGTTCATAGGGGTCGTCCTCAACCAGCGCTCTCTCAACCAGATCGCGGACGAGTTGAGAAACAGAACTCCCTGCGTCTACCGCCCGATGCTTCAAGCGGAGCATGAGATCCCGCGGGAGGGAAAGGGTGAGATTAGTGGTGCCTCGATTGCTCACGTGTACCAGTGTATCACGATAGCACGAGCCTCTCAAGAAAAAGAGCCCGGGTGGGCTCGTGGTCTGCTGAGTGAGTGGTAAATATTAGGCGTAGCCACCCTTTTTGGCCGGGGGGGCCGGGGCGGGTGCGGGCTTGGGAGCGGGGGTCGGCGCGGGAGTGTATCCACCGCCTCCGTTATAGCCTCCGGCCGCGTATCCGCTACCGTAGCCGCCGCCGGTCGGTTGCCCCTGATAGGGGTTAGCAATTTGCGGGCTTTGCCCGAGATAGGAGCCGAACCCTTGCTGGAGCTGGGTCATGCTGGCCATCATGCTCATGAAGTAGCCCATCATCATCTGCATCTGGAACTGGGCTCCTACCTGAGGTTGCTGAGGATAGCTCGGGAAAGTGGGATAAGGCTGAGGCGGGGTGGCGCATTGGCAAAACTGGGCTCCCTGGGGTTGAACCCCGAAGCTTGCCGCTCCGAAGGCCTGAAAACTTGCTGCTGCGCCGAAATTTTGTGTAAGCATTTGTGTGACTCCCTGCTGTCTCTATCTTGTGAACTGAGAATACCGCCTACTCTTTGGGTGGTTTTTTGAATTGCTTCGGAGTCATGTTAAGAAAATGTAAACAATAGCGATCAAGCATTTTCGAGGATCTGAGGTGCTCTTTCACCAACAGAGCGGAATGAAAGCTATATGTAAGGTTCTTTTTCTCTTTGTTTGGTGCTGCCAATTTGCCCTGGCGATCGATGACCCCCACAGCTATTCCGAACCGGAAAAGGCTCGAGTCACCCACCTGAATCTGGATCTCGAAGTGGACTTTGAACAGCGCCGATTGGCTGGAATCGCGACCTGGGATTTTGAGCGCCTCTCGGGGGATCGTATCGTCTTCGACGTCAGGCATATGCAGATCCGAAGTGTCAAGGCCAGAGGGAAGCTATTACCCTTCGAACTCGGCCCCACCGACGAACTCTTGGGCCAGCCTCTGACGGTGTTACTCCCGGAAGGTGTGGAACAGGTTTCGATCGCCTACACCACCCGACCCGAGGCAGCCGCTTTGCAGTGGCTCGACCCGGTTCAGACGGCGGGTAAGGAGAAGCCTTTTCTCTTTACCCAATCGCAGGCCATCCTGGCTCGTACCTGGATCCCCTGTCAGGACACCCCGGGGGTGCGTTTCACCTACGAGGCCCGGCTAAAGGTACCCGGAGACCTGCTGGCCCTGATGAGTGCTACCAATCCGACCGGTCTCAATCCCGAAGGGGTGTACAGCTTTAAGATGCCCCAGGCCATCTCGTCTTACCTCATGGCCATGGCGGTGGGAGACCTGCGCTTTCAATCCCTGGGCAAAGTGACGGGGATCTATGCCGAGCCCAGCTTACTAGAGAAAGCCGCTTACGAATTTGCCGACACGGAAAAGATGGTAACGGCGGTGGAGGGCATGTTCGGCCCCTACCGCTGGGGGCGCTACGACATGCTGGTGTTGCCTCCCAGCTTTCCTTTCGGCGGAATGGAGAATCCACGCCTGACTTTTCTGACCCCCACCGTCATTGCCGGAGATAGATCCCTGACCTCGTTGATCGCCCACGAGTTGGCGCACTCCTGGTCCGGAAACCTGGTGACCAACGAAACCTGGAACGATTTCTGGCTCAATGAAGGCTTCACCGTTTATCTGGAACGCCGGATTATGGAAGAGCTCTATGGCGAAAGTTACGCTACCATGTTGGCCCAATTAGGATACGGCGACCTGACCTACACCCTCAATGAGATCGCACCGGAGGATTCGAAGTTGAAGCTGGATTTGAAAGGTCGAGACCCCGACGAAGGCCTGACCGATGTGGCCTACGAGAAGGGCTACCTCTTTCTGACCGCCCTGGAGCAGCAGGTCGGTAGGGAGAAGTTTGACCCGTTCTTACGTCGCTACTTCGACGACAACGCTTTTGGCACGCTCAACACCGAAGAGTTTTTACAAAGGGTAGAGCGCGAGTTGGGAAGCGATCTAGGAGTGGAGACCTGGGTCTACTCAGCCGGCCTCCCGGAAGGCTTCAAGGCTCCTCGCTCCGAGCGTTTTCAGCAGGTTGACCATCAGCGTCTTTCCTTCTTTTCCGGGGGTAAGACAGCCGAACAATTGAAGACCGATCAGTGGACCAGCCACGAGTGGATCCACTTCTTGAGAGGTTTTCCCCAGTCGATCAGTCCGACGGAGATGGCTGAACTCGACCGGGTTTTTCACTTCTCCCAGTCCGGCAATTCGGAGATTTTGGCCCAATGGTTGGTCAACGCCATCCACGCCGACTATCAGCCCGCCTATCCGGCTCTGGAGCAGTTTCTGATCACGGTGGGCCGGCGCAAGTTTCTCACTCCTTTATACAAGGAACTGGCTAAAACCCCGGAAGGCCTGAAGAGAGCACGATCGATCTATGCCCAGGCCCGGCCTAACTATCACAGCGTGTCGGTCGGTACCATCGACGAGATCGTGGAGTGGGAGAGCCGTCCTCGTGATTAGCCTTCTGATTTATCATAACCCCCGCTGTTCCAAATCGCGCCAGGCCTTGGAGATCCTCCAACAGAGCGGTGTCGACTTCGAGGTGGTCGAGTACCTCAAGGAGGCTCCGAGCATGGAGACCCTGGTGCATCTGCTGGATGCCCTGGGAGGAGATTTGGAGCTAATGACCCGCTCGGAAGATCTTAAGAAGGCCGGATTGACCCCCAGCCTCGGGTTGCTGGCCGAACACCCGGAGTACCTCCAGCGCCCCATCCTGGTGAAGGACGGAAAGGTGGCGGTCGCCCGTAGCCCGGAGGCGGTCAGGGAGTTTTTGGCTCTTTAAAACCAGAAGCTGCGGCCTCGATTGGCGCAGTCCCAGCAACAGGGCTGATTGACGATCTTGCTACGACCACAGGCGCAGGTACTGTCCGGGAAGTGAGCCGATCTCCACATGGCGCTCTGGCGTTCGGAGGACAGCCTCTGGTTTTGCCTGATGCTGGCGTGGATGTCATTGATCTCCTGGTAGGTCTGCTGAAGTTTGGCTTCCCGTTCGGCCATCGTTCTCCGATGATCGGCATCTCTGCGCTGGCGCTCCACGCGAGCTTGTTCCTCTTGCCAGCGCCTCTGATCCAGGGTCTGCTGGTTAGCCACCCGTTGGGCCCGGGCTGTTTCAAACAGTTGCTTGGCTTCGGCCAGCAGGCCCTGCAGGCTCTGCCGGGCCTCGTCCAGGGCCGCCCGTAACCGGTCGTAGCGGTGGGCATCCGCGCGGGCGCCCCACTCTCGAACCCACCCGTCCAGCTTCTGAGAAAACTGAAAAAAGTGGAGCAGGGCATGGTCCGGCCTATCCAGACTGGGGCAAACGGTCGCACTCAGTCCCTGCCATTCGGTTCTGAGTTGGTTCAATAACTCGTCTTCGCTCGGAGCCCCAAAGGGACGCTTAAAAAAGCCCTGTACGGGCCTCTCGCCTTCTGCCATAAAGCGGCATTTCGGGGCCAGGGGCGCCTCGCCTTCCGGGTTCGAGTTGAAGGTAGGTATCGAGAAAGGTGGATATCAGCATGCTGCGGCCACGGCTCAAGTTCAGACGCCTCAGCAACCTCAGGCATTGCAGCTTGACCTAGGGCCTGTGGACATTCAGCCTTCGGTCACCAAACTTGTTCATTTTCCACCTCCTGAAGCGAAATTTTCCTCAAATAGGTCCACTATTCCACAGAAAATTCCACTCCAGGAGGAGAAAA
>Ga0172382_10006759_pt1 | contig 16528 bp, 15 predicted proteins | sample Leawel138RmetaG_FD_122245 | JGI IMG/M metagenome (GOLD analysis project Ga0172382, IMG submission 122245) | Leachate microbial communities from a municipal landfill in Southern Ontario, Canada - Leachate well 138R metaG | ecosystem: Engineered > Solid waste > Landfill > Unclassified | place...
TCGGCCACTTCGGTGCCGAAGCGTTCGGCGATCTCGGACTTGCTGACGTCCTGGTCTTCGATGACGTCGTGCAGCAGCGCGGCCATGAGCGCATCGGCGTCGAGTTTCCAGCCGGCGCAGATTTCAGTGACTGCGATAGGGTGCGAGATGTAAGGTTCGCCGCTGGCCCGGAACTGGCCCAGGTGGGCGTTGTCGGCAAAGCGATAGGCCTCGCGGATGAGCTCGATTTCTTTGGGGCCCAGGTAGGTGCTGACGATCTTTTGGAGATCGGCCAGCGAGGCGATGGGCGGGGTGGATGGGGTGGTGGCGTCGGGCACCAGCGGGGCGCCGCGCGGCTTGCGCTTGCGCAGGCGCGGGCCCTTGCGCAAGACCGCGAGCAGCCCGGATGAGGCACCCCGCAGGGTGGAAAATGCCATCGGCCGCCCCTTGGCCCTTAGGTGGGTACCTTGCGCAGCATCTCGATGCCGACCAGGCCCTGCGAGATCTCGCGCAGCGCGGTGACCGTGGGTTTGTTGTGCGTCTGGATGCGGGGTTCGTGCCCCTGGGCCAGCTCGCGCGCGCGGTACGTGGCCACGAGCGTCAGATCGAAGCGGTTGGGGACCTGCTCGAGGCAGTCTTCTACGGTGATGCGGGCCATGGATGTCCTTGTTTAAAGAGGGGTTGCGACCGGTTTGCGGATGCCCAGCTGGGAGAAGAGGTCGGCATGGCGCACCGCCTGATTGGCGTAGCGCAGGCGGGTGGCGGCCACGATGTGCCGGATTTGTTCTAGAGCCAGGTTAAAGTCTTGATTAATAATAACATATTCGCAGTCTGACGCATGCGCCATTTCGCCGCCGGCGGCCAGCAGCCGGCGCGCGATGACCTGGGGAGCGTCTTGTCCGCGTTTTTTCAGGCGCAGTTCCAGTGCTTCGATCGAGGGCGGCAGGATGAAGATGCCGGTCGCCTGCGGGTAATGCCCGCGCACCTGCCGCGCGCCCTGCCAGTCGATCTCCAGGACGATGTCGGTGCCCGAACGCACGGCGTCCTCGACCCGGTCGCGCGGGGTGCCATAGTAGTGGTCGTGGACTTCAGCCCATTCGAGCATGTCGCCGCGTTCGCGCATGGCCTGGAATTCTTCCACGGTGACGAAGCGATAGTGCTGCTTGTCGCGTTCGCCCGGGCGTGGGACGCGAGTGGTGCAGGAAATGGACAGGGCGATGCCGGGGTCGGCTGCCAGCAGGGCATTGACCAGGCTGGACTTGCCCGCCCCGCTGGGGGCGACCACCATGAAGATATTGCCGGCCGAGGACGTGGTCATTGCTGTCTGGATGGGGCGGGTGCGTCCTGCCCGAGCTCGGCCAGGGCGGCCTGGTACGCCGACTGGCTGGTGCACAGCAGGACGATGGCATCGCCCGGGTTGAGGTTGAAGAGCACGTCGCCGATCTGCGTGGCCATGTCATCATCCGTATGCAGGGCGGCCACGTGGACATCGCCATCGCCCTGGAACTGCTCGGCGGGCACGAGCTGGGCCACCTGTTCGACATCGGCCGGGCGCTGGGCCACGTACACACGAAACACGTGCCCTTCGAGGCGGATGTCGAGCACCTGCCCATCGGGGTCCAGGCGCCGGATCAATTGGCTGTCTAGCGGCATGCGAAGGGGTTGATACGCAGAAACCCTCATTATACGCAGGCTGGCATACGCAGGCTGGCGTCTGGATTGGCTCCGCCGTGCGCAGGCTGGCGCCCTGGCGTCCGGGACGGCTGCTGCGTCGGGCGTCTGCATGGAGGCGGGCGGGTCTGCTAGCGCGAAAACGTCGCGATCACTGGCGCGTGATCCGAGGGCTTGGGCCAGCCGCGCGGCGCCTTGTCGATGTCGCAGGCCGTGCATTGCTGCGCCAGCTGAGGGTTGGCCAGCACGTGATCGATGCGCACCCCATGGTTGCGCCGGAAGCCCCCCTGGCGATAATCCCACCAGCTGAACGAACCCGGCGGCTGATCGAACAGGCGAAACGTATCGGCCAGGCCCAGGTCGATCAGCTTGCCAAAGGCCTCGCGTTCAGGCTCGGACACCAGGATGTTGCCCTCCCAGGCCTCGGGGTCATGCACGTCCGCGTCGGTCGGGGCCACGTTGTAATCGCCCAGGATGGCCAGCTCGGGGTGGCGCTGAAGTTCATCGGCCAGCCAGTCGCGCAGGGTGTCATACCACGCCAGCTTGTAAGCGTACTTGTCGCTGCCCACCGCCTGGCCGTTGGGGCAATAGGCACTGATGACGCGCAGCGGCTGGTCGCCGACCTCGGGCAGGGTGGCGGCGATGATGCGCTGCTGCGGATCGTCGTAGCCCGGGATGTTGCGTTGCACGTCGATGAGCGGGCTGCGGCTGAGAATCGCCACGCCGTTGTAGGTTTTCTGCCCCGCCCAGCAGGCATGGTAGCCCGCCGCACGCAGGGCTTCTTCTGGAAAGCGCTCGTCGGGCAGCTTGAGCTCTTGCAGGCAGAGCACGTCGACCGGATTGGCGGCCAGCCAGTCCAGGACATGGCCCAGGCGTACGTTGAGAGAGTTGACGTTCCAGGTGGCGAGTTTCATGCGGTGGTTGATCAGATTGGGGATGGGGCGATGGTCGCAGGTCAGCCGCTGGACGCTATTTCGTCGCCCTTTCGTATCCCCATGGGCCGCCCGGCTGCCGCCGGCCAGGCGGAATGGGCCAGTTGGCCGTAGGTGTCCAGGCGCTTTTGCACTGCCTCGGGCAGCGTCGTGGGCCGTCGCGTGGTCGTCGACATGGCGATGAACAAGCGCTCGCCGGTGGCAATCAGCTGCCCATCTGCCCGGTAGATCGAGAAAAAAGCATGGATGCGCTTGGCGTCGCGGTCCAGGATGCGGTTCGTGACCTTCAGGACTTCGCCCTGACGGACTTTGCCCAGATAGCGGACGTGCGTTTCCAGTGTATACAGGGTGCAGTCGTACGTCTGGCGCCCCTGGGTGTCCAGGCCGATACCGTCCATCAGGCAGTTGGATGCTATACAGAACAGCCGGCCATATTCGGTGTCGTACATGTGGCCGTTGTCGTCCAGCCATTCGGCGGCCACTTCGGTTTGTAGGATTGTCGTTGCAAGACTCATGGGCGGGCTTCTCTTTCAGGTTGCCGTTTGGCGTGGCCCGGCATCCTGCGGCTGATTATACGCGTAATGAGGCATCCTCACGACGAGGCGCCGCCACGATCCAGGGGCTGTCGCAAACGCAGCGTCAGGCTTTGGGCCGCCGTGCCGACGGGCCCGTGGATGTCGTTCAGTACCGAGAATGTCTCGCCCAGGCCGTTGGGGCCGAAGTTGACGTACGTATCGAAGCCCACCCAGCCCGCCTCGGGTTGACGGGTGAAATGCACGGTGAGATCCACGTTGGCAAAGAATGCCTGGTCGGAATGCAGGCGTGCGACCAGGCCATTGGCGGTGTCGATGAGTTTCACAAATGTGGCGATGGGCGGGTCGGCTTCGCCCGCCACCAGAGGCATGGTGGTACGCAGCCAGGTCTGCCCGCGGCCCGGGCGGTTCTGGGGGTTGCGGCGCGCTTCCAGCGTGGCCATGAAGCCGCCTTCCCAGATGCTGGACATCCGGATGGACGGGTATGCATCGGGTGGGGGCAGGGCATCCCACTCCAGCCCCTGGATGGATGTGGTGTCGCTGGGCTGCAGGCGCCAGATGCGGGCGAGCACACTGGTTTGGGTGCCGTGGCGCATGCGCGCCTCGACGAGTTCGATCGTGCGCCCGGGGCGTACCACCTCGACGTCGATGGCGAACGGCCCGGAGTGGATCACCCCCAACACGTCGAACGTCACCCGCGAGATCAGCTTGTCGCTGGGCAGGCGGTGTTCCGCTTCGGCCAGGACCAGCCCGGCAGCCGGTGACAGGTGTTGTTCCCCTGGCTGCCAGGAGCCTTGTGAATGCATGGTGGACAGGAACCGGTCTCCATTCTGGCGGACATAATAGGCGTCTGGATAGGCAGAACCGTCGTGGCCCATATGGATGTTCTGGGATAAGGTCATGGCGGGTGTCAGTGTGCTGTCAGGGGTTGCGGCAGTGTAACCGTTCGTTGGCAAGGCGTGGTCGTTGCTGCCCGTGCGCGCGCCCAAAGCGGCTTTTTCATGACGGCCGGCGGCCGCTTTGCGATGGCTGTATCTGTTATGAACAGAGTGACCGCAAATAATACGGTTCTTTGAAATGGCACCGACAGCGCGTGCTGCGGCTGCCGGCCCGCCCCTGTATGCTGGGCTATTTGGCACAGAAGTTGCGGCGTTAAAAATCAACTGCCTTCAGGAACTTTTCCTTTGGACGACGGCGTTTATGCGTTTATGAACCGGCAGACGAGATCAGGGAGATGTCCAAGGGGGTGGTTGTTTCGGGCGGTGCTTCTATAAATCTTATTGATAAAAATGATAGGTGGAACATATGAACGGGTTCGTATATGCGGCTGCGGCAGCGGCGATCATGAATATTGGCATGGTTGCGTCTGCGCATGCGCAGATTTCCGGAAACGTCATCCGGATCGGGTTTATCACAGACATGTCGGGGCTGTATGCAGCCAATGATGGGCCCAATGGCGCCGAGGCCATTCGCATGGCCATCGAGGATGCCATGCCGGCGCTGGGCGACGTGGAGGTCGAGCTGCTCGTCGCGGACCATCAGAACAAGGCGGATCTTGCTTCATCGAAGGCGCGCGAGTGGCTTGATCAACAAGACCTCGATTTGCTGGTGGGCGGCGTGAATTCCAGTGCGGCCCTGGCGATGGCTAGGGTCGCGGGCGAAAAGAAAAAGGTCCACATCAATATTGGTGCGGCATCGCCGCGCCTGACCAATGAGGAATGCAATCCGTACACTATTCATTATGCGTACAGCACCACGGCGCTTGCGCGCTCGGTGGGCAAGGCCGTTCTGGACCAGGGGGGCAAGGATTGGTTCTTCATCACGGCGGATTACGCCTTTGGGCACTCTTTCGAAGAGGATGCCACGGAAGTGATTGAGGCCAATGGCGGCACGGTCAAGGGGTCGGTTCGCCATCCCCTGAATGCACCCGATTTTTCCTCTTACATGCTCCAGGCCCATGCGTCCGGCGCAAAAATACTGGGGCTCGCCAATGGTGGCCCCGATACGGTCAATGCGATCAAGGCCGCGCGCGAATTCGGCGTCACGGATGATGCCCGGGTGGCCGCGCTCCAGATGGATATCATCGAAGTCAAATCCATGGGCCTGGACGTCGCGCAGGGCATGCTTCTGGCGACCGGGTTTTATTGGGACCGCGACGACGAAAGCCGGGCCTGGGCCCAGCGGTATTTTGAACGGACCGGCTCGATGCCGTCGATGCTGCAGGCGGGTGACTACTCGGCCGTCAGCCAATATCTGAAGGCGGTGGCGGCCACCGGGACGGATGACGCCGATGTCATCATGGACTATCTGAAATCCCACAAGATCAGCGATGTGTACACCGCCTCGGGGGTGATTCGTCCGGATGGGCGCATGGCTTATGATATGTCCTTGTTTGAAGTCAAGTCGCCCGACGAATCCAAGGGCCCCTGGGATCTGCTCAAACTGGTGACGACCGTTCCCGCGGATATTGCCTACGGGACGGTTGCAGAGTCCAAATGCCCGCTCGTTCAAAACTAACAGAGGATATCGAGCATGCAAGAGAACCAGGGCACTGTAAACCGGCGCGTCCTGTTGAGCCGGCGTCCGGTTGGGATCCCCCAAGCCAGCGATTTCGTGGTGGACAGCGCCCCGGTTCCCAAAGCCGGGCCCGGGCAGGTCGTCGTTCGCAATGAGTGGCTTTCCGTCGAGCCGGCCATGCGCGGCTGGGTGAATGCTGCCCAGAATTATTCGGATCCGGTCCCCATTGGTGCCGTGATGCGGGCATTTGCGGCGGGGCGCATCGTCGAGTCGCACTGTGATCAATGGCCGGTGGGCGTTCCGGTGACGGGGATGTTCGGCTGGCAGGAATACGCCTTGTTGGATCCGAAGGCCATCAAGCGCCGCATCGAAGAAGACGATCTCCCGCTGTCCACCTCGCTGGGGGTGCTGGGCCTCAATGGCGTCACGGCGCATTATGGGATTTTCCACGTGCTGAAGCCCTTGGCGGGCCAGACGGTGGTGGTGTCCACCGCGGCGGGTTCGGTCGGTTCCTGCGCCGGGCAAATTGCAAAGATCCTGGGCTGCCGGACGGTTGGAATCACGGGCGGCGAGGCCAAGGTCCGGCTGTGCACCGATCATTTCGGCTTCGATGTCGCGCTGGACTACAAATCGAAGGACTTCGAGCAGCATCTAGCCCAGGCATGTCCGGATGGCGTCGACGCCTACTTCGATTGCACGTCCGGGCCGGTGACCGACGCGGTCATGCAACATTTGGCGATCGGCGCGCGGGTAGCGGTATGCGGTACCGTGTCGATCCCGAACTGGGATCCGCCGCCGCTGGGCCCGCGGATGGAGCGCACGCTGTTGGTGAAACGGGCGCGTATCGAGGGCTTCGTGATCCTCGATCACGCGGATAAAGACGCCAGCGCTCGCGCCGACCTTGCCAACTGGATCAGGCAGGGAAAGCTGAAATACCTGGAAGACATTTCCGAGGGGATTGAAAGCGCGCCGGATTCGATTGCCGGGCTGTATCGGGGCGAGAACATGGGCAAGCGGCTCATCCGGCTGGTTTGACCCGGTACGCGGCAACAAGCCTGGCCTGAGCGCACACGGGCCAGCCAGTGGTGTTAGAGTGGATCCTTGAGCTGCCGGAGAAACTCTGATGATTTGCAAACGCTGGTTGCTTGCCATACTGCTGGCCCTGGGGCTATGGGCGCCGCTGACGCTGGTGCAGGCCGCGGGCTGCCAAGGGGGCCCGCCGGTCCGGCTTGCCGGGCAGGACTGGGAAAGCGCGGCGTTCACCACACACGTCATTCAGCGGCTGCTGCAGATGGGTTTCGGCTGCGCCACCGAGATCGTGCCCGGCACCACGGCCGCACTCGAGACCGCACTGACCCGCGGCGACATCGACGTCATCGCCGAACAATGGACAGGCCGCTCGCCGATTGTGCAGAAGGCGGTGGACGATGGCACGGTCCAGGTGGTGGGGGATACGCTGGCGGGGGGGGCCACCCAGGGTTGGTACGTACCCGACTACGTCGTCCATGGCGACAAAGCACGCGGCATCCGGCCGCTGGCGCCGGATTTGCGCAGTTGGCGCGATCTGCCGCGTTACAAAGACCTGTTTCGCGATCCCGAACAGCCCGCCCTGGGGCGTTTTCTCGGCTGTCCGCGCGGCTGGGTGTGCGAGAAGACAAACGAGCGCCTGCTGCAGCTCTATGGGCTGACCCAAGACTACGTCGACGTGCATCCGGGCACCGGGGCGGCGCTGGATTCGACCATCAGCTCGGCCTATGACCGCGGCGTTCCCCTGCTTTTTTATTACTGGCAGCCCGCTGGCCTGATGGCCAAATACGCGTTCTTCAAGATAGAGCAGGCGGCCTTTGACGAGCGCTGCTGGCAAACAGTGCTCACGGGCGAAGAACCCATGTGCGCGTCCGACTTCCCCATTGCCCACATCGGCATTGCGGTGACGTCGGCCTTTGCGCACAACAATCCGGGCATCCTCGAATTTTTCGAGCGTCTGCAGGTCGAACCGCAGTTGCTCAATGCGGCCATTTTGAAAATGAGCGAGGCGCATGAAGACGGCGCGACCCTGGCCCAGGCTTTTTTACGCGACCACCCCGAGGTATGGGGCGCGTGGCTCGAACCAGACACCCGCGCCAGGGTCCAGGCGGCATTGCGCGTGGCCGATCCGGCCGCGCGCCCGGCCACTGCGGGGGCTGCCTTTTTTCCCGACTGGTCCACGACCGCATTCATCAACCAGCAGCTCATGGACGCAGTCAAGGCCTACGGCGACCGGCTGCACGCCGTGAGCGACTTTGTCTTGCGCACCGTGCTGACACCCATCGAACGGGGCCTCGAGCGGCTGCCGCCCTGGCTCGTGCTGCTGGCCGTCGCGGCGCTGGCGTGGCACGCCACGCGCCGGATCGCGCCCGTGATTCTCTATACGCTGGGGCTCTACCTGATTGGGGCAGTGGGCCTGTGGCTGGCGCTCATGCAGACGCTGGCGCTGGTCGTGGTGGCTACCCTCCTCACCATTGCCCTGGGGATTCCGCTGGGCATCGCCGCCGCGCAAAGCCGCTGGCTGCGGCGCCTGGTGGCCCCCGTCATGGATGCCATGCAGACCATGCCCAGCTTCGTCTATCTGGTACCCATCTTGATGCTCTTTGGCCTGGGCAAGGTCCCCGCCCTGTTCGCCACGGTGGTGTATGCGATCCCGCCGCTCGTGCGGTTGACGACTCTGGGGCTGCGCCAGGTCGACCACAATGTCACCGAGGCGGCCCAGTCCTTTGGCGTGACGCGCTGGCAGATGCTGGTCCTGGTGACCCTGCCGCTGGCGCGCCCCAGCATCATGGCCGGCATCAACCAGGCCACCATGATGGCGCTCGCCATGGTCGTGGTCGCTTCCATGATCGGGGCGCGGGGCCTGGGCGAAGACGTGCTGGCCGGCATCCAGACGCTGGATGTCGGCCGTGGCCTGCAAGCGGGGGTGGCCATCGTGATCCTGGCCATCGTGATCGACCGGATTACCCAGGCCTATGGGCGGGCCTCGCGCCAGCGCGCGAAACACCCCACTCGAGAGGACGCCTGATGACTTCGCCCGCAGCCCCCCAGCCGGTTTCTTCCAAGATCGTCCTGCGCGGGATCTACAAGGTCTATGGCACGCGCGCTGCCCAGGCCGCCGCCCTGGCAGACCTCCAACAGGGCGCCGCCAAGGCCGAAGTCCAGCAACGCACGGGTGCCAGCGTGGGCCTGGCCGGGGTCGATGCCGACATCCCGGATGGGCTCATCACGGTCATCATGGGCTTGTCCGGTTCCGGAAAATCCACGCTGATCCGTCATCTGAACCGCCTCATCGATCCCAGCGCCGGCGAGGTGCGCGTCGATGGCAAGAATATCCTCGCGCTGAGCCTGTCAGAGCTGCGTGCCTGGCGCCGGCAGGCAATCAGCATGGTGTTCCAGAATTTCGGGCTGCTGCCGCACCTGGACGTGCAGGCCAACGTGGCTTTCGGCCTGAAAGTTCGCGGCGAGGCCGCTCAAAAGGCCCGCGAGACGGCGCGTTACTGGCTGGCGCGGGTTGGTCTGGATACCTACGAAAAACGCTATCCCGACGAGCTCTCGGGCGGCATGCGCCAGCGCGTGGGGCTGGCCCGCGCGCTGGCCATGGACGCCGAAATCCTGCTCATGGACGAGGCCTTCTCATCTCTGGATCCGCTGATCCGCTACGACATGCAGGATCAGCTGCTTGCGCTGCAGCGCGAACTGCACAAGACCATCGTCTTTGTCACCCACGACATCGACGAGGCGCTGCGCGTGGCGGACCACGTCGTAGTCCTGCGCGACGGCCGGGTAGAGCAGGCCGGGCGCCTCGAGGCCATCCGCGCCCACCCGGTGAACGACTACGTCCGGCGCTTCATGAGCCATCGCCCCGAGGGCTCGACATCGCGGTGATGCACCAGCCGCGTGGCGCGCCGGTATCAGGGTGTGGGGCCGTGCGACCCCAGCGCCTGGGCGTCCAGCAGGCCGGCCAGCTGGCTCACCAGCTTGTCGCCATGGCCCATCAGCGTGGCCAGGTTGAAGGTGTCGTAGATCGGCGCCCACAGCAAGCCCAGCATATCGGTGCCGTCGAGCATGCGGTGGTAGCAGCCCAGGTCTTTGCGGGCATTGCGCAGCGTGAATTGCATGCCGGTCTCGTCGCCTTCGAGCAGGCGCGAGACGATGGTGCTGAAGGCCGTGCTGTTGGCGCCGCCGCGCGACGCGACTTCGTACAGTTTGGCCAGATCCACGCCCGTGGCGCGTGCCGCCATGATGGCCTCGGCCGCCAGGGCGGCGTGGCCCAGCGTCAGCAGATTGTTGATCAGCTTCAGCTTCAGGGCGCTGCCCAGCTCGCCGATGTCGAAGATGTTTTCGCAGCACGCCTGGACGACTGTGCGGACCTGAGCGCGGATGGCGGGGTCGCCGCCGAGCATGATGTTCAGGCGGCCTTCTTCGGCTTCGCGCGGCGTTCGTGCCAGCGGGGCGTCGATCAGGTGCATGCCGCGCTCGGCGAGCTGGCGCCCGATGTCCAGCGTCACCGAAGGGTCGCCGGTGGAGCAGTCGACCACAATCAATCCCGCGCGCCCGTTTTCGAGGATGCCGTGCTCGCCCTGCACGAGTTCTTGGACGACCGTGGACGAAGTCACGCACAAGATCAGCATGTCGACCGCGGCGGCAATTTCGCCGGGCGTCTGGGCCTCGGTGGCGCCGCGCGCGAGCAGGTCGTCGATGGGCGCCCGGTTCTTATGCCCCATGAGCATGAGCGGATAGCCCGCCTTGAGCAGGTTTTTCGCCATGCCGTGCCCCATGAGACCGGCGCCTATGAAGCCCAGTTTTTCAATGTTTGCCATTTTGATTCCTCTGAATGATTCGCGATGCCTGGATCATTAAGATAGCCTGTTTTGATGAAGATCGCCGAGTCCCCGGCGCGCCGAGCGGGTGCATTAAGCAGTACGATAACCGGGTTGGCCTGCCGTTCCGGGCAGGTATTCCGTTCCTCGATCCTGCAAGGTGTGCGCACGTCATGTTTTCAGGTCTCAGCGCTTTCCCCCTGACCCCCGTGTCTGAATCCGCCCTCGATGAAGCCGCTTTCGTGCGCCTGATCGAGCGGCTGGTGGATGCCGGCGTAGACTCTATCTGCGCCTTGGGGTCCACGGGCAGTTATCCGTATCTCACGCGGGCTGAACGGGCGCGCATTGCCCGTCTGGCCGTCGAGCATGCCGGTCCGATCCCGGTCATGGTGGGGGTGGGCGCGTTGCGCACCCGCGACGTGCTCGATCTGGTGCACGACGCGCAGCAGGCGGGGGTGCGCGGGGTGCTATTGGCGCCCGTATCCTATCAGCTGCTCTTGCCCGACGAGGTCTATGGCCTATATGAGGCCGTGTCGCGCTCGTTGTCGGTGCCGCTGTGCGTCTACGACAATCCGCGCACGACGCGCTTCGAATTTTCCGATGCCCTGCACGGCCGGATCGCGCGGCTGCCGCACGTGGCATCCATCAAGATTCCAGCCGTGCCGCTCGATCCGGACGCCGCGCGCGAGCGGGTCGCGCGTCTGCGGGCGCAGATCCCCGCGCAGGTCACCATAGGGGTCAGCGGCGACGCGTCGGCCGCCCAGGGCCTGCTGGCGGGCTGCGAGGCCTGGTATTCGGTGGTGGGTGGGCTGTTTCCACGAACGGCGCTGGCCATTACCCGGGCAGCCCAGGCTGGCGATGCGCGGCAGGCCGCGCAGCAGTCCGAACGGTTGGCTCCATTATGGGCGCTGTATCGGCAATGCGGCAGCGTGCGCGTCATGGCGGCCGCCGCCGAAATCCTTGGGCTGGCGCAGGCTGGTTGTTTGCCCTTGCCGCTCAGGCCGTTGCAGGCGCAAGCGCGCCAGGAGCTCGAAAGCGTGCTGGCCGCGCTTCAGCTGGGTTAGCCGGCCCGTTGTGGGGGCCGAGCGTGTTTATTTGGCGGCCGCCAGCGCGTCGTTCACCCACTGGTCAAATTCTTTTTCGTGCGCCTTGATCCAGCCGTTGACGTGTTTTTCGATGTCGGCGGGGGTATCGGCGCCGTCCGCCATGGCGCGGTTTTGCGCGTTGATGTCGGCGATCGGAATCTTCACCTCTTCGAAGAATTTCTTCGCGGCGGGGTTCTTTTCAAGAAAGTCGCGGTTGACGACAATGCGCGTGGTGTTCACCAGCCAGCCATAGTCTTTGCCGTTGGGCAGTTGGGTATTCTGCTGCTTTTGGTCTTCGGGCTGCGAAGAGAACGGCACTTCCAGGAACACCACGTCCTGGCCGGGTTTGAGCACGTTGCTGATCCAGAAGGGCGTCCAGGTGTAGTAGAAAATGGGCTTGCCCTGCTTGTAGCGCGTCATGGTGTCGGCCATCAACGCCGTGTAATTGCCCTGATCGTGGTTGATCGAGCCGCGCAGGCCGTAGGCATCGAGCTGGTGTTCGATGATGCGTTCGCAGCCCCAGCCGGGGTTGCAGCCCGTGAGGTTGGCCTTGCCGTCGCCGTCCGTATCGAACAGCGCGGCCAGCTTCGGATCCTTGAGCTGCTCGATATTGTGGATGCCATATTCGTCCGCGGTCTTCTTGTCGATCAGGTAGCCCTGCAGGGAATTTTCCACCAATGCGTTGTCGCGCCACAATTTGGCATCGCCGCCCGAGTGCTCGTAGAAGTCGTTGTGCAGGGGATCCCAATGAACCGGAAAGAACGTGGCATCCCCGTTGGCGACGGCCAGGTGGACCGTCGGAATGTCGAGCTCGACGATCGGCTGGACATCGTAGCCCAGGCGCTCGAGCCCCTTCATGACAATTTTGGTCTGGAAATTTTCTTCGGCGATGCTGCTTTTCGCCGGGATCATCTTGATGCCTGCGCCGGGCAGTTCGGCCCCAATGGCTGTACCGGCGGTCATGGCCAGTGCGAGACCGACGCCGGCCAGCAAGTGGCTGTAGCGTGCGGTTCGGGTGTCATCAGACATAGCGTAGCTCCTTTTATGGGTTGAGGGATGGAATGGCCCATGCCTTCAGGAGGAAGGCAGGCCTTTGGGGTGTTGTGCGGTCTTTTGGGGTTCGGCCGCCTCGCGGCGTGTGGCCGCCAGGCGCCAGAAAATCCCCACGGGGCCGCTCATGTACCAGCGCTGGTGCGGGTTGCGCTTGGCTTTTCCCAGGGTTTGGGTGATCCGATCCAGGACGATGGCCAGGATCACGATGCCGAGGCCGCCCACCACGGCCAGCCCCATGTCCAGGCGGCCGATGCCGCGCAGCACCATCTGGCCCAGACCGCCCACGGCGATCATCGAGGCGATCACCACCATGGACAGCGACAACATCAGGCACTGGTTGATGCCCGCCATGATGGACGGCATGGCCAGCGGCAGCTGCACTTTGCGCAGCAGCTGCCAGGGCGAGGCGCCATATGATTTTGCCGCTTCGACCAGGTCGGGCCGCACCTGGCGGATCCCCAGGTTGGTCAGCCGCACCAGCGGCGGCAAGGCAAAGATGATGGTCACGATCACGCCAGGCACGTTGCCGATGCCGAACAGCATGACCACCGGCACCAGGTAGACAAAGGCGGGCGTGGTCTGCATGGCGTCCAGAAACGGGCGGCAGATTCGCTCGGCCGTGTCGCTGCGGGCGAGCCAGATGCCCAGGGGGATGCCGATGAGCACGCAGAACACCAGGGACGTGAGCACCAGCGACAGAGTGATCATGGATTCCTGCCAGACGCCCAGGGTGATCACCAGCAAGAGTGAAAACAGCGTGGCCAGGCCCAGGAAACGGCCCGCCAGCTGCCAGGCGATCAGCGACAGGATGGCGATCATGACCGGCGCCGATGGATATTGCAATACGGCGTCCACATAGCTCAGCAAGACGTCCACCGGCTGGCGCAGCGCCTGGAAGAAGGCACGGAAGTGCAGCACGATCCAGTCCAGGCTTTGGTTGATCCAATCCTGGATCGGCAGCGTGCCGTCCCAGATTTGCTGCCAGGACAGGCCAGGGTCAGCGGACAGGGCTTGCTGTGCGTCCGTGGCGGAATCCTGACTGGGGCTGCTCAGCCAGCCATTGGCCGGACCGCCCGCATCCGCGCCCGTGCCGTCGCCGCCCGACATCGCCGACCACGGGTCGCTCGAGTCCACGGCGCCGTCGTCGCCCATGGCCGCCCAGGGGTCGTCTGGTTCGGTGGCGGCGTCCGAGGGCGTGGTGGCGGCGCTGCCATCGTCATCCTGGCCGCTCAGGGCGGCCCAGGGATCCGGATTGGTCTGGTCCATTGTGAAGTCCTTTGGGTAAATGGGGTCAGGCGTCATGGGGGGCGGCCAAGGCCGTAGCCTGGGGTGCGCTGGCTGCTTCGGAGATCTCCGGCAGCGGATCGCCATGCGGATCGGTGGTCGGGTCCAGGAATTTCAGCAGGGTGGTGCGGCTGATGGCACCCAGGAACCGGCCCTGGCCGTCGACCACGGGCAGGGGGTAGGAATGGGCGACCATGCGCGTGTACAGATCGTTGATGAGTGTGTCGGCGGCCACGGGTTCGATGTCGGCCAGAAACGCTTTCTCCAGGCCGACGGGACCGTCCTGGCCACGCAGGGCTGCACGCAGCGAGTCGCTTGAGACCATGCCCAGGAACCGGTGGTGCGGCGTCACCACGAATGCCCATTCGCGGTCGTGCTCCTGCAGCCGTTCCAGTGCTCTTCGGCAGCCCCGGTTCGGGCTCTCCGAGATCTCCACCTGGGTCTTGCGCGCAATATCGCCCGCCTTGAAGACGGCGGCCGCATCGACGCCCCGAATGAAGCTGCGCACGTATGCATTGGCCGGGCGCCGCAGAATCTCTTCGGGGGTGCCGACCTGCACCACGTAGCCGTCATTCATGATGGCGATGCGATCGCCAATGCGCATGGCTTCATCCAGGTCGTGTGAAATGAACACGATGGTGCGTCGCTTTTCTTCTTGCAGGCGCAGCAGTTCATCCTGCATTTCGGTTCGTATGATCGGGTCCAGCGCCGAAAAGGCTTCGTCCATCAGCAGGATGGAGGGGTCGGCGGCCAGCGCCCGCGCCAGGCCCACCCGTTGCTGCATGCCGCCCGAGAGCTCATCGGGGTACGAGCGTGCCCAGACTTCGAGGCCGACCTGGCGCAGGGCCTGGTGGGCCTGCCGCAGGCGGGTGGCTCTGTCCACGCCGTCGAGTTCGAGCCCGAAGGCCACGTTATCTTCGACCGTCAGGTGGGGCAGCAGGGCGAACGACTGGAAAACCATGCTCATGTCTTTGCGCCGCAGGCGCCTCAGTTCGGCGCTGCCGTACGTGCCGATGTCGTGGCCGTCGACGATGACCTGCCCGCTGGTGGGTTCGATCAGGCGATTGAGCAGCCGCACCAGCGTGGATTTTCCAGACCCGGACAGGCCCATGATGACGAAAATCTCACCGGCTTTGATGTCGAATGTGGCATCGAACACACCGATCGTCTGCCGGGTGCGTTCCAGGATCTCCTGCTTGGAATGTCCCTGGCGTGCGAGCTCCAGCGCCCGGGCCGGGCTGTCGCCGAAGACTTTGAAAAGGTTCTGGATCTGGATGGGCTTGGCCATGCGCTTTCCTCGCCTGTTGAGCGTCGGGCGCCGCTGGTTGCAACCGTTGAATGATTACAGGACGTACCCGGCGCAACTATGTGTTGCCAGACTGGCACCCTGTGGGTGCCCGGCCGCTTCGAGCCGTGTATGAGCCGAAGCGCCGAATGACCGGTTCGTAACGATGCGTGTGCGAGCACGAACATCGCCTTTTGCGCTGCTTGCGGCGTTAAACGTCACTTGCAGCCGCGCTGAAATCTGCATGCTGCAGCAAGCGCAAAACGGTGGATTATAACAAACTATGCATGTAAATCCAAGTTGAACGATCCGATCGTTATAAGGACTGGCGGCCTGCCGGCGCTGCGCGCAGCGAAACCCTTGCGCGGGATCAACATACGGCGTGAGCTTTTAGTCTAAGCTATAACCATATGGTCTGCATGGTTTTGGTCGGCCAACCCTCACCGCATCGCGAAGGAGCACCTGATGACAACACTCAAAACCGGTATAGCGGTGCTGTTTCTGGCACTGGGATGCGCGAGCGTCGTGCAGGCTCAGTCCAACGAGCCCGTGGAGCCCATTCCTTACCCGGAAGCCGGCGATGCCGCAAAAATCGAGCTTGGCAAAATGCTGTTCTTCGATCCGCGCCTGTCCCGTTCGGGGTTCATTTCCTGCAATTCCTGCCACAACCTGAGCACCGGCGGGTCTGACAACCTGGCCACGTCCATCGGCGACCAATGGCAGCAGGGGCCGATCAACTCGCCGACCGTCCTGAACTCGGCGTTGAATATGGCGCAGTTCTGGGATGGCCGGGCCGACACGCTGCGCGACCAGGCAGGCGGCCCGATCGCCAACCCCATGGAAATGGCCTTTACCCATGAACTGGCCGTCGAGCTGCTGGCATCCATTCCCCAGTACGTGGACGCGTTCGAAAACGTCTACCACACGCCCGAGATCACCATCGACGAGGTCACCGATGCCATTGCCGCCTTCGAAGAGACGCTGGTCACGCCCGACGCCCCCTTCGATTTGTGGCTGAAGGGCGATTCGGCGGCCCTGTCCGAGCAGGCGCTGGCCGGCTATCAGCTGTTCAAGGCCAGCGGCTGCATCGCGTGCCACAACGGGCCCAATCTGGGCGGGCGTTCGTTTCAGAAAATGGGCCTCATCGAGCCGTACAAGACGGACAACCCGGCCGAAGGGCGTTCAGCCGTTACGGGCAAGGATGCCGACCGGTTCAGCTTCAAAGTGCCTACGTTGCGCAATGTCGAGCTGACCTATCCCTATTTCCACGACGGGGCCGTCGATACGCTGGCCGAAGCCGTCGACATCATGGGCAGGCTGCAGCTGGGCCGCCATTACA
>Ga0172382_10006760_pt1 | contig 16528 bp, 13 predicted proteins | sample Leawel138RmetaG_FD_122245 | JGI IMG/M metagenome (GOLD analysis project Ga0172382, IMG submission 122245) | Leachate microbial communities from a municipal landfill in Southern Ontario, Canada - Leachate well 138R metaG | ecosystem: Engineered > Solid waste > Landfill > Unclassified | place...
ATGTCCACAGGCCCTAGTAGAGTTTGAAAATGGTGTTGCTGATTTATGAACTCGAGCACGTTTCGTATTTGGTGGCGGGGCGCTGCAGAATGTGTAGTGGGGGTTGCGGCAGCGCGGGGCCGCCACGAACTCGAGTTGCTGAGCGAACGGTTAGGAGCTTCCCCCGAAGGAGATTCCACCCCCCGGGCTAACCACTTTCGGTGACGATCGATGAGGGGAAATTGAGGATCCTGGCGGCTTTTTGTGAGTTGGCCTGGGCTGACGGGCGGGTAACACAGGCCCAGGCGGACTTCATCGCCGATCTCGCTGCGGAGATGGACATGCAGCTGGGGAGTTGGCTGCCGTGTCTGGTCACCGGGCTTAGCCGCCCTCCCCGGTCTCGGATTGAAAACCTGGCCGAAATTCCCATCGACGAGGTGGAGCGATTTCAAGTGGTAGAGCGGTTCGTGGCCATGTGCCTGCTGGGAGACGGCTTGAGCAGCGAGCAGGCCGGCGTCTTAGCCAGACTCTCCCTGCAACTCGGTATCAAAGCAAAAGAGCTTGAAGAGATGAGACGGCGACTGTGCTAGGCTTTCTCAAACCCAAGGGCGAGTTGGTGGAGCTGAAAGGCCGGCAGGTCGTATTTTTGACCACCAAAACCTACCAGCGAGACGCCCAGTTTTCCATCAAGCTCAGTTTACCGGCTCCCAATACGCAAAAACTCGAACTCGATGTCCGGGTCTTGCGCCAGCGCCCGGCCCCCGACAACAAATACATCACCATCGCCGTCGTGGAAACCCCCAAAGACTATCCTGAACTCCACGGCTTCCCTACCCGGGACTCCCGGCGAGAGGAGCGCCGACTCACCCTGCAGTCGGGGGATCTTCCGGGCTATCGGGCTGTGACCACGGACCTGAGCCACGGGGGGTTCAAAACCGAATTAGAGGCGGAACTGGTGGAAGGAGACTGCATCAAAGTCACCTTTGAGTTTGAGCAACTCAACGGCCTTAAGGTGGATCTTCTGGCCGAGATTCGCTGGGTTCAGAAGAAAGGAAACCGCTTCGTGACGGGGTTTTCCTTTCCCGACCAGGGCCAGTATCAGGAGGGCTACAAATGGCTCTGCGACTGGCTGAGTACCGAGGGAGACACCGAGGTCAAACGGCTTTTCAAGCCGGCTCGATTTCAGAAGGTTCCTCCCATCCCGGAAAACCTGATACCCAGGGAAGAGCCACCGGACGACCCGCTGGAGGAGCTGAACAAGAACCTTGAACTCCGGATCCCGTTTAAGGGCTTTCTCCGTGGCTGGGCCTGGGAGCAGGGCGACGACTTGGTGGTGGTGGTCCTGGAGGACGACGACGGTCGGGACCACTGGATCGAATTTCCCGGCTGCCGAGGGCTCCACGCCCGCTGCCGAGATAGGAAGATCCGCTTGCAGGGTGTGGGATTGGTTTTCCGCTCGGAGATGATCAAAGAGTACAGCCGGACCGTGACCATGGAGTCGCTGTACCACTTTCAGTTTTTGGACGACTACGCCCGGGTCTGTTTGGACGTTGTTGCAGCCGGCTGCCGGGAACAGATGCCTAAATAGGGGAGTTTCACGGAGGTGTTCAATTCGCAGACGAGAAATGGCGAAGCCAGTACTTGACCCAGGAGGCACCAGACCAGTGGAATTCAATCTTCTGCACCACGGTATTAGCGTCGAAAAAATTCACCGAAACTTAGCTCCCGCCAGGCTCTATGAAGAAGCTGTACGAGTAGAGAAAGGGTTTGCCATCGCTCAGAGCGGCGCCCTGGTTTGCGACTCGGGGCGCAAAACCGGCCGGAGCCCCAAAGACAAGCGGATCGTCGATGAGCCTAACTCGGTCAACGATATCTGGTGGGGGTCCGTCAATATCAAGCTCGACGAAGAGACTTACAACATCAATTTTGAGCGTGCGGTAGACTATCTCAACACCCGCGAAGAGCTTTACGTGATGGACGGCTTTGCCGGGTGGGACCCGAAGTACCGCCTGAAAGTTCGCATCATATGTACCCGTCCGTATCACGCCTTGTTTATGCATAACATGCTGATCCGCCCCACGGACCAGGAGTTGGCCGAATTCGGCAAGCCGGACTATGTAGTTTTCAACGCCGGGGCCTTCCCGGCCAACCGCTACACCAAGGGCATGACTTCCGACACCAGCGTGGTCTTGCATCCGGCCAGACGTCAGATCGTGATCCTGGGTACCGAGTATGCCGGAGAGATGAAAAAGGGCATCTTTACCGTGATGAACTACCTGATGCCCAAAGAAAATGTCATGAGCATGCACTGCTCAGCCAACGAGGACCCCGAAGCCGGCGACGTTTCGCTATTCTTCGGTCTCTCCGGGACCGGCAAGACAACCCTCTCGGCCGATCCTCGTCGGTTGTTGATCGGAGACGACGAACACTGCTGGACCGATGAAGGAGTTTTCAATATCGAAGGGGGCTGCTACGCCAAGTGCATCGGTCTGCGGCCAGAATCGGAACCGGAGATCTATAACGCCATTCGGTTCGGCTCGGTGCTGGAAAACGTGGTCATCGACCAGGTGACTCGCGAGGTGGACTACGACGACGAGAGTCTCACTCAAAACACCCGTTGCTCCTACCCCATCGAGTACATTCCCAATGCCAAGATCCCGTGCGTGGGTGGGCATCCCAAGAACATCATTTTGTTGACCTGCGACGCCTTCGGGGTACTGCCTCCGGTGAGTCGCCTAACCCCCGAACAAGCCATGTATCACTTCATCAGCGGCTACACCGCCAAGGTGGCCGGTACCGAGCAGGGAATCGATGAGCCCACGGCAACCTTCTCGGCCTGCTTCGGGGCAGCCTTTATGGTTTGGCACCCCAGTCGCTACGCCGAGCTGCTGGCCGAAAAGATCCGCCAGCACGATGCCAAGGTCTGGTTGATCAACACCGGGTGGTCGGGAGGCCCTTACGGGGTGGGAAGTCGTTTCAAGCTGAAGTATACCCGCGCGATTGTCGACGCCATCCACGACGGCAGCCTGGCCCAGGAAGAGACGTACCCCGATCCCATCTTCGGATTGGCCATCCCCAAAGCTTGCGCCAATGTACCCGCCGAACTCCTGGATCCCAAGAAAACCTGGTCTGACCCGGCTGAATTTGACAAGACGGCCCAAAAACTGGCTAGTCTTTTCCACGATAACTTCAAGAAATTTGAAGAAGGCACCTCGGAGGAGATCCGAAACGCCGGACCGGCTGCCAAAACCCCTGTTTAATCGCTTAACGATTTCCTGCTAGCCCGCTAGCGGGCTAGCAGGAAATTTGGTACAGTAAGCACATGAAACGTCTTTTTCTTATCGGCATAGCAACTCTTGCTCTGGTGGGTCTTTCCCAGGCAGAACCTCAGACATCGATCACCCGCACTTCTCCAAACCACACCAAGATCGTCATTCATGACACCAGTCCTCAGGCCACCAGGAGTCGTGATGCCCAGGTAGAGGAAGCTCGCAAGCAGCGAGAACGGCAAAAGCAAAGGGAGCACGAGTTAGAACTTGCCAGGATCCGAGCCGGCCAATCCACTTCCGACTCCAAGGCGAACGTCCGAACTCGGCAGGTCGCCACCAACAACGACATCTTGCCTTCCATCGAAGAACGCCGCAGACAACAAGCCCACAAGCCTTCGGCCTTCATGAATGGAGGCCAGTGGACCGGTGGCGTCTATGGTTTTGGTTTCGGTGGATTCGGCTTTCCGGGTTACGGCTATAGCTACGGACCAGCTTTCGGCCCTGTTTTTGGACCCACCTACAGTCCAGGTTTCGCCCAACCCTGCCGTCCGGCATACCGTCCCTCCGTACGACACTGCCGCCGCTGAGGACTCTCTCCCCTTAGAGAGTCCCCGCGCAGAATTTAGCGGCCGGTTATCTCGATCCGCATAAAGAAGTCGCCTTCGGTCGCGCCTTCCGCTCCGGCCACTCCGATGAGGATGTTGTACGGACGATCCACCGACATAAACTCGACTTCTCGGTAGCCCTTGTCCCGATTCTGAACCTTGCGGCCGCTACCAAGATTGGCGTACTTCGGATAGCTGGCCTCCGAACTGATGGCCGAGGTCACGTTCGGAGGAACCTGAAGCTCGCTCTGGGCCGACTGGCGTAGCGCGTACAGGTTGATCTTTTTGCCATCCTTCGGCATCAACTTGATATTGATGTTGGAGGCTGCCGGAAGCTCGATTTGGTAAAAGAGTTGATTCCCATTGAACTGCTCGAAACGAGTGGCGGGTACCAGAGCCACTGCACTACTTTCAGCCCAGCGCATGGGGATGATCTGGCCGGTACTGATGTTGCCGGAAATCTCACCCGTGTTCGAGCCCTCGGGCAGTTTGAGGGGAGTCACCGATACGTTTTCAGCAAGAGCACCGATGGACAGTAGAAGCAATAGAACTGTTAGTAATCGCAATTTCATGCTCGGGCTTTTGTCATCCACCCGGAATCCCCTTGAGCTCCTTCCTATTTGGCGCTGGTCTTGAGCGCACCGTGCCGGTGTCTGCCGGCGTGATAGGAGGAGCGAACCAGGGGGCCTGACTCTACGAACTTGAAACCCATCTTCAGGGCTTCTTCGCCGATGTGGTCAAACTCCTCAGGGCTCCAAAACCGTTCAACAGGAAGATGCTTCAGGGTAGGGCGCATGTACTGCCCAACGGTCAGGATATCGGTCCCTTGTTCGCGGATATCGCGGATGGTCTCCAGTACCTCGTCCAGGCTTTCTCCCAAACCGAGCATGAGACCGGTCTTGGTAAACATGCCAGGGCAGTATCGATCGCGGTGCTCGCAAGCCCGCCGCAAAACGCTCAGGGTCCACTCGTAGCGCGCCCTCGTGCGCACCCGACGGTGCAAACGGGGTACCGTCTCGGTGTTGTGATTCAGGACATCGGGCCGAGCCTCCAGGATGGTCTGTAAACACTCTGCCCGGCCCTGAAAGTCCGGGATCAGAACTTCCACCTTGGTCCCGGGGTTTCGTTCTCTCACCGCCTGAATGACTGCAGCGAAGTGACCGGAGCCCAGATCCGGAAGGTCGTCTCGGTCTACCGAGGTGATCACCGCGTGCTCGAGCTTCAGCATCTCCACGGCCAGAGCCACGTGGTCGGGCTCTTCAGGGTCCAAGGCCTCAGGGCGCCCGGTCTTGACGTTGCAGAAGCCGCAGGCCCTGGTGCAGATATCACCCATGACCATGAAGGTGGCCGTCCCTTCACTCCAACACTCGAAGATATTTGGACAGCGGGCCTCCTGGCACACGGTGTTCAAATGCAACCCTTCGGTCATTTTGCGGATCTTCTCGTAAGACTCGCCAGCTCTCAGCTTGACCCGCAGCCAATCCGGCCGGGGCACCTTTTCCTGCCAGCGAGGATCGCGCGGAAGAGGTAGTTGTGCGTTGGGAGTTCCGATCGGATCGGAGGGGACCACCGGCAACTCTATCAGATATTTTCTCGCCATTTTTACAACCGCACTTCCAGTTCGCTTTGCGCGATCTCCACGATATCGCGACGAAACACTTTTTGGAAGTGCTTCTCGAAGCTCTCTTCCAGTTCCGCCCACTCCACCGGTCGTCCCACTTCTCTTTCCAGAGAAGTCACCAGAGCATCACCGATCCCGCAAGGCACAATCCAGTTAAAGCCTTCCAACTCATCAGTCAGGTTAAACGCCATCCCATGAAAGGTGACCCAGGATCGTGCCCTTACCCCGATGGCAGCAATTTTGCGAGAGCCCAACCAGACTCCAGTCCGGCCCACCACCCGATGGGCGTCCAGACCGAATTCGGCGCAAACCTCGATGCTCACTTGCTCGAGTCGGCGCAAGTGAAGGTGAAGATCCCTCTCCTCCGGCCCCAGTTTGAGGATGGGATACGAGATCAGTTGACCGGGTCCGTGAAAGGTGACCTCACCACCTCTCCCCGCTTCCACCACCGGGTAGCCCGCCACGGCACATTCCTGGTCGGAGTACTTCAGAAAGGTGCGACTGTTGGCTCGGCCCAGGGTGATGACATTGGGGTGCCGCAGCAGCAGCAGCACGTCGTCGATGCGGTCCACCTTGCGCGCTTCCACCAGGCGCTCCTGAAGCTCCAGAGCCTCCGAATAGTCCAGCAGACCCGGCTTGACCAGGTACGTGGTCACACCAATTCTTCAGGGAACTGTTCCAGGTGGTCCTTCACGGTCTTCATAAAACGGTCTGCGGTGGCCCCATCGATCACCCGGTGGTCGAAGGAGAGCGCCAGATACATCATGTGGCGTACCGCGATGGCGTCGTCCTCGATGACCACCGGCCGCTTGGTGATGGTACCGACGCACATGATCGCCACCTGAGGTTGATTGATGATGGGAGTGCCGAAGAGGCTTCCGAAGACACCGGGGTTGGTGACCGTGAAGGTACCGCCCTGCAGTTCATCGGGGCTGAGCTTGCGGGTCCGGGCCCGGTCGGCCAACTCACCCACCGAGCGGGCTAAGCCCAGAAGCGACTTCTCGTCGGCGTTTCGAATCACCGGAACCAGTAGGCCCCAATCGACCGCCACGGCCATACCCAGGTTCACCTCTTTGCGGTAGGCGATGGAGCGATCGACCACCGCGCTGTTGATCACCGGGTACTGGGAGATGCCTTTGTTGACAGCGTTCAGGATGAACGGCAGATAGCTGAGCTTGACTCCGCTTTCTTCGTAGCGTTGCATGTGCTTGGAGCGCAGCCTGGCCACCCGCGTCATGTCCACCTCGAAGACGGTGGTCACGTGGACCGAGGTATCCCGAGAGATGACCATGTGATCGGCGATCTGGCCGCGCATGGGGCTGAACGGCTCGAGGCGATCGGAGGCCACCGGTTGATAGGCGTACTTGCCGGTGTCCAAAGATTTCCGGGCAGCGGGGGTGGTCGCTTCAACCTGTTCGGGTCGTCGCTCGAGAAAAGACACGAAGTCTTTCTTGGTGACTCGGCCGGTGATACCGGTTCCAGATACGTTGGTCAGATTGACGTTGTGCTCGGCGGCCATACGCCGGACCAGGGGCGAGGAACGAACCCGACGCAGTTCTTCGACGCTCGAATCCGAACCCGCCTGCCGAGAGGCACCGACGGCTTGCAACACCCGCTGCTCCTGGGGCTCGGGCTGGGCCTTCGCCGGACCAGGGGCCGGGGCGGTCTCGGCCGCTCTGGGGGCACCCTTCTCCTGGGTCAGCCGGGCTATGACCGTATCGATAGGCACGGTCTCATTCTCCGGGTAGCAGAGTTCGTGGAGAAACCCCGAGGCCGGGCTGGGCACCTCGGCATCCACCTTATCGGTGGCGATCAGGAGCAGACTCTCGTCCTTCTCCACCCAATCTCCAACCTTCTTAAACCAGTTGACGATGGTCCCTTCGGTGATACTCTCACCCAGTTGAGGCATGATCACATCGGTTGTCATTTCGCTCTCCTTTTTCTTTGCGGGGGCAAGTGGATCGGCTGGCCGAACACCCCATGCGCGGCTTCCATCAGACCTTCTGGCAGGGTGGGGTGAGCGTGCACCGTGCGGTACAACTCCTCCACCGTGGCTTCACACTGCAAGGCCACGCAGGCTTCGGCGATCAGGTCGGTGGCGTGGGGGCCCACGATGTGCACTCCCAACAACTCACCGTACTTGTTGTCGGCCACGATCTTTACCTTGCCGTCCGTTTCACCCAATATGCTAGCTTTACCCAAAGCGGCCCAGGGAAACTCCCCGATCGAGACTTCGTATCCTCGTTCTTTGGCTTGGGCTTCGGTCAGTCCCACACTGGCGACTTCCGGACGACAGTACGTGGCCGACGGGATCTTATCGTAATCGAGGGGATGGGTCGGATGGCCGGCGATCTGCTCCACGCACACGATCCCTTCGGCCGAAGCCACGTGGGCCAACTGCGGCCCGGGGATGACATCCCCGATGGCGTAAAGCCAGGAGAGACGAGTGCGGTAGAACTCATCCACCCTGACAAACCGGCCCTCCATCTCCACCTTAAACTTCTCCAGACCCACTTCGTCCAGGACCGGTAGCCGGCCCACGGCGGTCAAGACCACCTCCGGCTCGAAGCTCACCTCGCTATCTTTGAGCAGGTTCTTGCCCTGAAGCTTTACACTTTTTTTGCCCACTTCAGCGCGTTCTAGTTTCACCGAGCAGTGGATCGGGATACCACGCTTCTTGTAGACCCGCTGCAGCTCTTTGGAGATCGCCTCGTCCTCCAGGGGCAGAGGGCGCTCGGCCATCTCCACCACCTGAACCTTGGTGCCCAGCGCGTTGTAGACGCAGGCAAACTCGAGTCCCACGGCACCCGCCCCCAGGACCACCATGCTCTTGGGAATGCGCTCGTAGGTGAGAATTTCGTCGGAGGTGAACACCCTCTTGCCGTCGGGCTTCAAGAACGGAAGCGCCGCGGGTTTGCTGCCGGTGGCCAGGATCACGTGCCGGCCTTTGTACTTCTCATCGTCCACCTCCACGGTGCGTTCGGCCACCAGGCGGCCGTGTCCACTGACCACGGTGATCTCGTTCTTTTTCATCAAGCCGTCGATCCCCGCGGTCATTCGCTTGACCACCTTGCCTTTGGCTCCGTGCATCTTCTCCATATCGATGCTCTCGACAGCCCCAGCGTTGATCCCGAAGTCGGCGCAGTGGGCCAGCTTTTCGATGGTCTCGGTATAGTGGAGGAGCGCCTTGGTGGGGATGCAGCCTCGGTGCAGGCAGGTACCGCCCAGTTTGTCCTTTTCAATGAGCAGCGTTTTCAACTGCAGTTGGGCTGCCCGTATAGCGGCCACGTAGCCTCCGGGGCCGCCGCCTAAAATTATCACGTCGTATTCGTTGCTAGAGGTCATGGGCGCGGCTTCCTGGCTGGAGAGCGCGCTCCTTCCGATCATCATCTGCCAAAAATCAAGAAATTCACTACTTCATCATGGGGGATTCATCCCCACCAAGGAGAGAATAGGAGTAACAACGGCACGGAATAGGGAAAAAGGAGATGGTGGTGCTATCAGATGAATTCCAAAAATCGTTCTCCGGCGTAGTCCCCCTATTCCCTCTCCCTAATGTCGTATTCTTTCCCGGGACCAAGCTTCCGCTGCACATCTTCGAGCCCCGCTATCAACAGATGCTGCACGACGCCCGGGCCTCCGAGCAACTGATCTGCATCGTGCTGCTGGATCGCCGTAAGCAGATGCCTCCCCTGGGGGGCACGTCACCCCCGATCCACACCATGGCGGGACTGGGCAGGCTGACCCGAGTGGAGCGCCTACCCAACGGCCTCTTCAACATCGATCTCTTCGGGCTGAGCCGGGTGAGGATCTTGAAAGAGCTGGACTCGGGCAAGCCCTATCGCATCGCCCAGGTCCGAACGGTCCAGGACGAACCTTCCGAGCTTGCCGAGACTCGAAGCGCTCAGGTCTTGCAAAACGCGTTCGACGCCTTCAACAAGGTCTTGCGGAAGTATTCTCGATTTCCGGGAGAGTTTCTCACTCGCTTCCAGGGCTTACCCCTGGGAATGCTACTGGACATCATCGCCCATCACGTGCCCTGCGACGCCCAGAGAAAACAGTCGTTCCTGGAAGAGATCGAGCCTCTGAAGCGATACGAAAAGATCGTGAGCACCCTGGAGGCTATCTACGAGGGCCCCGATCCTTCCGCCCGGGTTTCAGCCCTTTCGCTCTTTCCTTACCCGAGCATGAATTAGGGCCTTAAGTCTACAGTCAGCAAAGTAATCAGATCTTGGTAGCGCGCAAAGTCATCCGGGTTGCTGGTGACGATATGAAATACCCCATGCGAGAGCGCCGTAGCTACAATACAAGCATCGTGTACTTGTTTGCCGGAAACCTGATACTTAGAAACTAAACTCCTCCATTTATCAGCAACGGAACTCGTCTCTTCCAAGAGCAACGAAAATCTAAGAAAGACTTCGACATTTCTCAGACTGTTCTCAACGGAGAGACCAAGCCCGTTTCCTGACTGAGGGCGGGTGCAAACACCCACATACTCTCGAATCACCTGCCCACTGATGCACAGGGTAACCTCTCTCGACGTCATTCGAAAAATCTGCGTGGCTCTCGAGTGCCGAGGTCGACTGGGAACAGTAGCGTCCAGAAGAACATTGGTGTCTAGAAAAACGGAATCAGCGCCCTTCATTACCGTAAAGTTCTCTGCGGCTCCAACTGGCATCCGTGTTTACATCCTCGGCCAGGACCAGGACGAAATCCTCTTGCCCATCCTGAGCATTTTCTTGAGCAAACGTTATGAGCAGATGTCTCAACTCTTTTTGCAGCGAACGATTGTTCTCGGCGGCTCGCTTCTTCAACGCGGAGACGACGGCCTCTGGCAAATTTCTTATGAGTACGGACTTCATAAAAAGATGATAGCACTATCATCGCTCTTCGACAATGCTAGTCACTACGGCGTAGGCGGCGGTGGGAGAGGGGGTCTCCGCAGTGTTCGGCGATCCAGGCTCGAGTCTGGTTGCGCAACTCGACCACCGCTTGCCAATCAGTGCTTTCCGCTTGCAGGGGTTCACCGATCACGGCCATGATCGGCACCCTGTGGGGTACCACCCGATTGGACGGTTGGGCCGCCCGGGTGCCCACCAGGGCCACCGGAATGACCGGAACCCCGGCCTGGGCCGCTAGTTGAAAGGCTCCCAGGGCAAAGGGCCGGAGCCCGGGGGTGATCTCGAAACCACCCTCGGGAAAGACCGCCAGGGATTCCCCGCTTTCCAGTTTCATTTGGACCTTCGCTTTCTGTGCCGCGGCGGCTTGTGGATCACCCCGGTGAACGACCACGTGGCCCAGTCGAGAGATCAGGTACTTGAGTCCGGGATGCTCTGAAACCCAGGGAGCCACCATGAAGGTCAGCGGTTTCTCCCAGGCTGCACAGAGCACCAGCGGGTCCAGGGTGCTGCAGTGGTTGCAGACGATGACACAGGGGCCCGGATAGTCAGCCACGCCGCGCACATCCAGGTGCACCCCGACCAGCTTCAGATAAAGCCTGGCGAGGGCTCCCAGGCTCTTACGAGCGGCTTTTCGACTGACCAGCGAAATGGCCTGAGGAGTGATGAGCAAGGAGGTCAGCCAGCCCAGGCACCACCAATCTCTGGCCAGTCGCCTCGGTCGTTGCAGCAGATAGCGGGAAAGACCCTGACTCAAGATTCGACGCACCTGGGAAAGGATACTCTGAGAGGGTTCGAGGTCACCGGCAAGCCAGCGTCGGCGACACTCCGAACGGCGGATTTTTCCGCTGGGGGTCTTGGGCACGGCCCCCGGTCGAACGATCTCCACCCGATCCGGCGGCAACCCCAGTTTGCGGCTCACCGCTTGCTCAATGGCCACCCTCAGCTTCTGCTTCTCCCCCGGATCCCGCAACCGGCTCTCCGCCAGGATGACCAACTGCTCGGTGCCCTCCTCTTGCGAGGCCACCGCGAAACAGGCCACGCAACCCCGCCGCACCCCCTCCACGTCGGCCACCATGTCCTCCACGTCTTCGGCCTGGATATTGCGGCCAGCCTTGATGATGATATCTTTCACCCGACCGGTGAGATACAACTCTCCTTCGGAAAGGTAGCCCAGGTCGCCGGTCTTGACCCAGCCGTCCTCATCTTTGGTGGCCCGGGTGGCTTCGGGGTTGTTGTAATAACACTGCAGACTGGAGGGGCCCCGAAACTCCACCAACCCTCGGGTATGGCTCGGCAAAACTTTTCCCTCCTCATTCACGATGCGGACCTCCATATCCGGAAGGGGTCGCCCGCAGGCCACCAGTTGCAGGGAAGGTTCGCCCGGTCCACAGGAGGCCACCACACCGTCGCGCTCCAGCACGTCGCGATTCAGAGTCTCGATCAAAGGACCCCGCCCGGGCGGAGGAAAGGTGACGGCCAGACTCGCCTCGGCCAGGCCGTAGGCCGGGAAGTGGGCCCCCGGATCGAAGCCGTATGGAGCGAAGCGCTCGCTGAATCGTTGCAGGGTTTCCGGCCGAACCGCCTCGGCTCCGTTCAGGGCGATCCGCCAGCAAGAAAGGTCCAGCCCTTCCAGCTCTTCATCAGGGATCTTGCGAGCGCAGATCTCATAAGCGAAATTGGGGGCCGGGGAGATGGTCCCCCGATACTGGTGGATGGCTTTGAGCCAGCGAGAGGGGCGAGCCAGAAAGTCCTGCGGACCCATCAAGGCAAGCGGCTGTCCGTGATACACGCTTCCCAACATGGTGCCGATCAAGCCCATATCGTGGTAGAGCGGAAGCCAACTGATGGTCACATCGTCAGGTCGCAAGTCCATGACGTGGCCGTAGCCCCGGATGTTGTGGATCAAGTTTGCGTGAGACAAAACCACGCCCTTGGGCAAGCCGGTGCTGCCCGAAGTAAACTGAATGAGCGCGTGGGGAAAGGCGTTGGGGGGCGGAGCTTTTTCGCCTTTGAGCTCCGCCGGGGTGACCACCTTGGAGAGCTGCGTGTCCTGGAGCTTGAGCAGCGGAATGACCGGCCTGGCCTGGTCGAAGGAGATGAGAAAACGGATCTCTGCCAGCTGCAGGATAGCTGCCTGACGCTTGACGTAGTCTTCCAGTTGGTCCATTCGAAAGGGAGGATAGAGCGGCACCGGCACGGCACCGGCCCACATAATTCCGTAGAACGAGGCCAGATAGTCCGGGCCCGAGGGTAGCATAAGCCCCACCCGCTCCCCGGTTTTCACTCCCAACTCCAGGAGTCCGCCGGCCACCCTCCGGCAAGCCTCCAGCAAGTCCGGGTAGGTCCAGGTGCAGAGCGGTTGACCCTCTTCCCAAAAGTGAAGGCTCTCTCGATCCGGCTGGTGTTCGGCCTGGTACAGCAGGGCCTCCAGGAGGTCTTGCGCGTGGGCCGGGTGCGGAGGCATTTCCCCTTTGGCAAGCTTTATGACCGGGCGCAGCGCTTCGGAGTCAGCCCCGGGAGTTAGCTGGAGAAGTTCCGCCACGGTGGCCGCCTGAAAGACGGCCGTGCTGGGTAGACTTCCTTGCAGCTCTCGCTCCAGCCGGAGCAGCAGCTCGTGTCGCTCGATGCTCCCCAATCCCAAGTCCCATTCGAGATGGGTGGAGGGCCCCACCTGAGGCTCTTGATGGGGGTTTAGCTCGCGGGCCAGTTGCTCTACCACCCGGACTACCTGTTTGGAGCGAACTTCCGTACTCATGCTCAGATCAATACGGTACAGGGCATCGATCACCTTGACCCTGCAAATCCTTAGATCCCGGACCCCGCCTGAAACCGCTCCTGGTGAGATTTCCCTACGATTAAAGATTGAATAACCCTCAACGCAGGATCTCTTCCCATGGTACGGAAGAGCTACCCATAAACCGTCGAGAGGGGTATAAAGAATTGGGGAAATTTTCTGCACGCACATCCGTTTGTTTCATCGTTCTATTTTTACTGGCCGGGCTCGGTTTTTTTAGGTCTAACTTTGGCGAGAGTCAAGCTGTCAGCCGGGTTGTCGAGGAGGCACTGGGAGCAAAGAGTGCTCCGGCTGCGTTGGACCTGCTCCGGGCAGACTTTCCAGAGCCGTTCATTTCCACCGTCAAAGGGGCTGACAAGGAACCGCTGGCTTCGGTGCTCGAGCGATACGCATCAGACCCTCGACCGAAGTCGAAGAAAGTGGATCTGCTGGAGGGGTTTCTAGAGGAGCACCCAGACAATCCTTGGGCTCCTTCGGTACGGGTGAATCTGGGGCTTACTTATCAGAAGACAGGGCGGTTTAGTAAGACTCTCAAGCATCTAGAGCAGGCCTGGGATGATCTCAAGGACGCGGAAGATATCAGGCTCAAGGCGCTCGCGGATCACGCCCTCGGTGCTTACTCTCAAACGTTGGCACACCTGGGCCGACTGGAAGAACTCAAGCCCCTCTTGAAAAGTGTGGAGAACCGCTCTCTTTCAGGCAGCGCAACGGAGTTGCTTGCAGCCTCTCGCGAGGGGCTCTTGCAAATGGAAGAAAGCCCCGACTACTCCTTTTGGTGTGGACCTGCGGCCTTACGAAGAATCGGAGAGCAAAGTCCTTCCTGGACACAAGCTGACTATGAGACCCTGAGGGCTTGCACCTCTACCATCCAGGGGACAACGCTATTGCGCAACCGAGACCTTTCCCGAGAGATCGGCCTGAACTATCAGATGGCCTACCGGGAGCCTGGCAGCCAGCTCATCACACCTGCGGTTGTTCACTGGAAAGTCGGACACTTCGCGGCTCTTTTTCCCTCAGAGGCCGATGGAACTTTCTCGGTAGAAGACAATACGGCAGGCTTCGGGCACGAGGTCACTCTGATGGGCTTACCAGCGCTAGAAGAAGAATCGAGCGGTTATTTCCTCGTACCTGCAGGGCCTCTCCCCTCCGGCTGGCGGTCTGTGACCGACGAGGAGGGGTCCCTGGTCTGGGGACGCGGTTACACCGGTTTCAAAAAAGACTTTAATGCCACCCGACCTGCGGATCACAAATGCCCCACCGGATGTGACCAACAAAGCAAAGGGATGACGACCTGGAGTGCTCACACCATGCTCGTGAGCTTGAGCCTGACAGATACTCCCGTGGGCTTGAGTCCGGCGGCTTTCTCTGTACCTTTCACGGTGACCTATGCTCAGCGTGAGATCAACCAACCCTCTATTTTTGACTATGCAAACCTTGGACCCAAGTGGACGAACAACTGGACGAGCTTCCTGACAGATGACCGAACTAGAACTCGGAAAGTTGTCCTGTATGAACCCGGTGGAGGGGCCGAAGACTTCCTATTCGCCTCCGGCACGGCAACGATATCTCACCCCGGCGAGTTCAGTCAGAATACTCTGGAAGAGGTTGCTGAAGGCTTTCGATTAACGATGCCGAGTGGCGCTTACAGAGAGTATCACATTCAGATCGGGGATCGTTATCACCTCACCCGGTTAGTAGACCCTCAAGGTAACGAAGTGGCTCTCGAATATGACTCGTCGAATCGTCTGAGTTCGATACGCGACACCGTGGGAAGAGAGATGACACTCTCTTACGACCTTCCCGAAGACCCTTTAAAGATTACCAGAGTCACGGATCCGTTTGGACGCTTTGCGACATTCTCGTATACCGCCGACGGTCATCTCGAGTCGATTACAGACACAATAGGCCTCGTTTCTAGTTATACCTACGGTGAAAATGATTTCATCACATCACTATCGACACCCTATGGCACGACCAGCTTTTCCTATGGGGATGTCAGCACGAACTCAAGCCTTAGGTATAAAAGATATCTCGAGATTGTGGACCCAGAGGGAAGAAAATATCGGCTTGAATCCGACGAAAGTGTCCCTCAACCAATACTTCCGGCCCCCCAGGGAATGCCACTCCAAAATGCCTACCTCCAGTATCGAAACAGCTTTTTCTGGGAGCCCCATCAACTCGACGAAACCCCGGTTTACGCAAAGGCGACTCTTTACCACTTCATGCACGGCATCGACTCCGGCTACAACCTGTCTCGAGTACTGGAGAGTGTCAAAAAGCCGCTGGAGAACAGAGTCTGGTTTGCCTACGATAGGAATACCCATCCTCGTATCTTTACGACTCCAGGTCGGGAACTGCGCACTCACATCGGTCGAGTGCTTGGCGATGGAAGTACACAGCTCACTAAGTATCAGTACAACGATGCAGGCTTCGTTACGCAAACGACCGACCCCGCCGGGCGGGTCTTCAACTACACCTACGCCCCCAATGAGATCGATCTCACCAGTGTCTCCACCGGTGGTCAGAGCCTCTTTTCGGCCACCTACGACGACAGCCACAACATCACGTCTCTCATCGACGCCTCCGGTGGAACCTCCACCTTCACTTACAACTCCCGGGGTCAAGTGACCAGCACGACCAATCCGCTGGGAGAAACCACCAGCTACACCTATACCCTCACCGGAAACCTCTACACCATCGAAGCGCCCATGCAAAAAGTGACCACCTTTCTCTACGATGACGCCGAACGGGTGAGCACCGTGGTGGATTCCGAGGGTTATTCGGCCCAGGTGACCTACGACGCCCTGGACCGCCCGCTCAGCGTCACCTACCCCGACGGCACCACCGACACCTTGACCTATGATCGCTTGGAGGTGGTGGCCAGCAAAGACCGCCTGGGTCGCCAAACCCAGATGACCTACGACAACCTGGGCCGGGTCAAGAGTATCCTGGACGCCAACGGAGGGACCACCTCCCTCGGCTATGGCCTGGTAGACAGTCCAACCTCCCTGACCGACCCTAACGGAAACACCACCACCTTTCAGTTCGACCTGCAGGCTCGTCTACAGGCCAAGAAGTACGCCGACGGAGCCCAACAGACCATTAGCTACCAGGCCTGCTGCGGACGGTTGAAGAGCGTGACCGACGCGGCCGGAAACACCAAGACTTACAGCTACTACCTGGACAATCAGCTCAAGGGCATCGACTACAGCGGGCAAACCCCGGATGTCTCCTTCACCAACGACCCCTTCCTGCCTCGCCCCTTGAGCATGACCGACGGCCAGGGCACCACCAGCATCACCTACGGGCCGGTGGGGGCTCCCGGGGCCAACCAGGTTTCCTCCATTTCCGGACCGTTC
>Ga0172382_10006761_pt1 | contig 16526 bp, 5 predicted proteins | sample Leawel138RmetaG_FD_122245 | JGI IMG/M metagenome (GOLD analysis project Ga0172382, IMG submission 122245) | Leachate microbial communities from a municipal landfill in Southern Ontario, Canada - Leachate well 138R metaG | ecosystem: Engineered > Solid waste > Landfill > Unclassified | place...
TATGGCATCAGAGGAAGAAGATTCTTGGATTAGCATACTTAAGGCCAACGGAATAGAGGCGGAAGCAGTGATTTCCGGCTTTGGAGAAATAAAAGTGATACAGAATATTTTTCTATCAAAGCTCTCTCTACCTGTCACTCTGAAGGAGCATAGCAAATAAAGAATCTTTTCAAAGATGTATAAGATTCTTTAGTGACGTTTATTTATCATATTCGACATGACTTGTCAAGGACCGATTTTATTGAGATAATCAATGATTTCGGTGCTATTTTTTTGCAAATTTTTTGGGTACAATTTAAATATTAATGTACTAAAGTTGAAGAAATTTGAAATATTAGGAAAGAAACAAAATGGGGTGGTGTATATGAGAAAATCTATAAAAAGACTGATTTCGGCGGTTTTATTAAATGTAATGCTTCTGAGCATTATTATTCCATGTATGACAGTACCGGTGGAGGCGGCAAATGGCACCCCGGGATATTGGCTTGCTGATAGAGGATGGAGAAAGTTTGAGACCTGCAATTCCCGGGGGACCGGATGGAGCAGAAGCTTGGTCTGTTTGGGAAAATGAAAAAGAGACTATGAATTTTGAAATTGTTAAAGATGGAAAGTATAAATACTATATCTACGATGAATATGGTATGGTGTGCAGCCGAGATATTGAAATCAATTATATAGATTCCGAAAAACCGGAAGTCACCTTTAGTGATGAGAAATTTGAAAATGGGGCATTAAAGTTCACTGCCACAGTTACTGATGATTATCCCTTGGATGGAGGATATCTTCTTGTAAAATTTGGAGGAGACTTTATCAAGGGCTCTCATTTAAAAGACCTTGACAAGGTATATGGAGATGATTCTGAATATACAGATGTTTATATCTCTATCCCCCTTAACAGAGAAAGTATTTCCAAAGGAGCCTATAGAAAGGCCGGGATCTATAACCTGACTATTGAGGACGCTGATGACGGTAAGGAAAAGATAGTAAAGATAGAAATGGTAATAGGGAATGTTACTGAATATAGCGATAGTGATGTTTACCTTGATGCAGTAGATAGTGTAGGTAACGATATTTATGTATCTAGACCTTTTTATTATCCCCAAGAAAAGTATTGTGTTTATCACTTTTACGAAGAATACGAATATGCTCCGGCTATTATAGATGCCGAATGGAATAGTGGAGAATCCATAGTTTACCTAAACTTTAATACCCCGGTTAAGCTTTTATCCAATGGTCTGTCTAATTCAGACTATGGCAGCTCTGTTCCTACAACTATCTCCGTCAATGGGACCTATACCATAGAGTATGCAGATACCTTTGGTGATACTTATAGAGAATTTATAGAAATAGATTTGCCTGCATTAGAATTAGGCTTGGATATCCAATACAATACTGCCCCAACAAATCAAAATATAACATTGACGGTAAAAGCCTTGGGTGATGGTGTAAATATAACTGCAGTGAAAATTGGCGATAATGCCGAAGAAAACCTATCTCCGGCAGAACAAGAATATGTGATGACAATCGAAGAAAACTGCATTGTCTATGTAACAATAAAAAAGAGCGGAGTTGACCCCCGAACCCAAGCCATATCTATAGATAACATAGATAAGACTGAGATTACAGCTGAATTAATTTGGAGATATGAAGGGAATGTAGATGAAGATTCAAAAACCACTACTGCATCGGTTAACGTTACCGTAGTGGGGAATAAACCATTGTTGGGAGACTTGACTTATACCTTTACTAACGATGCAAAAAAAGATGATAAACATATCTTTAACTATAGGGATGAGGCAGGAAATACGGGAAATATAACAGCTACACTTGGATATAATGTTGTCTTTCCTACAAACTATGAAGACAAGTTAGCACCGGGAGTAGATATAAAGGTTTATTTCAAGACCTTTGAAGCTTATAATCAGGGGCTTTCAGGGTCAGCAGGTAACTTTAACCTATCTAATATAAATGATGAACCGCCTGAAGGCTTGGGGATTAACCCACCGGACTATTCTAAGGATATCGGAAGCTCCATAGATTGGAATGGTGAAGATGATGTTTCAATCAGATCTCAGGCAGTACGGATGGATTTAAAAATCACAGACCAAAGTGAGACTAAGGTCTTTATAAAATCATCTAATAATCCGCCTAAATATAATGGGGCGAGTGATAATATAGATAAGGTTAGGGTAGAGGGAAACAGTATATTTATTGAAACAAATATAAATGAAGATATTACTCCCAAAGCCTTTTATATATTTGTGGTTGATGAAAAGAATAACTGGACCTCCTTTCTTGTCAAGCCGGGCCTTTTGGATAAGACAGCTCCGGAAATTGAAGATATAAGTGTAAAACTGCATGATTCCTTTAGAGCAGAAGCTATTTTAAAAATAGCTCAAAAGGATGCCGACTATACTACTGTTACCAATAGGACAGGCATTATTAAATATGATGACAATACCTATGGATATATGACTGGTAGCAATGAGACCGTTACATTTTACTATCATGACTCAGTGGGGAATAGTGACGAGAAATCTATAAAAGCAGAAGGCCTTGACACGTATGCACCGGAGCTTATTAAACTTATATGGTTACCTCAAGGTACAGGCACAGGTGACATCCAAAATCCGCCTACTGAACTTATGAAGGGGAGCCTATTAGCACAGCTGACTATTAAAAATCAATTCTCAAAGATTGAACTCATAAATGATGAGGATAAGGATGTTAAGCTTAGCTTTACAGATAGGAAAATTAATTTGATTTTTAACGAAAATGCTGAAGTGGAGTTAGAAATTACCTCACCAAATAATAATACACTTGTGTATTCTTTAATTGTTTCGTGCCTCGATAATAGAAAACTTGAAATCGACTGTACAAAAATGGATGTAGCTAAAAACAAACGAAGTGCAAAGTTTAGCTTTACACCAAATAAAGATGATGTTTACTTTGTAGAAGGGAAGCAATATAGAAATGAAGGAGAACCTTTTGATGAATATACTGTAATCTCAACTAAACCCGTAGAACTAAACTTTACTGATAAAGTGGGGAATGTATATAAGGAGAAGATTGATTTATCAGGCGTACTGGATTTTAGTCCGTTGAAGCTGAAATTCAATACAATAGATGATGATGAAGGTGAAAAGGATAAATTAAGTCAATTAGACGACAAACTTAATTTTACGGGAGATACCTTAGAAATCTATGTAAAATCCTCTCATAAGGTAAAGGTTGAGGGAGCAGTGGAAAAGAAAATTGATTCTGTAAGTACATGGACTAAACTTACTGCTAATAGAGTAGGAGATAGGGCTACATTAAAATTTACTGATGATAGGGGTGACACCTTTAGTACAGCAGCATATTATAAAGCCCCGGATAATGTTCCGCCGGTAATACTGTTAAAAGAGACTGTAATATCAATATCTAAGGATATTGCTACGAAGCAAATTTTAGAGGATTTGATTAAAGAATCTATTATGGTTTCAGATAATGTAAGCAAGGATGATAATATTACAGTTACTATAGATACAAGCAAGGTTAAATTTAAGGAATTAGGACTCTATGCAGCCACTATAAAGGCAAAGGATAAGGCAGGAAATGAGTCCTTCAAGGACATTCAGATAAGAATAGCACCCGCCGAAGGCTTATTAGTGCAAATAGGAAATAGGTTTTTAGAGCCTAATGGTTCCCATATCTTATACGGAAAGAACCTATCCTTTAACCTATTAAAACAGAGCAGAGAAGATGCAGAAGAACCTTATAAAATCTATGTAAAAAAGGAATTGCAGACTCCGGGACAAATGAAATCAGCAAAGATATACTTTTATAATGATGATGAAAAAGATAAACAAGAAATTGTATTCACATCTGCAGGTATGCATACGGTTTATATCCAAACTCAAAATAGATATGCCTATACATTCTATGTTTATGTGATGGATTAGGAGGGGGAGAGGATGAATTTTATAAAAAGAAGCATTGCGGTTTTACTGATTATTGCCCTTATTACACCAATGGGCACTGCTCTTGCAGATACAATACCGGAAAAGCAAGGTATACAATCAGTAGATAATGGATATTTAAAAATTTCTGTAAACCCCAAAAATGGTGGCTTTCATATTGCCACCGCCTTGGGGGACAAGCTGAATAAGGATGATAATAACAAGGATTTACTTTATCCATCCGGTGACTATGACACCTCCTTTACCACATTAAGGGTTATTAGAGATGGGGAAACCAAGGATTATATTTTTGGTGGGAAATATAGTGATAGCCAACTACAAGTTGAAAAATATCCAACAGGTACAGGCATTTTAGCCTCGTGGTCCGCTGAGGGATTTGAAGTGGAACAGCGGCTGGAATTAGTAGCGGAGAAGACCTCTAACCATGGTATGGTACAAGTTACCTATGATGTAGTGAATACCGGTGCACCCGCTGAAGTGCAGCTTCGTATTTTGATGGATACAGCCTTGGATAAGCAGGATTATGCCTATTATGAGATGCTGAGAGTCGGGGAAACAGGCTTTGATTTGATAACAAAAGAGACAGCTATAAAGAGTAAGAATTATGGAAATGCTTTTTTTTGCCTATAATGACCTTAGTGCACCCACTATTACAGCCTATAGTTTAAAAGTTGGTTCAGATTTATATAAGGATCATGAAGAAGTAATCTTCGGTCATTGGAACAATTTGGCATCCACAGTCTTTGAATACAAAGCGGATTCCAATATGAACTTTACAAATACACAAAACACCAAATATCTTACTGCGGACAGTGCTTATGCTCTTTATTATGATTTAGGTACTATGGCTAAGGACAGTAAAGTCGGTGCGGGTACAATATACGGTGTCTACTCTCATGCAGATATAGATCCTCAGGAGGCTAAAGTTACAGTAGATATCAGCGGTCCGAAACGTCTAACCTTAGACGGAGAGAGAAAAGAATACACTGATGGTTCTTTTAATATCACTGCTTTATTAAATAATTTTGATTCAAATACTTTGAAACATATTGCCTTAGCAGTCCGTACTCCCGATGGTATCAATCCGGTGATTAACGGTAAAATAGAGGAGGACTATAGTTATTCTGATTCATATACTATTAAATATGAAAATTTCCTTGTTGGACAAATTCATACAGCGGTAATAAACTTTAATGCTGAGGTTCAGCCTGAAAGTCAATACAGAAAGATTATTTTAGATGTATATGATATTTCAGGCAATGAGGCGACAGGAGGCAAACTGCTCTCCCAAAATCTTATAGGAACAGCGGAGCATTATATTTATTGCCCCGGTGGTGTGGTAGATTTGCCGGAAGTAAGCATTTTATCCGGGTCACCAAATATGATTTACCATGAAGGAACCCGATATTATTATTTATCAGGCACTGGCTTTAGCACCTTGGAAACCCAATTGGATAAAGGGGATTATAGTATCTTTCTGCAAAGAACAGACGGCTTGAGCAGCTATTCCATTGATAAGGATAAACTGAATATTAATGCTACTGAAAATACAGCAAATCTTTTATTGGATTTAAAGCTGCCGGTGGGACAATATCAACTGTTATTTGAGGCTAGTGGTACTTCCGGATTAGAGGATATTACCAGCCCTACTTTAGGGTTCTTGGTTACTGATGATGCCGGTCAAAAAAATACCACCTATGGTTTAGTGACAGTGACTAAGACTGGAAACAGTCCAAAATATAATATTGAAGTATTTGAAAGTGAGACCAAATACAAGGAAAAGTATGGCTCAAAGCCTCATGAAGTTTTATTAATCTTTAGAGGCGAGTTTACTACTAAAGAGGATGCAGAAAAGAATATTATTCAGGTAGAAGGTGCATCCACATCTAAAAATGATAATGTAATGACTTTAAATAATTCTATTGATATTCAAGAAGGTTCAGTTGTTATTCGAAAAGACGGTGATACTGTAAAGGTGGATTTCAATGCCAAACTATATACCACCGGTGCCCGGTCCTTGATTTGGAGTGGCAGCAGCTGTCTCACCGGCCTCAAGGATGGCAAAGACTTTGCCCTTATTCCCTATAATAAAAATGGTGAACGATTGATAGATGAGAAGGATATAGGAAATTATACAATAGGTGAAGAAACAAAGCCTATAACTATTATATGGGGAAGCATGGGAGGCAGGGGACTTCAGGCGTTGGCAGGAATGTTGCTCAACATGGAATTTGGAAATTTAGGAGTACAGATAGATGGCAGCAATAAGGAAATTAGGAGAGTAGTTTCCTTTGGTGCAGAATTGGATTTAGGATTCTTATTCCCTGATCCATCCCAACTTGAAGGAGGGGATAGCAGTGATAGCAGCGGTATCAATGATTATCTGTCTTTATTGGTGGATTTGGCTATTAAGATTCCCGATATTGCCGATGCACCTACGGATACTCTCCGTGAATTGTTTGAATCCACTGTCAATACTATAGCTTATGGCGGAAAGCCGGAGGATGATGACGGAGGGGTTACCTTGGCTATCAGGGTGCCTGATGTAATATTTGGGGGAGCATTCTTAGGCTTTATCTGCTCAGCCGAGGTCAAGCTGCCTCCTTATGTTGATGGTTTTCCTGAGTTGGAAGGTAAATTGGTGATAAAAACAGTAGGCGATTGGTCTATGGCTGCAGAGGGGAAGGTTTCCTTTACAAGTATGGTTCTTGAAGCGAAGTTAGGGATAAAATCCTATAATGGTATTCCCATTCCGGATAACTTTTACCTTTTCGTAGGGGGCTTTAGTCCCGGAATAAATGTTGACGGTTTTGGAGTCCTATGGATAATGGGAGGGGGAGGTGGATTAGAGGAAATTTACGATACTATCTTCTGTTCGGGAGAGGTGCCGCCCTTAACCCTGCTATTATCAGTACAGGCTTCTATATTGCAGGTATTTGAAGCCAGAGCAGACCTCAGCTTAAGCTTAAGGGGAATAGGTTTAGAGTTAAGTGATGGGAGAATTCTAAAGGTTAAGGTCATAGATTCCATGAAGCTAAAATTGGATTGGTATCCAGAGTTCTATTTTTTAGCATCAGTTTCCTTGGGCATATTAGATGTTATTAATGGTTCCGGTTATATAGTGGTTGAACATGATGGGTTTTTTGAATTTGCTGCTAAGGCAAGCGTTCAGATACCCGATGATGTACCCGCATTTGGCGGAATAAATGTAGCGACAATAAATCTGGGAGCCAATGCCACGCGTATCTATGGCACAGCAGAAGTATTGCTTTTAAACCTTGGCGTGGTTTATTATTGGGGCGGAGACTTTGAATTTGGCGAAAAAGACGAAATCGGAGCTGGGCCAACCTACCCGGAACTCTTGGAATTTCAGGAAAGCCCGGTATATGTTGACCCGGATACGGGAGAAATTTTATATATGCTGGTGTGAAGCAACCTCACCCCTGCAGCTTTACAGCTTATAGAGGGAGATGGGGAAATAGAGTTAATGGACGAAGAGGAAGAGAGTCACAAGATTGAATCCAATGTAGCTTTAAGAGAGCATAAGCTTACACTGAATAAATATGATGGAGATCATCTGTTGGTTATTTCTTATGATGCAAATGACTGGACTGATGCCGAGGTAAAGAAAAATAAAATAGATTTTGGTGAATTGGAACCAATCTATTATCCGGAAGATGAAGCCAATGCTCATTTTAATTATGTAAAAGATACCAAAAGAGCCACTGTGGCTATTTCATTTACAGAAGAAAGCCAGTATGAAAATGAATATACTATTAAAACTCCATTACCGGCTAATCTAATGCTGATGAGAGCAGCCGAACTTCCGGAAATTAATAAGGCCAGCTATTCAGAATCAGATAATAAGGTTACTGTAGAAGGCAAGCATCTGGATGAATTAGAATCCATTAGCTTCTTTGCGGTTAATAGTGAGAATGAAGATAATATTTATCTTTTAGGAAAGCTAAAAGATGATGAAATAAAGGAGAAAACAAAAACTGATAAGGAATCATTGGCCTATACCATTGACAAGTTACCTGATACTTTACTCAGCGGAGAATATTATATTCGAGTGACGGGAATTTTGGAAGGCTATACAGCGGACTCGGTAAATACTGATGAAACTATTACCCATACTAACGACAAACAACCTGCAAACCCGAAGATAGACAAGATTACAGGTATCGGCGACGGTATGGTTAAGGTAGAGCTTTTCGAACCACTACCGCCGGACTGTGATGGCTATATAGTCAATGTATATAAGGGCAATGAGCCTACAGATATACAAGGGCTTACCTTTGAAGATACCGATAAAATTGTATTATATGGTGGAAAATACGATGTGCCTGTTTTTGAAACTGAAATAGGTGAAGATGAGTTAGAAAGACTTGTACTTGACGATGATGGAAATCCAATAAAAATAGATACAGTGGAAAAAGGTCTAAGCTATAATGTTGACTATACTCTTGGTATTTCAGCCTATAAAGTAGTTGATGAAAAAATGTATATATCCGGTGAGGTAAACTCTAACAAATTTAAGTTTACTAAACCGACAACAACAATTATAACAGCAAAAGGAACCCCCAATCCAAAAACTATTGAAGTAAATTATACGGGAGAAGAAGGATCAAAATACGATATGCCCTATTATAAAGAAAAGGATATCGAATTAACTCTAACTGCAGATACTTCTATAACCGGTACTTGGAATTTAGATAAACGAGAAGATGAAGGTTATCATGGAGATTTATCCTATACCCAATCAGCTAAAATTGAATTGAAAGACTTATCCGAAGGAGAACATATATTAGAATTCAACGGGAAAAATGACACAAATGATAGTGTAAGCTTCTCCTATGTATTCACAATAGACACTATGGCACCGAGACTGCTTATAGAAAGCCCTGATAACGGAGGATTTTTCGATAATGATAAGGTCTTGGAGATAAAAGGTATCACAGATGAGGATGCAACTGTTACAGTTATAAGAGACAAGGACTCAACACCGTTATATAAAGGTAAGCCGGAATTGGACAGCGAAGGCAGGTTTGTCATACAGCTTAATGATTTGCCTAAGAATCATGGTTCTCATAAGCTTACCATTATTGCAGAAGATGTCATTGGAAATAAAACTACAACTGAGAGAACTATCGTTAACAGAGACTTAGGCAAGATTACTGATTGGAGACTTTACGCCGGAGAGGAAGATATAACAGATAAAAACATAATGAAAAAAGGCGGAATATCAAATATTCAACTATCCCTTAGAGGCAATGCAGGGGGAATGTTCCTTCAAAGTGCCGATTCAGGAGGATATGAATTGATAATAGATGATCCGAATATAGTATCCTTCAGCGTATTTGTCAATAAAGATGGAGCAAGCTTAGATAGTGAAAATAAACTTACTGTCGAAGAAGGCTCTGTAGGAGTGGTATCCGGAACTCTAATATTATTGATTCGCTTAAAGAAAAATAATGAAAAAAATTTAAATATTTTTAATTTTAGGTGCGTACTTTTTGGATTTTTTGTACCTATATAAGTATAAGGGGTTTTTATGAAAACCTTTTTCGAGGGAAGGAGGCTTAAAAAATGCATGATACAGCGGAACGGATAAGGCAGGTAGAACTGCGTGTTGAGGAACTACGATGCAAAGAGGAAAAACGATTAATCGGCGGTCTTTTCGGTCTATGCGTGATGCTATCGACTTTTCTCCTTGGAGCCATTGGAAATATGGCAGGAGGAGGGCAGTGTATAGTGACGGGGCTTTACGGTTCCATGCTGATGTACGATAATGTCGGCAGCCATGTATTAGTAGGTGTGATTTCCTTTTCTGTGGCAGTCGCCATCACGGTGATATGTATTCGCAGCAAAGAGAAAAATAAAAAGGCTTAAAATAAAAGCAGGTTATAACGAAAGTAAAATATGAAAGAGGCGGTGTATATGAGAAAATCTACAAAAAAACTGATTTCGACGGTTTTATTAAATGTAATGCTCCTAAGCATTATCTTGCCGTGTATTACAGTGCCGGTGGAGGCGGCAGGTGATGATGCTCCTGCTCCGTATTATTGGCTTGCTAAAGGCTTACCCAAGTCTGTTTTTGAGCCTATTATTACTCCACAAATGTGGGATAGCACCCCATATAAGAATCAATTATTAAAGACTGACTGGGGCAGCAATTTAGTAGCTACAGCTAACTGCAATAGCAGTTACAATCTTAACTATGGCAATTACAAGTCGCGATTGCGCTATACTCATCAATATTGGCATGATAAGGACGAGAAAACACCCTGGTATGCTAACTTTAAATGGGATCTTTCCCCATATGCAAAACAATTAGTTGCAAATCAAGAGTTAACGATGTATTTGGAGGCAAGATTAGCGGCGGATAACCATAATAACTTTATCCACCATAGAGGGGAAATGCGAAACGATCGTGCCCAAATAGAAGTAACTTGTGGCCGTAATCAAGGTAGCTTTTTGTTCTTAGGTGGTATAATTAATGCTCATACAGATGCAGACGAAGTATTTTATACTCATAGTGAGGAATTTAAACTACCTGAATGCGATTATGTAAACTTTACTTTGGGCGGTAATGCCTGTGGTTGTGGAAGTTCCAAGGTAAAGAATACTATTATTGCGTTAGTGGATGAAAAACCCCCTACAGTTAAGGAAGCTAAAATCTGTGATGAAAACGGCAATTCCCTTAATCATATATCATCAGGAAAAAAAGGCAGAGTTGCCATAGTGTTTTCGGAGCCTATGCGCTTCGCCAACCATGAACCAGAGCCCTATACAATAAACTTAGATTTATATGATAGGAAAACAGAAAGCTTAATAGTAGATACAAAGCTTCCAGCAACATTAGTCTCTTTGGATAAGGATACTTTATACTTTGAATTTAAAGTACCTGATGAAATAGATGATGATCCAACGGATGTATATATTAGATCTGTTTCAAAGGATCAACCTGATACTATCTTTGCCAGCGACGCCCGCTTTGACCTTGTATCTATAGCGAAATATGACAGGGGTAAGACAATACATGTAAACACATTAGAGCTTAGTGGAGGTGTAGGTATTGAAAATATAAATAGAGCTAAATCGGCTATAACAGATTTGGCAGGTAATTCTGTGACATGGAATAAAGCAGTACCTGTGAACAAAGCTTTTCTTGACGGATTAGCCCCGAAAGTAGAAAGCATAGAACTTAAACTAATAGATAACAAAGTACCTACCTATGCCGGGGTCGGTTCTAAAATTGTGGTAACTATGTTTTTTAGTGAGAAGATGAAATTTTTAGAAGACTCTCATGGAGACTCTAAAGATAATATAAAAGTAATATTAAACTTAAGTGATGATAAAGGTCCTATTGTCTTAGATTTTAAAGAAGCTTATGAAGTAAAGAATAGCGTAAATAGACCGGCAGTAACAGCGGTAGAATTTTGGCCTTGTGAGATAAACAAGAATTTATCTTTGCAGTCAGGAGACGAAGTTAAGGTTGCAAAGATTATGCTTGATAAAGGCGTTACGGATTTATCGGATAATCGTGTTGATAATACTGTGGAGGATGATATTAATAAATATATATTGTTTATCAACAGTGGTGATATTCCCATACCGGACCAGGAGATAAAATTGGATGTAACTCCGCCTGTTGTTAATGAGGGGGGGATTGTTCCAACTTCTGTGACTGATGATGGATTTACCTACCTGTTTGATATTACGGATAGTGGCTCAGAGGTAACAGGGAAAAAAGGCAAATTTGCTTGGGTCGATAAATCTGAATATAAGGATTTTAAATTTAATAATGTAGGAAAAACTTTTTTATATGCCCTATCCTCTGATGGAAGTGCACCGGAGGAAGAACATTTCAAAACAGGTACAATCTCAGCCGGAGACAATATTTATTATGAGGAATTTAACCAAATTGAAGGGAATAACTACCTGCATATAAAGATAGAAGATGCATCGGATATACTTATGTTGGAGAGTGAACTCCATATAATAGCTATGGACAGATTAGAAAATGAGTCGGAGGTAAAAGAACTTGAAATAAAAGAAAAGTTTTTATCTGATAAGACTCCTCCCACGGTAGAAATGGGAAAGCATTACTTTACTATAGACGGCACTAATATAGAACTCCATGTGCCTGTAGTTGTTAGGGATAAAACCGGTGTTAAAGAGATTTATTATAAATGGGAAAATGATATCGATAAGGCTTTTGGTTTGGAGAATCAAAGTGAAGTATATGCAAGTCAAAGTCTTACTATATCAAAGACGGTATCGCAGGAAGTTTACGGAACTGATTCTCTAACTGTCTATGCTATGGATATAGCCGAGAATAGTGGGGTGGAAGAGGATCTTTATGAGTATGATGATGCGCTTGAAGATGAGGAGATGACACAGAACGATAAATATTATCAAAAGAGAAACTATAATTATAATACCGAAGCACCTGTATCAGACCTTGGTCCGAATCAAAGAGACCCTAAGGATTTAGACATTATAGGCCCAAGCTTATTTATAGATCGACCTAAAACAAGCGGAATTCATAACAATGCAACTACAGCTATTATAGTAAGGAATCCATTTGTTGTGTTTGAGAATAATATATGGGAACATTTTGTATATTTCTTAGATAGTGATGGCGCTTCACTTAAAGAAGACGGAGAGTATATAGACTTCTTTGATAAATATCGAAAGATGACAGAAGAAGACTGGACTGATGATAATTTGGCAGGCTGGTATACCGGTAATTTTCTTAAATATGAGAAGCTTTTTCATACAAAACCATTATCAGAGTATGGATTCAACACATCTAAAGATGAGCCGAAGACATCTAAAGAACAATTTGCCGCTATATTTGGACATATAAATCTAGATAAAAGTAGATGGCATCATTATAGAGACCTTGAAATTAGGGTAATTACTGTGGCAAAGAAAATAAATGTAGATAGTATTGAATGGTGGGATTGGGAAAAAGAAACGGAAGGACTAAATGTTTATGAGATATTAGCAAAGGATGGAGTAGGGTTAAATGAAGACTTCCCCAATAAAACTTATATAAAAATGCGAAGCGCAGACCCATTGGGAATTGATGAAATAGATTATTATGGACCTGCTATTCCTAGACTTTATGATGGTTATAAGTTTTTGCTGGATGATTATGAAGAGATTGAAACTTATACGATTGATGGTAAAAAGGTTCATTGGTTTAGACCAGATATTCATGGTATTAATACTGAATATAACAAAAACAAAGATCTAAATGAAAAGCCTGTCACCGTATCATTAGAGGAAGCCAATGGTTTAAAAATACCTTTTGCTTTTAATGATGGTCATGTTATTTTTGATTATGATGATATTAATGAAGCAGAATCCGAATTAAAACTATACTATACAGGTAATCAGGTAAGTGGAATTAATTTTGAAGCCACAGAAGAAAATTTAGTCTATACAGCCCCCATCTATGCTAAATATGGGACTCAATACTTTACTCTTTCAGTTAATCAAGAAAATGTCAAGAAATTTAAGACCGGTTACTATGCTTTAGTTGCCAGTATGGCAACTAAAAGTAAAGATGTAAATGGTGAGCCTTTTTCCAGGCAAGACCTTTTAGTCAGTGATTTATTTATCGATACCTATGCTCCTGCTAAGGATGATTTTATCCTTAGCCTTCAAGGGTCTTATGGTGATAAAAATAGGGAAATAACCACATCGGTTACCGGCCAATTAGTCGGCTCTGTAGGCAGTGGTATGGACTGGGAGATTATTATAGAGCAGGAAGGGACAGAAAGCCAAAATAGCCGTAATGATGAGGAATATTCTTCTTATCCTAATTTAGAAGCTTATAAGATAGATATGGATGGTATGTATTGGATAAAAGTATGGAATCCTGATGTTAAAGATAGTGAAGAAAAGGCTCAGTGGCAGCATTATACAAAGGATTATAAACTAAAATTTATAGATGCAAAAGATGATGATTATGTAGCTTATGATGAAGGCAATAAAATAGCCTATGCTCCCGTTATAAACGGAGAGAAAAACATTATGCAATATCAGTTCTGCAGCTACAATGGCGTACCCGGCTCAATAGGGCAATTCACTTTATTGGCGGGAGATGCGAATAAAAAACCCTCCTTTGAAATATGGCGTTCCCATGAAGAAGGCACTCCGGCAAAATCCGTAGTTATCGGTCCTACAGATATTGAAACAGATAATTTTATAGAGGGCTACGGTTTGTTGATAAAGGATGGTATAAATTGGAGACCTGTAGTAGAAACGGAAGCTCGGGTATTTACCTATGAGGAAATAGACGAGAATGACGATACTGTGATAGTAGAGACTATGAATTATGTGATATTTCAAAATGGCAACTATAAATACTATATCTATGATGATTATGGTATGACGGGCGAAGAGGAAATCGAAATTAAAAATATAGATACAACAGAACCGACAATAGCGATAAGTGGTGTAGATTTTGCAAATGGAATATTAAAGTTCACTGCTACAGTTACGGACGATTATTCTTTGGATGGCGGCTCTCTCCTTGTTAAATTTGGAGGAGGGTTAGCACAAGACTCTCACTTAGAGAAACTTGACAAGGTAGATGAAACAGAGAATTCGGATGTTTATATCTCCATTCCTCTTGATAGCGATAAAGTATCTCAAGATGTCTTTAGAAAAGCGGGAGTTTATAAATTGACTGTTGAGGATGCGGATGATGGTAAGGAAAAGACAGTAAAGATAGAAATGGTAATAGGAAATGTTCCGGAAAATAGTGATAGTGTAGTTTACCTTGATGCAATAGATAGTGTGGGTAATAAACTTGATGAAAATTCTTTCGTTGAGGTTTGGAGCTTTGACAAAGAGTATGAATATGCCCCGGTAATTGTAAAAGCCTATTGGAATATTGGTGAATCCATGGTTTACCTAAACTTCAATATCCCTGTAAAGCTTCTATCTCATAATTTGGCTGATTCAGACTATGGCATCTCTGTTCCTACCACTATTTCCGCCAATGGTATTTATACCATAGAATATACGGATATCTTTGGCGATACCTATAGTGAGTTTGTAGAAATAGAGCTGGATGAATTAGATTTAGGCTTGGATATCCAATACAATACAGCTTTAACAAAAGAAAATATAGAGTTGAAATTAAAAACCTCAGATAGTAAAGTAAATATAACAGAAATAAAGGTTGATGGTGTTGTTCAAAATGGCTTATCTTTACCAAAACAAGAACTTGAAATAGAAATCGAAGAAAACTGCATTGTCTATGTAACAATCGAAAAGGACGGTGGAGCTTTTAGAACCCAAGCCATAAGGATAGATAATATAGACAAGACTAAGATTGTAGCTGAATTAATTTGGACCTATGAAGAAGGTAAAGAGGAAGACATAGTTGGGGAAACTACCACCGCACCGGTTAGTGTTACTGTAGCGGGGAATAAGCCTTTGATAGGGGATTTGACTTATACCTTTGCTAATGGTGCAACAAAAAATACTACACATACTTTTACCTATTCAGATGAGGTAGGAAATACGGGAAGTATAACAGCTACACTAAGACATAATATTAACTTCACTGTAGTTGACAAATTAGCGCCGGGAGTAGATATAAAGGTTTATTTCAAAACCTTTGAGGCTTATAATCAAGGGCTTTCAGGATCAGCAGGCAACTTTAACTTATCTAATATAGATGAAGAACCGCCTGAGGGCATAGAGGATAGCCCAACGAACTACTCTAAGGAAACAGGAAGTCCAATAGACTGGAATAACGAAGATGATATCAATATCAAGTCTCAAGCAGTACGAATGGACTTGAAAATCACAGACCAAAGCGCAACAAAGGTGTTTATAAAATCAACTAACAGCCCACCCCAATACAGTGATGCGGCAAGTAATAAAGTAGATAAGGCTGAACTAATAGGCAATAGTATCTTTATTGATACTACTGGTGAGACAGATATTACTCCCCAAGACTTTTATATATTCGTAGTGGATGAAAAAGATAATTGGACCACCTTCCTTGTTAAGCCGGGTTTGTTGGACAAGACTGCACCGGAAATTGAAGATATATATGTAAAACTCCATGATCCCTTTAGGGCAGAAGCTATTTTAAAAATAGCCGAAAAGGATGCCGATGACACTATTGTTACCAATAGAACAGGTATTGTTAAATATGATAATAGTACCTATGGATATATGACCGGCAGCAATGAAACTGTTATATTTTACTATCATGATTCAGTGGGTAATAGTGATGAGAAGTCTATACAAACAGCAGGTCTTGATGAATATGCACCGGAGCTAATCGGGCTTACCTGGTCTCCGGAGGGGACAGACAACGATACGCTAGGTATTCAAAACCCACCAACTAAACTTATGAAAGGAAGCCTATTAGCCCAACTGACTATTAAAAATCAACTTTCAAGTGTGAAACTTATTAATAATGAAAACAAGGATGTTAAGCTTAGTTTTACAGATAAGAAAATAAATCTGATTTTTAACGAAAATGCTGAAGTAACATTAGAGATTACCTCACCAAATAATAAA
>Ga0172382_10006766_pt1 | contig 16511 bp, 16 predicted proteins | sample Leawel138RmetaG_FD_122245 | JGI IMG/M metagenome (GOLD analysis project Ga0172382, IMG submission 122245) | Leachate microbial communities from a municipal landfill in Southern Ontario, Canada - Leachate well 138R metaG | ecosystem: Engineered > Solid waste > Landfill > Unclassified | place...
GATTGAACCTTTGCGAAATTGGATAAAAACCGCTCACCACGCCGAAAAACTTGCTTTGTCCAATGATTTTTATGAAATAAAATCATTGGCGGAAAAAATTGGAACGAACCGCCGTTTGCTTTCCCGAAAAGCCGAATTTGAATTTGTCCGACCTTACGATTTAATTCCGAAATACAGGGCTTTTTGCGAAGCGAGACCCGCCGAAGGCGGGGCGAGCGAGCAACAAAACGCCTCTGAATTTGAAAAAAGTTTAATTTGGTCGGGGTGCGGAGAATCGAACTCCGGCTACAAGACCCCCAGCCTTGCGTACTGCCATTATACTACACCCCGTATCCGCCTAAAGCGAAAATCCAAAAAAAAAATAAAATAAAATTGCTAAAATCTATGTTTCTCGGCTCTCAACTCCCGCATCTAAAAACTATTTATACAACGGGAATTTCTTGCATAAAAGCTTAACCTCTCTGTGTATGATTTTTAAAATCTCATCGTCATTATGATTTTCAATTGCCGCGTTTATCCAATTGGAAATTTTTTTAATTTCTTTTTCTTTCATTCCCCTGGTTGTTACGGCGGGGGTTCCGATCCTGATTCCGCTAGGATCCAACGGCTTTCTCGGATCATCTGGAATCATATTTTTATTGACCGTGATGCCTACCTTATCAAGAGCCTCTTCCGCCTCTTTTCCGCTCACGCCCTTCGAACCGAAAACATCCGCCAAAACCATATGATTGTCAGTGCCCCCGAACATAATTTTGAATCCATATTTCTTCAGTTCCTTTTCCAAAACTTTTGCATTCTTGATAACCTGTCTGGCGTAAGTTTTGAAACTCGGCTTTAAGGCTTCGCCAAAAGCTACCGCTTTGGCCGCGATATTGTTCATATGCGGTCCACCCTGAAATCCAGGAAAAGTCGCTTTATCAATCGCCTGGGCGTATTTTTTCTTGCACATTATCATTCCGCCTCTGGGCCCTCGCAAAGTTTTATGAGTCGTGGTTGTCACAATATCAAAATACGGCACAGGATTAGGCAGCGCCCCTCCGGCAATGAGTCCCGCGATATGGGCGATGTCAAACATCGTTATCGCCCCAACTTTTTTTGCAATCTGCGTAAAACGCCTATAATTTATCTGTCTTGTATAAGCGGAGAATCCGGCCAGCATCATCTTCGGCTTTTCTTTTTTGGCCATTTTTTCCAGCGCTTCATAATCAATCTTCCCACTCTTGTCCGTCTTATATCTCACGAAATTATACACCTTAGCCGAAAGAGTGACAGGATGGCCATGAGTAAGGTGTCCTCCGTGCGAAAGATCCATCCCTAAGACCTTGTCTCCAGAATTCAAAACTGCGCTATAGGCGATCATATTGGCCGGAGCGCCGGATAACGGCTGGACATTGACATGTTGGGCGCCAAAAAGCTTTTTTGCTCTTTCTACAGCCAAACTCTCCACCACGTCGGTATATTCCTGTCCTCCGTAATATCTTTTACCGGGATAACCTTCGGAATACTTGTTTGTAAAAACTGTTCCCAGCGCTTCCAAAACCGCCTTGGAAACGTAATTTTCACTGGCTATCATTTCCAGTCCCTCTTCCTGTCTTTTATTCTCGCCCACAATAGCTTTATAAATCTTCTGATCCATTTTTTTTAGATTTTTCATTTTTTCCAATTTTAACCGATTATTTTTAGACTTAACCAGTATAACATCCAGGATATGAATAAATCAATCGCAAAAAATAGCCGAATACTGAGAGGCTTATTTCAATTCTTTCAAATAGTCACGCAGTGCATCTTTGTAGCTCCGCAAAGGATTTAATTTTTTATTTAAAAGCACTGAAAAATAAGGTCGTTGAGCGGGGCGAGGAAATTCATCTCCGCTTACCGGTTCAATTTTTGTCTTGAGTCCAACTTGAGCGTAAAGCTCTTCCACCGCTTCAAACCAAGTACAAGGGTCACTGTTTACAACATGATAAATTCCGAAGTATTTTTCAGCTTCGACAATCTCTTTGGATTTCTGCGCCAGATCCGGAGCGTAAGTAAAACAGCTAGTCTCCTCGTCTACCGCCTTCACTTTCTTATTTTTCTTCCCCGCTTCCAGCATAATATCAAAAAAACTCCTTTTACCACTCTCCGATTTTGAAGGCTTCCCGAATAATTTAGAAAGGCGGATTATATAATATTTCTCCCCCTTTTTTAGGACTTCTTTTTCTCCCAAAAGCTTGGACTTCCCATAATTATTCACCGGAGCCGGCCTGTCATCTTCTTTAAATCCTATTTCCGGTTCGAAACCATCATGAAGAGTACAACTTGAACACGCCCCTCCGCATCCTTCCGGCTCAAGAATTTCAGGCATTTTGGCACCAAATACATAATCCGTTGAATAGTGGACAAAAACCGCATCGATTTCCTTGGCGATTTCCGCCAAATATCCAGGCGCTAATCCGTTTATTTTTTTAGCCAATTCAAATTCTTTTTTTTCCCCCTCGCATCTATCTACTGCGTTATAAGCGGCGGCGTTTAAAATAATATCCGGCTTTAATCCTTTAATTTTTTTCTCATAATTTTTCTTGTCAGTTATGTCAATATCATCCCTATCCCATCCTACAACTTCGAAATCTTTGTCTTTTTTAAAGACTTTTACCAGCTCCTGTCCGAGCATTCCCCTTGACCCTATTATTAAAACTTTTTTCATATTCCTACGAAATTACAAATTATGTATAAATCTACAAAATAACCCCAGGATGGTTATTTTATTTAATATTCCATTTTTATGAATTTTAGCAGAATCTCTTTCTTCTTTTCTAGGTCACCTTTGCCGAAATCTCCCCTGTGCAGCATATCCCAGCCTAGAATTCCTATGCATCGCAAAGAAAAAACCAGTTTGATTTCCTCCCAATCATATTGGGATAAATATTTTTTCATCCAGTTTACAATTTTATCAAAATCTATTTCCTTATTATCGCTCTTTAAAATCATCCAATCAAGAGATCTGAGAAAATCATAATACCCTTTCCCGGGACGTGGAACCACTCTCATTCCAAATAAATATATCTTTTCATCTTCTCCTAAAAAAATATGATCGCCGATGACATTTCCGTGCGTATAACCAAAAAAATCTTCCTCTTTTTCCTTAATCTTATCCTCAAATAATTGAACAATGTCTTCAATTTCTCTCCAATTTAATAAGCCCTCCCCTATTATAAAACCGCTCCAAGAAAAAAGTTTCCCGAAAAGCCATCTCTCTCCTTCTTTTAAAATATCTGAGCCCTGTTTATTCTTATCCAGATACTTTTTTACCACTATCTGATAATCGTCTGAGATTTTTTTACTAAGCTCGACAACTTTCTCTGAATCTGAATCGATTTCCTCAAATAAATAGTTTCCCTTAATTTCTCTTACGGGTTCCCAATAATTTCCATCAACTGATCCTTCGGATTCAGTGGAAATAAAAATAATTCTTCCATCTTTCTCCAATTCATTCACAATAGGAATGAGCGCCTTCTGCAACTCTCTTATATCCTTATCAGATTTATCTTGTTTAATATTGTTTTCCATAAATACTTTATACTTTCTACTTGCTACTTTCTACTTTTCTATATTCCCCGCTTTTGATATTTCTCCACCACTCTTCATTATTTTCATACCACTCGACTGTTTCTTTGATCCCCTCTTCAAAGGTAACGCTCGGCTCCCAGCCCAATTCATCCTTAATTTTGGAAAAATCAATCGCATAGCGCTTATCATGTCCTTTCCTATCTTCAACATATTCGATGCTATCCTCCCCTGCTCCCATAAGTTCTAAAATCTTGTGAGTTATCTCTAAATTAGTTTTTTCAGCATTTCCTCCCACGCAATAAGTCTCTCCGATTTTACCTTCTCGAACAATTTTGTCAATCGCGATGCAATGATCTTTCACATGAAGCCAATCGCGGATATTTTCACCGGTTCCATAAACCGGAATCTTCTTTCCCTCGATCAGGTTAGTCACAAAAAGTGGAATAAGTTTTTCTGGAAACTGATATGGCCCGTAGTTGTTGGAACAATTGGAAATTGTTATCGGGAGATCATGGGTGTGATAATAGGCGCGCACAAGGTGATCGCTTGAAGCCTTTGAAGCGCTGTATGGACTTCGCGGATCATAAGGGGTTTTTTCATTAAAAGCCGGATCGCCTTTTCCTAATGATCCATAAACCTCATCCGTCGAGACATGATGAAATCTTTTATTACCATTGTTTTTTGCCGCCTCCAAAAGATTGAGTGTTCCATTTACATTGGTTCTTACAAAAGCATCGCTATTTAGAATAGAACGATCGACATGCGACTCAGCCGCAAAATGGACAATCACATCAATATCTTGAACTAATTTATTCACCAGTTCTTTATCTGCAATGTCTCCATGCACAAATTCATAATTTGGATTACTTTCAATTTTCTTTAAATTTTCCAAATTCCCAGCATAAGTCAAAGTGTCCAGATTAATAACTTTATCTCCTGATCTGCCCGTCGTGGCGGGATATTTTTCTAAAATGTAGTGGATAAAATTTGCCCCGATAAACCCGGCGCCTCCTGTTACCAATATTTTCATTTTTTTATTAAAAATGTCATCCTGAACGAAGTGAAAGATTTCGAAATTATTCAGCTACGCCTCAGAATGACTTTATTTATTTTTATACCTATTTAAAGCACCGTCTATTATTCTATCCAAAAATTCTGTGAAATTCATTCCCTCCACTTTTGCCGCTTCCGGAGCGAGGCTCGTCGGCGTCATTCCTGGAATCGTATTTATCTCGATAAAATAAGGCTCATTTTTTTCACTCAGGATAAAATCGGCTCGAGATAAATCATTGCAACCTAATGCTTTATAGGCCGTAACTGCGCCATTTTCCATTTTTTTCTGAATATCTTTTGGGAGATCAGCCGGGCAAACATGCTTACTCCCCCCTTCTTCATATTTAGCCTTATAATCATAAAATTCCGAAATCACAGGAATAATTTCCGTTATCGCCAGAACTTCCGGATTTTCATTTCCCATAATCGTTACTGTAAACTCTCTTCCTTTAATATATTCTTCAATTATAACTTTCTTATCGTGCTTTAGGGCTGTCTCTATTCCCTTTTTTAGTTCGTCTTCATTTTTGGCTATTGAAACACCAACGGATGATCCTAATTCTGCAGGCTTTATGACTACGGGCAATTTTATTTTATCTTGAATTTCTTCTAAATTATAATCCTTGTCGATTACTAAATCATCGGCAATCTGAACACCGGAATTTTTTATAATAATTTTTGCTTTAGCCTTATTCATCGCCAAGGCATGAGTTAAAACTCCGGAAAAAACATAAGGAATTCCAACTATATCTAGCATCCCTTGGATCCTTCCATCCTCTCCATATGGACCGTGCAAAATTGGAAAAACCAGATCTATTTTGTTTTTTTCCTTATATTCAGAAATGTTTTTGCTTTTAGCCGGAACCAACGCTTTTGATTCTTCAATACTTATTCCATTTTCAATTCCGGCCTGATCCTTGAATTTTTCTATATATTTTTCTCCTTCGTTCCCAATAAGCCAATTTCCAGATTTTGTGATCGCGATTGGAATAATATTATATTTTTCCTTATCCAAAGCATTGATGACTCCCATAGCCGAAGACAGAGAAACTTCGTGCTCCGAACTTTTTCCTCCAAAAATAACTGCCAAATTTAATTTATTCATAAATTATATGTATTCGTACATTCGTATAAGTTCGTATTTCGTAGAGAATTACATATCTCTAAATAAAATATTGCTCTTGTCTTTTTCCGAAATAACCGGATCGGCAACTCCATTCTCTTTTAATTTCCAATCGATATTTAAATCCGGGTCATTCCAAATTATACCTACTTCCGAATTTGGATTATATAGTTCCGTGCATTTATAACCAAAAATTGTATCGTCTTCCAGCGAAATAAATCCGTGCGCCAACCCCGGTGCGATCCAAAACTGCTTCTTATTTTCCCCGCTGAGTTCAATCGAGACCCACTTGCCGAATGTCGGAGAATCTTTCCTTATATCCACCGCTACATCCAGGACTTTTCCTTGAATAACTTGCACTAGCTTGCCCTGCGCCCACTCGCCTTTTTGGAAATGGAGCCCGCGTAAAACTCCTTTGGCGGATTTCGAAAGATTATCCTGGACAAATTCTTCTTCAATCCCGGCTTCCGTGTATCTTTTTTTATTATAGGCCTCAACAAAAAAACCGCGTTCGTCTCCGAACACCTGTGGCTCAATGATTAAAACTCCTTCTATTTCGGTTTTTATTATGTTCATTTTTTAGGTTCCAGGTATTATTAGCTCTCCCTTTAGAAAGGGAGATGTCTCGCCATAGCGAGACAGAGGGATTTGAAAAATTATCTATCTTGAAAAGTCTTTCGAATCCCCCTCTAATCCCCCTTTTCCAAAGGGGGAAGTAAATTAAAAAACGATTTTTCTAAAATTCTTTTTGCCAGATTGAATAATTTTTCCGTCTAAACTTTTATTTATTGTTAAATTCACATCTTCAACTTTTTTTCCTTCAATTTTAATTCCCCCTTGTTCAATTTTCCTTCGAGCATCACCCTTACTCTCAGCAAGCCCCGCTTTCGCAAGAAAATCCAAAATATTTTCATTCTCTTCCGCTTTCACCTCTTCCGCTTCTTCGGGAATTTCTTTTTTTTGTATTGTATTTACAAAATTTTCCTGAGCTTTATCAGCTTCGTCTTTGCCATGAAATATTCTAACAATCTCATGCGCCAGTTTCATCTTGGCATCGCGAGGATTATCGAGCTTCATATATTCTTCAATTTTTTCAAGCGGCACCCTAGTGCATCCTATAAATAAAGGCTTAATCATTCCATCGGTCTGCGACATTATAGCTCCATACAAATCATTCGGGCTTAAATCCAAAAATACCCCGGTATTATTGGATTTTGACATAAGTGTTCCAGACTTCTCATCCGCAATCAGATTGGTGGCAATTACAAATTTATCTTTATTTTTAATCTTCTGCATAAGGGTTCTTCCAGCAAGCGCGTTAAATATCTGATCAGTCCCGCAAAGTTCCACATCCACATCCATGGCCACGCTGTCATAACCTTGCATCAGGGGATACAAAAATTCATGGAGGAAAATCGGGCGCTCATCTTTCATCCTTTTCTTAAACATATCTCGCTCCAACATCTGCTGAACTGTAAAATTACTGGCCAGATTGAGAATCTCTTCAAAATTAAGCTTTCCGAGCCACTCGGAATTGTATCTTATTTGAAACGGATTTTCTTTGTCATCAAAGCCCGCTATATTTTTTACCTGCTCTTTCCAATTTTTAAAATTTTCTTCCACGTCCTTGCGGGTCTGCCGGATCCTGGCAGAAGACTTATCGCTAGGATCCCCTATCATACCGGTAAAATCTCCAATCAAGAATATGACTTCGTGTCCGAGTTTCCTGAAATCTTCCAAAGCTAAAATTCCTTGGGCATGGCCGAGATGGAGAGATTTGGCAGTAGGATCAAATCCCATATAAAATCTAAGCTTTTCTCCGGAAATCAGTCTTTCTTTAAACTCTTCCTTAGTAGGCAAAAACTCAACCAAAACTCCTCTCTCTAAAATTTTGTCAATATTTTTCTCTGATTCTTTTTCATCCATAATTTTGATCATAAAATTTAAAATACAGCGAAATAAAAACGCCTTGTAATGTTATTTTATCAAAGCTACCGCCAATATGCAATTTATTCATACTAAAAAAATGAGACTAACTGCTGAGAGAAACTGACCAAATTATTGCTGCTGCTGCGCCCGCGACGAAAGAAAGGATCATGACTCCCTGCCAAGTTTTAACTTTCTTTTTTTGAACAATGGCAAAATAGCTTCCGAGCCACGAATAAAGACCTTCCATTTCTATGTCGACTTTTCTCATTTTTGTCTTATGATCATATTCTTCTGGCATATTTGTATATATTTATTATTTTTTAAAACATATCAATCATTCCAATTGCTCATCATTATACCAAGGTCTCGAGTATTCACAATCCCATCATTGTTTACATCAGAATCTTCTTCTCCTACTCCGAGCCAATCGGCAACGAGCAAGATGAAATTGGATAGGCTGTAAGTAACGGGAACTTCGCAAGCCGGGCAGACTCCTCCGCAGTCAATGCCGGTCTCATCCTGGTTCTGGATACCGTCGGAGCAGGTTTCGGTCGGAGGAATTACTCCTTCAGACTCCACTCCGACCAAGCTTACATTAGCTCCCATGTCGGCACCGTTCCGACCCGTTCCTTTGCAGGGAGAACTGCTCGCTAGGGCAAAATCGGACAGCTGGTTCATACTGCCGGAAGAATTTACGAATTGCGGATTGACAGCGATAGAACCCTCTCCCGGATTTCCGCCGCCAACAAGCACGCCTGAAGCCTTCCATGCGACAAGACTGGAATATGTTGCCGCGTTGCTTCCGTAGTCATACAGGCGGATCTGAGTAAAACCTCCAAAATTATTATGATCTTCTTCTTTTATAGTGGAATAATTGTAAACAGTCCTCAAGGGATACGTATCGCCCCAAAAGATATTATTATACAGGACGAGCGGATCGTATCCAGCGGTAACTATAGAACGATAAGTGATCACTTGGCTGTCTACATTGCCATAAAATGTATTGTTATGTATGACAGAGTCATCAAGATAGAATGAACCGTCATTCATATATTCTATATGAAAAATCGCGTTATTGGCAAAAATATTATTGGCTATCGTATAGCCGTGTCCTTGCGCTCCTTCGTTTCCGGCAGAAATAAGGATCCCTTCTTTGTTATTGTCGTGGATGTAGTTGTTTATGATAGTGGTGTTATCAGTATCATTCTTCGGGAACATTCCTACGGAATTGTCGAAAATTTCATTATTTTTGAATGTGACGCCATTGGTATAATATTGTTTCGTTCCGGCATTGTTCCAGTTTCCGTCAGGAGATTTGTAGCCATGAATTATATTATTTTCTACCAAGACATTAGAGCTGCTTTCGATTCTGACTCCTTCCCTATTGTCAGTCCAAGCCACCGTATGTCCGATAATTTCGCAATTACGAATGGCGGATCCAGATGCATTCGTAAACCGCGCAGTTGCGCTGCTTGGGTTTCCGCTAGTATCAACCGCGCTCATTTTGAACCCATCCCAAACGATATACTGTCGCCCCATAGAGCCAATCATATTGACATGCTGCTTCACTTGATTATTCAAACCGATAAGATGCGCCCCGTATTGATTCAAAGATTTGAAGGCAATGGGGCTTGCGTAAGTTCCGCTGTTCTGGGGGTTCCAGGCTGGATATTCATAGGACGCTTCACTATAGGTCAGCCCTGAATATATCCCATCAAGAAAATACACGGTGTCACCGGCTTGTGCGCCAAGAAAGGCCTTGCTTGTGTTGGATGCCCTGCAAGGATTGTTCTGGGTGGCGCAATTCGGCCATGTCGCATTCCCGTTAGGAGAGACATAATAGTTGGCCGCCAAAACATCCTTTTCAAATCCCAAGACTCCAAAACATAGCATTGCCATAGTCAGCAGTAATTTGTTTTTTTTGTTTTTCATATTTTCTTGAAAAATATCAATTCCCCCACCCCGACATAATTATACCAAGATCTCTCGTATTCACTATCCCATCATTATTCACATCCGAATCTTCATCTCCCGCTCCAAGCCAATTTGCTAACAAGGAGAGAAAATTAGCTAGACTGTAAGTTGTTGCAGGTGTCTCACAAGCCGGACAGACTCCTCCGCAATCCACTCCGGTTTCGTCCTGGTTTTGGATGCCGTCCGAGCAGGTTTCGGTCGGAGACACCAATCCCTCTGAATTCACCCCTACAAGAGAGATATCAGCCCCCATGTCTTTCCCATCGCTTGCAGCTCTATAGCCGAGAGAAGAAGATGTTAGAGCATAATCATCAATACTGTCTAAACTTATATTGATAAAAGTGGGGGTTCCGCTAAGACTATTAACATCTTCACCTGAAACTGTTCGCCATGAGCTGAGCGTATAATTAGTTCCGTCCATAAGAACAACGCTTCCGGCTTGGAATAAATTATAATTGCTATTTACATTTCCTGTACCGATAGTTCCTCCGCTCCATGGATGCAGATTCCATGCCTTGGCATAAATTATGTTGTTGGTTAGAGTATTGTTTATAGCTCCCGATGCATCGTCATGAAACCATAACCCACCAAGAAAGGTATTGTGATTTATCAGATTATTGTCTCCGCCGGAAACCCCGTTACTCTCGTTAAATTGATTTCCTCCTTCCGCCGAACCAGAGGCGCGAGAGTCAAATATATTATTTTCTATGACAACGCAGTTGAAATTGCTGAAAAACGCCCGTCTTTCATTATTTCTGACCCAATTATTCTTCACTTCGCCGCTGACATTGCCGCAGGTCGAACTGTTGGCATGCTTCAGATAAATTCCCATAGGAGGACCCGCGACGGTATTGTTATTTATCTTAAAGGTATTGTTCCCGAAAGCTATGATGCCCGAGCTGTTGGTAAGTCCGGATCCTCCGGAATGGATAATCGTGTTATGGGTAATTTCCACATTGGTGCACGGGCTCTCCATCTTCAGATGCACCGAACCGTAGTTGTCACCGCGACTATTCATTGAAAAGGTGGACTCTTTAACCCAGAATCCGTCAGCTCCAGTCGTACTGTAGCCGCACTGAAAAAATCCCCTATCGCCAGACATTGACCCGGACGGTTCATGGACAAAATTCAGGTTGTCAAAATGCCAGTGATCTCGACCGACACGAATTGTGACGTTCGTTTGCGTACTGCGCCATGTAGCAAGCTCGTTGGGATAAGAGGTAAGCCGTATGGGCGATTCCGTGGTCCCTGCCGCAAACCCGGTAGAAATAACAATGCCGCCGGACGGGATATCGTATGTTCCCTGCCGAAAATAGACTACGTCCCCGGCTTGAACCTGCTGCATGGCTCGAAGGATGCTCGTCCACGGATGGCTTATGTCGTTGGCAGCATAAGTTACCGCGTCACTTCCTCCCGGCGCCACGAAAAGATCTTTGGCCTGGGCATCATCAGCAAGAAATATGACTACTGAAACAATTGTAATGATCGCTATTTTTTTCATATTTATTCTGTAAAAAATTATTGATTCCAATTCGACATCATAATCCCAAGATCTCGGGTATTCACTATCCCGTCATTGTTGAAATCCGAATCTTCGTCTCCCGCTCCCAGCCAATTATTTAGAAGCGAGATAAAATTTGACAAACTGTAAGTCACGGGAACTTCGCAAGCCGGACAGACTCCTCCGCAATCAATACCGGTCTCGTCCTGGTTCTGGATGCCGTCGGAGCAGGTTTCGGTCGGATACACCGATCCATCTGAATTCACCCCTACAAGAGAGATATCAGCCCCCATGTCAACCCCGCTCCGACCTGCGCCAATGCAGGGGCTTCCGGCTTGTAAGGCAAAGTCAGCGAGCTGGCTCATGCTGCCGGATGAGTTGACGAAAAGCGGATTACTACTCAAAGAACCCGCACCGGGGTTACCACCACCATATAGTTCACCGGAAGATTGCCATGCGGCAAGAGCAGTGTACGTTGTAAAAGTTTGGTATTTATGGGTAATAATTCGGAGACTGCCTGAATACTGATTATGATCGCACTCTGCCAGCATATTTGCCGACCCATCCGTAACCAGAGAAGCCCACCCTCTATCAATAATATTGTTGTAAACCTTTGGGTACGCAGATGAAGATATTCCGGTATTTTTAAGCTCTATATCTCCATAGTCATAACTTAGGCTTGAGCTCTTATAGATGGTATTATTTGAAATGACCTGATTATTAACAGGCGAAGAATTGCTTGTTGAAATAGCAGCCCTTCCACATCCGCCAAAAACATTGTTATGTATGATTACATCAGTTGATGAACCGCCATTTGAGTTATAAGCTGCTACACCATAAAAGCAGTCTCTTATAAAATTGTTCTCTACCACAACATAGCTAACTCTATCTTTAAGAAAAATCCCTTGTGTGCAGTTGTAAATGGTATTATTTTTTATAGTTACATAGTTTGTCGGGTAGCCAATAATAGCACCGTTATTCAGGTTATTAGATGTCTCTATAAAACCAAAAAATGTATTGTTCTCAATGATTAGGTAATGCGCCCCTTGAAAAAATACACCGGCATTGTTGGTTGCCCCGCCATAATTGTGCGCCCCTGCTCGAAATGTGTTGTTAATTACACTACACCCGGTAGATCCATCAATCCGCGCAGTAACAAAAATGTCCGCTGTATCACTGCTGTTCCTGGCATAAAGATAGAATCCGTCCCAGGTAATATAATTCCGCCCGATTGCACCTATCACTGGTTGTGCATATACCCCTGAATCAGATGTAGAGCCAGTTCCTTTAATGATCGCTTGGTGCCTGTTCAATGCTTTGAAAGTAATAGGATTCCCTGAAGTCCCAGAGTGAGCCGGGTTCCAGACTAAATCTCTATAGGTAGGCGAAGTCGGAGCATTGTACGTCCCATCCATAAACATCACTATATCTCCGGCCACGGCATTACCGAGAGCGGTAGAGACAGCGCAAGGTGTGGAAATATTGCTACAATTCGCCCAGCTGGAGGATCCGCCGGGAGAGACATAATATGTTCCGGCTTGAGTTTCGCCTCGAACAATGAATGCCAATAATAAAGAAAAAGCAGCAAACAGACATATTTTTGCTATTTTGTTTTTCATACTTTTAAAATATTTAATTTGACCATCCTGACATCATTATGCCGAGATCTCTGGTATTTACTATGCCGTCATTGTTAACATCTGAGTCTTCGTCTCCCGCTCCCAGCCAATTGTTGAGAAGGGAAATAAAATTGACCAAACTGTAAGTTACAGGCGTCTCGCACTCCGGACAGACTCCTCCGCAGTCAATGCCGGTCTCATCCTGGTTCTGGATGCCGTCGGAGCAGGTTTCGGCGGGAGGCGGAGTGCCGTCGGGCATGCCGTCCCATATCTCTATCTCATCGAAGGCCCGGCTGAAATCGCTGACCCCGGACGCATCAATAGAGCCGACTGTGAAATAGTATGGGTCGAAAGGAATATCATCCCATGCGCCTATGCCATGATTTTCGTCCCGGCAGAGTTCTCCATCGACCCACATGCGATGGATGCCTAAATAAACATCGGTGTAAAACTCCATCTTGTGCCATTCACCATCAGTTATGGTGGTACAGTTGAAGTTTCCATTCCAAAGATTTACTCCGTCGGATTTCGTAGAATGATAGTAAGTGTTGCGAGTGCCTCCCAATATCTCACCATTCATGTCGTATCCTATCCTGTTGCTCGTCCCCTCCCATGCAGGATAAAACATCTTGATATTCTCATAGCAATCCGTATAACATGGATTGAAATGGGGGAATTTGACTTGAAATGCTACATACCATTCGTTAGTCGGCCAAGGCTTCGGAGGCCCCACTTCGTCTCCATGAGGTTCCCATGACAAAAATACTTCATTCCTGTTGTCTGTCAGGTCGCTTGTGCCGGTAAAACAATATCCTGTTCCTCCGTATCCGACATGGTCAAGATCATAATAACTTTCCGGCACGCCCCACACACCATAAACCCTCGTGATGAGCCTTGAGTCAATCTCCTGATCGTCGAAATTTTCATACAACAGCCTATTGGAAGCAAGCGCGGACGCCGGCAATAGGAGTACCAGAGCAATGATTCCCAAGGCTATTTTTTTATTTTTCATTTTTTTACCCCGTTAAATCCCGCCGGATACGGACCGGCATTTCCAAATCCGACCGGGTGAATTTAAAAATATCTGTATCAAATCGATGCGGATAAAAAACCGGAATTAACTTTACGGCTGTAAATTGATAAAAGAAATTATATCGGATAAAGTCACTATCCCGCACAAATTGCCTTCCTTATCTATGACCGGGAGGGTGTGGAAGCCTTCTTCCTTGAAAACATGGGGCAGATCTTCTATCTCCATATCCGGATCGACCGAAACGCATCTTTTGGTCATTATGTCTTCCGCTTTTGATTTCATAATGCTATGAAATTCCAATTTTTTAGTCAAAGGAGCTTTTTGAGAAATTTTAAAGTCTTTTATGAATTCTATAAAAGAAGGAAGATAAAGACTATGCTTATTACCCACAAAAAAATCGGTTTCCGTTATTATTCCCACAACTTTTTCATTTTTCACAACTGGAACCCCATGGATCCTTTTTTCCGTTAGAATTTTTGCGATTTCCGATATCTCAGTATCCAGATTAACGCAAATAACATTATTGGTCATTATGTCTTTGACTTTCATATTTTTATGCCTATTTTTATCAATATTTTATGATTAAATTATACCATAAAAAATCATCCGATTATAGCCGGATGATAAGCTTTTTTCTTTTATTTGATCAACCCGTCGGCTTGCCTATATAAGTTCTCTTGATCGCCATTATTGTCAATCACTGCATCAGAAATATTCCTTAATTCTCTTGCCTGAAATTCCGCTTCTCTTTTATGATCTTTCTTGAAATCTTCGAATGTTTTTATATTATCATCCATATTTTCTCCTCTTTTGACAATCCGCTCATACCTCTTTTCCATATCAGCTTCCACAAAAACCAGCTTAAATCCGACAATTTCGCTCAAATATTTCAGATCTTCGGGCCTTCTGGCTCCATCGACCACCAAAACTTCATTATTATCAATTTTTACGCTTTCCGCGATTGCTTTGGAAATCGCGTCTTCACCGAAATTTTGCCTGATAATAGAAGACAAGTTGGACAGATTCGCCCTATTGCATTCGATATGCAAGATGTCCAAAATATTCCTGAGCGTATCGGAAAAACGATAAACCTTCGCTCCGTATTTTTCTTCCAGATATTTGGAAACGGTTCCTTTCCCGCTGGCCATCTCTCCGGCCAATCCGATGATAATTTTTGACATAGACTATTATTTTATTATTTCATCAAGTTGCTTATATAAGTCTTCAAAAGATCCGTTGTTGTCGACAATGACATCCGCCCTGTTTTTCAAATCCTTGATTTGAAGCTCTGCTTCCCGTTGATGGTCTTTCTTAAATTCTTCAAAGGTCTTGGAGTTATCATCGGAATTTTCTCCTCTTTTGATTATCCTCTCATATCGTTTTTCAATATCGGCATCGATATATGCCAGCCTGAAGCCCGGCAAAGTCTTTAAAAATTCTATATCGGGCACTCTTCTCACTCCGTCTATGACGATCAGGTCATTTTCATCGCTTTCAACATCCTTATAAATAACCATCGAAAGGATATTATCGTCAAAATTTTCCCTAAGTACTGTTGAAAGTTTCTGCAAGTTTTCCCTGGATTCCTTGAGATACATCCTCTTAGCTATATCCCTAAGCGCCGTAGAAAAACGATACGAAGTCGCGCCGTATTTTTTCATCAGATATTCCGTCGCTGTCCCTTTCCCGGCAGCCATTTCACCGGTTATTCCTAAAATTGTTTTTTCCATATTATTTTTTATTTATAATAATTTTTTACATATTCTCGTAAGTTTCGACTTCTTCATTGATTAAAACATACTTGACGCCTGCTTCTTTAAAAATTTCCTTGCTCCGCTCCCCTTTATGATAATCCTTGTTACAAACAACCCTTCCTATCCCCGAATTGATAATCATTTTGGCGCAAGTATAGCAAGGAGTCATATGGCAATACAGTGTTCCTCCCATAAGACTCACTCCAAATCGGGCGGCATTCGCGATAGCATTTTGTTCGGCATGAGCCGTTCTTATGCAGTGCTTTGATTCGGACCCATCTTGCTGAACCACAGTGTGCATCTCATGCCCGACATCATCACAATGAGCTGTTCCGACAGGAGAGCCGACATATCCGGTAGTTAAAATTCTTTTGTCCCTGACTATGACACACCCTGATTTTCCCCTGTCGCAAGTTCCTCTGCTTCCCACGAGTTCCACCAAATTTAAAAAATATTCGTCCCAAGAAGGTCTTTTATTATTTTTTTCTTCTGTCATATATTTATTTATTTAACTTACTATCTAATAATAATACATTTATCCCATTAAAAAAAGAGGCTTTACGGCCTCCTTGCAAAATTATTCTCCTTGATACCCGGATTTTTCCTTTATTTCCTGCATGACCCTATCAGTTTCTTTCTTCAGGTTTTCCAAGTCTTTATCGTTATTTATTACAAAATCGGCTTTGGCGCCTATTTCTGGCACATGCCTCTCTGTCTCAACTTGTTCCGTTTCTTTAAATTTCTCGAAAGTCATCGCATCATCGGTCTTTTCTCCGCGCGTAGTGGTCCTTTTCCAACGAATTTCCTGAGGAACATCGATGTATATTATATAGCTGTTGGTATATGATTTTATAAAATGAAAATCTTCCCAGAATCGTATTCCATTTACCATTATTATCCCCTCTCCGTTGTCGATCCTTTTGCGAAGAGCGCGAGATAGTATATCGTCTCCAAACCTGTTCCTGAATTGAAGAGC
>Ga0172382_10006767_pt1 | contig 16511 bp, 14 predicted proteins | sample Leawel138RmetaG_FD_122245 | JGI IMG/M metagenome (GOLD analysis project Ga0172382, IMG submission 122245) | Leachate microbial communities from a municipal landfill in Southern Ontario, Canada - Leachate well 138R metaG | ecosystem: Engineered > Solid waste > Landfill > Unclassified | place...
GTTCTGCAGGTGCTGCTCGGCCACCTGCAGGGCCTGCGGCAGGGCCGCCATCATGGTGGCGCGGTTGGGGCCGAGGCCGTCCAGGGCGCCGGCGCGGATCAGGGCCTCCAGCACGCGGCGATTGGCCTTCTTCAGGTCGATGCGCTTGCAGAAATCGAACAGGTCGGCATAGTCGCCATGGGCCTCGCGCTCGCTGACGATGCCCTCGATGGCGCCCTCGCCCACACCCTTGATGGCGCCGAGGCCATAGACCACGGCATTATCGGCGCGCACGGTGAACTTGTACTGGCTGGTGTTGACCGAAGGCGGCACCACGGCGAGCCCCATGTTGTGGCACTCGTCGATGAGGGTCACCACCTTGTCGGTGTTGTCCATGTCCGCCGACAGCACCGCCGCCATGAAGGCCGCCGGGTAGTGCGCCTTGAGCCACATGGTCTGGTAGGACACCAGGGCATAGGCGGCGGAGTGGGACTTGTTGAAGCCGTAACCGGCAAACTTCTCCATCAGGTCGAACAGCGCGCCGGCCTTGTTCTGATCGAAGCCGAGCCGCTCGGCGCCCTCCATGAAGGTCTCGCGCTGCTTGGCCATCTCCTCCGGCTTCTTCTTGCCCATGGCGCGGCGCAGCAGGTCGGCACCGCCCAGGGTGTAGCCGCCAATGACCTGGGAGATCTGCATCACCTGTTCCTGGTAGACGATGACGCCGTAGGTGGGCTTCAGGATCGCCTCGGTCTCCGGAAACGGATACTCGACCTTGGCGCGGCCGTGCTTGCGGTTGATGAAGTCGTCCACCATGCCCGACTCCAGCGGTCCGGGACGGAACAGCGCCACCAGGGCGATGATGTCCTCGAAGGTGTCCGGCTGCAGGCGCTTGATGAGGTCCTTCATGCCGCGCGATTCCAGCTGGAACACGGCGGTGGTCTGGCAGGCCTTGAGCAGGTCGAAGGACGGCTTGTCGTTGAGCGGAATGGCGGTGATATCGATGATCGCGCCGGTCTGCTTCTGGATGTTGGCGATGGCCCAGTCGATGATGGTCAGGGTGCGCAGGCCGAGGAAGTCGAACTTCACCAGGCCCACCGCCTCGACGTCGTCCTTGTCGAACTGGGTCACCACGCCCTGGGCGCCCTGTTCACAGTACAGCGGGGCGAAGTCGGTCAGCGCGGTGGGGGCGATGACCACGCCGCCGGCGTGCTTGCCGGCGTTGCGGGTCAGGCCCTCCAGCTGGCGCGCCATGTCCATCAGATTGCGCACCTCCTCGTCGCGCTCGTAGCGCTCCTTGAGGGCCGGCTCCTTCTCCAGGGCGTCGTCCAGGGTGATGCCCAGCTCGAAGGGGATCAGCTTGGCGATCTGGTCGACGAAGCCATAGGGATGGCCCATGACACGGCCCACGTCGCGCACCACCGCCTTGGCCGCCATGGAGCCGTAGGTGATGATCTGGGAGACCTTCTCGCGGCCGTAGTGGTCCGCCACGTAGTCGATGACGCGGTCACGGCCCTCCATGCAGAAGTCGACGTCAAAGTCGGGCATGGAGACGCGTTCCGGGTTAAGAAATCGCTCGAAGAGTAGATCGTAAGCTAATGGATCCAAATCAGTTATTGTCAGCGCATAGGCCACCAGCGAGCCGGCGCCCGAGCCGCGTCCCGGCCCCACCGGGACGCCGTTCTTCTTCGCCCACTGGATGAAGTCGGCGACGATGAGGAAGTAGCCGGGGAAGCCCATGTTGATGATCACGTCCAGCTCGATGTCGAGCCGTTCGCGGTAGGGCTGGCACTTCGTCGCATAGTCCGGCGCATTGGCAGCGAACAGCCGGGGCAGGCGCAGCTCCAGCCCCTTGCGGGCCTCGTCGCGGAAGAACTCGTCCATGGTCATCCCCGCCGGGACCGGGAAGTCCGGCAGGAAATATTTGCCCAGGGTCAGGGTCAGGTTGCAGCGGCGGGCGATCTCAACGGAGTTTTCCAGGGCCTCGGGGATGTCGGCGAACAGCTCGGCCATCTCCGCCGGGGTCTTCAGGTACTGCTGCTCGGAGTAGCGCTTGGGCCGGCGCGGGTCGTCCAGGGTGCGGCTGTCGTGGATGCAGACGCGGGTCTCGTGCGCCTCGAAGTCGGTGGGCTTGAGGAAGCGCACGTCATTGGTGGCCACCACCGGCACGTTCATCATCCCGGCCAGGGCGACGGCGGCGTGCAGATAGCCCTCCTCCCCCTCGCGGCCGCTGCGGGTCAGCTCCAGGTAATAGTTGTCGCCGAACAGGCGCAGCCAGTCGGTGATGAGCTGGGCGGCGAGGTCGCGGTTATCGCCCAGCAGGGCCTGGCCGACATCGCCCTCGCGCGCGCCGGACAGGGCGATGAGGCCCTTGACGTGACCGGACAGCCAGTCGCGTTCGATGACCGGGATGCCGCGGTGCTGCCCCTCGATGTAGCCGCGGGAGATGAGTTCGGACAGGTTGCGATAGCCCGTGGCGTCCTTGCACAGCAGGGTGAGGCGCGTCGGCGGGGCGCCGTCCTGGCCGCTCGCCACCCACAGATCGGCGCCGATGATGGGCTTCACCCCCTCCCCCTGCGCCGCCTTGTAGAACTTCACCATGGCGAACAGGTTGCTCTGGTCGGTCACCGCCACCGCCGGCATGCCGGCCGCCGCCGCCGCCTTGACCAGCGGCTTGACCCGCACCAGACCGTCCACCAGCGAGTATTCGGTGTGGACGCGGAGATGGACGAAGCGCGGGGAGGATTGCATGGGGGGCAAGTGTCGGGAGTTGGACCGGGAGATGCAAGTCTTGACAGGTTTTTGTCGAACGGCAGGGGCCGGCCAACTGCCGGCGGTGCCGAGATGCTGGCGGGTTGAAACCCGCCCTACAGAAGCTTTTTCACCGGCCCAAAGGAACGGCGGTGGATGGGCGTCGGTCCCAGCCGCTCCAGCGCCTCGATATGGGCCTTGCAGGGGTAGCCCTTGTGGCCGGCGAGGCCATAGCCGGGATAGCGGGCGTCCATCTCCACCATCTCGCGGTCGCGGGTGACCTTGGCCAGGATGGAGGCGGCGCTGATGGCCGGCACCTTGCCGTCGCCCTGGATGATGGCCTCGGCGCTACAGGGCAGCCTGGGACAGCGGTTGCCGTCGATGAGGGCGTGCTGCGGCGCCGGGTCGAGGCCGGCCACCGCGCGCTGCATGGCCAGCATGGTGGCCTGCAGGATGTTGAGGCGGTCGATCTCCTCCACCTCGGCCCGGCCGATGGCCCAGGCCAGGGCGCGCTCCCTGATCAGTTCGGCCAGCACCTCGCGCCTCTTCTCGCTCAGTTTCTTGGAGTCCGCCAGCCCGTCGATGGGCCGGGCCGGGTCAAGGATCACCGCCGCCGTCACCACCGGGCCGGCCAGCGGGCCGCGGCCCACCTCGTCCACCCCCGCCACCAGTACCACTCCGCCGCCAAACTCCAGACCGTATTGCTGTTCCATGACCGCCTTCAGGATGTGTGAAGCGGCAAGCATACCGGCTGCCCCGCCCGACGTCATGTCGCATTGCTTTGACGTACGGTAAATGCGACCATTTGCGGCTTCTTTCAGGGGGCCATTGCAGGCCGGATGGGAACAGTATGGACAAGATCAAGACTGCGGTGGTCGGCGTCGGTTACCTGGGCCGGTTTCATGCCCAGAAATACGCTGCCCTCCCCAACTCGGACCTGACAGCGGTGGTCGATGCCAACGCCGAGACCGCCGCGCGCGTCGCCGCCGAGTGCAGCACCAACGCCCTCACCGATTACCGCGAGCTGGCCGGCAAGGTGCAGGCAGTCAGCATCGTGGTACCGACCCAGCGCCACTACGAGGTGGCCAAGTTCTTCCTGGAAAACGGCATCCACGTCCTGCTGGAAAAGCCGATCACCGTCACCGTAGCCGAGGCCGACGAGCTCATCGCCATCGCCGCACGTCACAAGCTGGTGTTGCAGGTAGGCCATCTGGAGCGCTTCAATTCCGCCGTGCTGGCCCTGAACGGCGTGCTCACCCAACCGCGCTTCATCGAATCGCACCGTCTGGCACCGTTCAATCCGCGTGGTGCCGATGTCAATGTGGTGCTGGACCTGATGATCCACGACATCGACGTGATCCAGAGCCTGGTGCGCTCCCCCATCAAGCACATCGACGCCGACGGCGTCTCGGTGCTGACCAGGGAAGTGGACATCGCCAACGCCCGCATCAAGTTCGAGAACGGCTGCGTCGCCAACGTCACCGCCAGCCGCGTTAGCATGAAGCCGCAACGCAAGATGCGCATCTTCCAGAATGACGCCTACATCTCGGTGGACTTCCAGGACAAGATCCTGAGCGTGCATCGCAAGGGCGAGAAGGAGATGTTTCCCGGCATCCCCGAGATCAAGTCCGAGGAGAGCATCTTCGAGAACTCCGACGCCATCAAGGCGGAGATCATCGCCTTCCTGAATGCCATCGCCACCGGCAGCAAGCCGCCCGTGACCGGCGAGGACGGCCGCGATGCCCTGGCCACTGCCATCCACATCAGCGAATTGTTCCAACAGCAACCCGGCCTGTAAGTCCGGCGGAGAAGAGACATGATTCCCATGGTAGATCTCAAGGGTCAGTATCTGACCCTCAAGGATGAAATCGACAGCGGCCTGCTGCAGGCGCTGGACAGTACCCAGTTCATCCTCGGCCCCAACGTGCAGGCCTTCGAGAAGGAGGCGGCGGCCTGTCTGGGCGTGGCGCATGCCATCAGCTGCGCCAACGGCACCGACGCCCTGCACCTCGCCGTGCGCGCCGCCGGCATCAAGGAAGGCGACGAGGTCATCACCTCACCCTTCACCTTCATCGCCACCGCCGAGGCCATCGCCTATGTCGGCGCCACGCCGGTATTCGTCGACATCGACCCGCGCACCTTCAACCTCGACATCAATCTCATCGAGGCGGCGATCACCCCGCGTACCAAGGCCATCATCCCGGTACACCTGTTCGGCCAGCCGGCCGACATGGCCCCGCTGATGGCGCTGGCCGAGAAGCACCAGCTGCAGGTGATCGAGGACTGCGCCCAGTCCTTCGGCGCCGCCTACGGCGACAGGATGACCGGCGCCATCGGCCTGGCCGGCTGCCACAGCTTCTTCCCCAGCAAGAACCTGGGCTGCTACGGCGACGGCGGCATGATTACCACCAATGACGCGCAGCTGGCCGAGACCCTGCGCATGCTGCGCAATCACGGCAGCAAGGTGCGCTACCACCACGACATCATCGGCTACAACAGCCGTCTGGACGAGCTGCAGGCGGTGATCCTGCGCGTGAAGCTGAAGCGTATCGAACAGTTCAACGAAGGCCGCCGCCGCGCCGCGCACCGCTACAGTGCCGGCCTGGCACAGATGCCGGACGTGGTGCCGCCGTTCGAGGACGGCAAGGGCCGCCACGTCTATCATCAGTACACCCTGCTGTCGCCCAAGCGCGATGCCATCCAGAAGGCGCTCAACGAGGCGCAGATTGCCAACGCCATCTACTACCCGATCCCGCTGCACCAGCAACAGGCCTTCGCCGACACCTGCCGTGGCGTAAAGCTGCCGGTAAGCGAGCGGGTCGCGGCGGAGTGCCTGTCGCTGCCCATCTTCCCGGAACTGACCGACGCCCAGGTGGATCAGGTGCTCGAGGTCTTCCGCGGCGTGGTGAGTTAAGGCGGAAAAGGATTCAACGCCAAGACACAACGGGCACAAGGCACTGCTGATGCGGGGCAATACCGCTGTTGCGAGCTAGGCACGACTCTCCTTTGCGTCCTTCGCGTCTTGGCGTTTAATGGCTTCTATGAATAACAAAATCATGATCATCGCCGGTGAGGCCTCCGGCGACGCCCGCGCCGCCGGCCTGGTGCGGGCGGTGAAGCGGCAGCGGCCTGACCTGCGCTTTTTCGGCATCGGCGGCGATCAGCTGCGTGCCGAGGGCGTGGAAACGCTGGTGGACTCACGCGTCATGGCGGTGGTCGGCCTGTTCGAGGTGCTGGCGCACTTCCCCACCATCTACGGTGCCTTGCAGTTGATGCGGCGCAAGCTGCGCGAAGAGCGGCCGACCTGCTGATCCTGGTGGACTATCCCGACTTCAATCTGCGTCTGGCCAAGACCGCCAGGGAACTGGGCATCAAGGTGCTGTATTACATCAGCCCGCAGATCTGGGCCTGGCGCCAGGAGCGGGTGCACCGCATCCGCGAACTGGTGGATCACATGGCGGTGGTGTTTCCCTTCGAAGAGCCGTTCTACCGCAATGCCCATGTACCGGTGACCTTCGTCGGTCATCCGCTGGTGGAGGAAGTGGGCAGCCCGCTTGATCGTGCCGGCGCCTGCCGCGAATTCGGCCTCGACCCGGCACGCAAGGTACTGGGCCTGTTCCCCGGCAGCCGCCACAGCGAGATCAAGCGCCTGCTGCCCGTGCTGCTCGATGCCGCGGCACAACTGCATGCGCGACATCCCGATCTGCAATTCATTCTGCCACGCGCCTCGACCCTGAGCGCGGAGGATTTTGCCCCCCACTTTGCCGGCCGCCACGTGCCGGTGACGGTGGTGCCTGGTCGTGCCTATGACGTGATGGCCGCCTGCGACGCCATTGTCAGCGCCTCCGGCACCGCGACGCTGGAGATCGCCCTGATGCGCACGCCCCTGGCGGTGGTCTACCGCATTGCCCCGCTCAGCTATCAGATCATGAAGCGCATGGTGAAGGTGGACCACATCGCCCTGTGCAATATCGTCGCCGGCGCACGCATCGCCCCGGAACTGATTCAGCACGACGCCACGGCAGAAAGGATCGCCGCCGAGGCCGCAAGCCTGGTCTATGATGAGGCGCGCAATGCGCAGATGCGGGAAGAGCTGAAAGCGGTGCGGGATAAGCTGGGGGCCGCCGGTGGTTCCGACAACGTCGCCCGCGTGGTACTGGACCTGCTGGCGACGGGCTGAAAGACAACGTCAAAAGACATCAATGCAAGGGGCACAAAGGTTTGATGCGGCCCCGGGAGGATGGGTGGCGCGCAGCGCAACCCATCACGTTGGCAAGCAAGAAAATTTCCAATCCTCACCGCAGAGAATGCAGAGATTGTGAGCTGGTTTACTCTGCGCCCCCTGCCCCTCTGCGGTGGATTTTTAGGGCTTAATGCTTGGCGTCCTTCGCGTCTTTGCGTTCAACCGCTTTTGACTTTCAACTACCGGATGATGCTGCGCTTGGAATTGTCGAGGAAGTCGACGAAGGGCTTCAGCTCGGGACAGGTCTGCGCCATTTCCTTCAGCCGCGCCGTCGCCTCGTCCAGCGGCAGGCCGGAGCGATACAACACCTTGTAGGCCTGGCGCAGGGTCTGGATCGACTGCGGGGTAAAACCGCGCCGCTTCAAGCCTTCCTTGTTGATGCCGTGCGGCTCGGCCGGGTTGCCTGCCACCATCAGATAGGGCGGCACATCCTTGGAGATGGCGCTACCCATACCGGTAAAGGCGTGGGCACCGATGGAGCAGAACTGATGCACCAGGGTGAAACCGGACAGGATCACCTGATCCCCCACATGCACATGGCCGGCCAGCGAGGCGTTGTTGGAAAAGATCACCTTGTCGCCAATCTGGCAGTCGTGGGCCACATGGATGTAGGCCATGAACAGCCCATCGTTACCGACGCGGGTTACACCGCCACCACCGGGAGTACCGCGATTCATGGTGACGTATTCGCGGATCAGGTTGCGATCGCCAATCACCAGCTGCGTCGGTTCACCGTTGTACTTCTTGTCCTGTGGTGCCTCGCCGAGGGAGGCAAACTGGTGAATCCTGTTATCGCGGCCGATGCGGGTCGGGCCGTTGATCACCACATGCGGACCGATCCAGGTGCCGTCGCCGATTTCAACGTCGGCGCCGATGATCGAATAGGCCCCGATGCTGACCCCCGCACCGATGCGCGCCTTGGGATCGACGATGGCGGTGGGGTGGATGCTCATGCGGTCACCTGCTCCGCACACATCAGTTCTGCGCTGGCGACAACCTTGCCGTCGACCTTGGCCTCCGCGCTGAACTTCCAGATGTTGCGCTTGGTAGTGAGGAGTTTGACCTCCAGGAACAACTGGTCACCGGGTTCTACCGGCTGCTTGAAGCGGCAGTTGTCGATGGCGGCGAAATAGTACAGTGAACTGCCGTCCGGCTTTTTGCCCTGCGTCTTGAAGGCCAGCAGGCCGGTGGCCTGGGCCAGGGCCTCCATGATCAACACGCCGGGAAATACCGGACGCTGCGGAAAATGGCCGGTGAAGAACGGCTCATTGAAGGAAACATTCTTCACGCCGATGAGGTATTCGCCAGGCTTGTAGTCGACCACCTTGTCCACCAGCAGGAACGGATAGCGGTGCGGCAGGTGTTCGAGAATCTCGTGTATGTCCATCGTATTCAAGGCACTACCCTTTCTTGAGTTCTTCCAGTTCTTTTTCCAGCTGCTTCAGCCGCCGCGCCATTTCATCCAGCTGCTTGAAGCGCACGGCATTCTTGTGCCACTGGTCGTTGCGTTCCAGCGGCGTACCCGACGAATAAACGCCCGGTTCCTTGAGCGACTTGCTCACCATCGACATGCCGGTCACGGTAATGCCGTCGGCGATCTCCAGATGGCCGACGATACCGGTGCAGCCGCCGATCGCACAATGCTTGCCGATTACGGTACTGCCGGCCACCGCCACGGCGGCGGCCATGACGGTATGCGCTCCGATGCGCACATTGTGGGCTACCTGGATCTGGTTATCCAGCTTGACGCCGTCCTCGATCACGGTGTCCTCCACCGCGCCGCGGTCGATGGTGGTGGTGGCGCCGATTTCCACATCATCCCCCAGCACTGCCGCGCCGAGCTGCGGGACTTTGACCCAGAGGCCGCGCTCATTGGCAAAACCAAAACCGTCGGAACCGATCACCGCGCCGGCATGTATCAGGCCGCGGGCGCCGATGCGACATCCGTAATAGACGGTGACATTGGCGACCAGGCGGGTGTCGGCGCCGATACTGACACCGTGCTCCAGCACACAGCCCGGCCCGATGCTGGCCCCTGCGCCAATGACGCAATCGGCACCGATCACGCAATGCGGGCCGATGCTGGCATCCGGGGCGACACGCGCGGAATCCGCCACGACGGCGCTCGGATGGATACCGGCCGCGGCCGCGGGGCGCGGGGCAAACACCTGTGCCGCGCGGGCATAGGCCACATGCGGATTGGCCGCGACCAGGGCATTGGTCGGGCAAAACGGCAGATCGTCCTCCTTGAGGATGACGGCGGAGGCACGGGTTGCCTGCAGATGCTTGCGGTAACGAGGATTGGTGAGAAAGGTGAGGCCGCCCGGCTGTGCGCCGATCAGCGTGGCCACGCCGGTGATGATGCAATCACCGTCACCGGCCAACCGCGCGCCGATGCGCTCGGCCAACTCCGCGAGGCGGATGCTCACTTGGTCTTTTTCTTGTTCTGGGTCTCAAACTGCTGGCGCAACAGCCCCAGCACCCGCTCCGTCAGGTCCACGCGCTCACTGGCATAGACCACGCCGGTTTCAAAGATCAGGTCATAGCCATCCTGCTTGGCTATGGCGACGATGGCCTCGCCCACCTCGCGCTGCATGCGGGCAAACTCCTCGTTGCGGCGCAGATTGAGATCCTCGGTAAAGGCCTCGCGGGCACGTTTCAGGTCACGTTGCTGGGTAAGCACGTCGCGCTCCAGCTTGCGGCGCTCATCCTCGCTCATGATGGCGCCGTCACGGGCCAGCCTCTCCTCCTGGCTTTTGAGGGTCTTCTGGGCGGCGGCCAGCTCGCTGTCACGGGGTGCAAATTCCTGCTCCAGACGCTCGCGCGCCACCTTGGCCTGCGGGGCCTGCTCCAGGATGCGCGGGGTGTTGACAAAGCCGACACGGGCCTCGGCGGCGATGCTGGCTGCGGAAAAGCACAGCAGAGACAAGCTCAACAGCAGCAGAGAGATTCTGTTCAATGTGCCTCTCCTTAGTAGAGGGTACCCAGGTTGAACTGGAAGCTTTCGGTTTCGTCTTCCGGCTTGGCGTTGAGCGCCCTGGCCACGGTAAAGGTCATCGCCCCCATCGGCGTCATCCAGTACAAGGTCACGCCGGAGGCATAACGCAACTCATTCAAATCCACCGACTCATTGCTGGTATCGTATACGTTACCGGCATCAATGAAAGCCCCCAGCCTGAGGGAGTTGTTATTTTCCCCAAAGGGTCCGGGCAAAATCAACTCCAGGTTGCCGACCACCAGGGCATTGCCGCCGACCGGATCACCTCTTGAGTCCTTGGTAACCATAGACCCTAGGCTGCTGGAACGGTAGCCACGGACGGTACGGGCGCCACCGGCATAATAACGCTCGAACGGCGGCAGGTTACCGACGGTCTCGCCATAGCTGTGGCCATACCCCAGTTCGCCACCCGCCGACAGGGTGATCGCGCTGCTGAGCGGCGTGTACCACTTATGACGGTAGCGGAACTTGTAGAACTGCAGGTTGCCCCCCGGGAGCGCCAGCTCGGTGCCCAAGGTTACCAGTTGTCCCGCCGTGGGGAACAGGAAACGATTGCGGGTATCGTGGGACCAGCTCAAATCGAGCTTGTAGGCGTCGAAGGTATCGCCATTGGCCGCGACAAAGCCCTGAATCTGCTCGGAGGAGTTATCCACATTCTTCAGGTAGGTGTTTTCGTAAGCGGCACCCACGCGCACGGTGTTGAACTCGGTGACCGGAATGCCAAAGGCAATGCCGGCGCCGTAGCTGTCGGTCCAGTAGCTGGCCAGACTGGCCTCGCTGGCATCGGTGGTACGGTAAAAGAAGTTCAGGTTGCGGCTGACGCCGTCCATGGTGTAGTACGGGTCGGTGACATCCAGGCTGTAGACCGTGGACACGTCACTGTTATTGACCTCGATGGAGTAACGCTGGCCGGTGCCGAGAAAATTGTCCTGCGACACGCTGGCATTGAACAGCATGCCCTGGGCATCGCCGTAACCGATGCCGAAGCTCAGGCTGCCGAAGGCATCGCGCTCCTGAATGCTGTAATTCACATCCACCTGGTCGGCCGTGCCGGGAACCGCCGGGGTCTCCACGCTCACCCCTTCGATATAGCTCAACCGCTCCAGACGCATGCGTGAACGCTTGATGCGCTCGGTGGAGATCCAGCCGCCCTCCATCTGCCGCACCTCACGCCGGATCACCTCGTCACGCGTCTTGGCATTGCCCGACACGTTGACCCGGCGCACATAGACCCGCTTCCCCGGATCGACGAAAAAGGTAAGCGTGACCTCCTTCTTCTCCTCGTCCAGCTCCGGCATGGCGTTGATGTTGGCGAAGGCATAACCCTCATTGCCCAGACGATCACTGATGCGCGTGGTGCTTTCGCTGATCTGCCTGCGCGAAAAGGTATCCCCCGGCTTGATGGTAATCAGTTCACGCAACACGTCGTGCGGCACCAGGCTGTCGCCGGCCATCTTCACGTCGCGTACGGTATAGCGTTCCCCCTCGCTCACATTGATGGTGACGTAGATGTGCTCGTAGTCCGGCGTGATGGATACCTGGGTGGAGTCAATCTTGAAGTTGATGTAGCCGCGATCGAGGTACCAGGAGCGCAGCGTTTCCAGGTCGCCGGCCAGCTTTTGCTTGGAGTATTTATCCCTGTCGCTGAACAGGGAAAATGCCGGCCGGGGACCGAGCGCGAACTGGCGCAGCAATTCATCACGGGAGAAGGCCTTGTTGCCGACGATATTGATGCGATAGATGGTGGCCACATCGCCTTCTGCCACCTCGATATGGATGGCAGCACGATTGCGCTCTTCCGGAGTGATGGTGGATTTAAGCTGCATGCCGTACTTGCCCATGGCCAGGTACTGGCGCTTCAACTCCTGCTCCACCTTGTCCAGCATGGAACGGTCGAACACCCGGCCTTCGGCAAAACCGATGCGCTTGAGATTTTCCAGCAATTGTTCGGTGGGGATGCTCTTGTTGCCTTCGATGGTGATAGCGGAGATGGCGGGACGCTCGGCCACGAATACCACCAGGGTATCGCCTTCGCGTTCCAGCACCACATCCTTGAAGAATCCGGTGCGGTACAGGGCCTGAATGGCATCTACCGTGGCCTTGTCGTCCACCTTGTCGCCACGCTTGAGCGGCAGATAATTGAATACCGTACCGATGGAGATACGCTGCAGGCCTTCGACACGGATATCTTCAATGGTGAAGGCCTCCAGTGCCGTTGCCGAAAACGGCAATACCGCACAGATCAGAGCCACTGCACGCGCCAGTTGCGGGCTGCTCTTCTTCATTCTCCCCCCAACAAGCGTGCGAAATCGTTATACAGCGCCAGCGTCATCAGCATCAGGATCAGGGTGAGGCCGATGCGCCCGGCCAGCGCCTCGGCCCGCTCGGAGAGCGGGCTGCCCTTGATCGCCTCGATCAGATAGAACAACAGGTGACCGCCGTCCAGGATCGGGACCGGCAGCAGATTCAGCACACCGAGGCTGATGCTGACGATGGCGAGAAAGGACAGAAATTGGGCAAAGCCGGCCAGGGCGGAGCTTTTGGCATACACCGCGATAGTGATGGGGCCGCTGATATTTTCCGTCGATACGCGTCCCACCACCATTTCGCCCAGCATGCGCAGGGTCAAGGTCGACATGTCCCAGGTCTTGTGCAGCGCTGCCCCCAGCGCATCCAGCGGGCCGAGACGCCACTCCGTGCGCAGACGCTCGCTGATCCGGGCATCGACCCGCACGCCGGCGCCTATGCGTCCGGTAACACGTCCGGCCGTCTCCTGCGCCAGTGGACGCACCTGCACCTCGAGCAGTTCGCCGTCACGGCGTACCGCGAAGGTCAGCGTCACACCGGGGTTGTCGCGCACCTTGAGGACCAGGTCTTCCCAATCCTTCAGCGGCTTGCCGTCAATGGCAATGATCTCATCGCCCGGGCGCAGCCCGGCCTGCGCCGCCGCCGATCCGGCGCTGATTTCATCCAGTACCGGTGCGATATGCGGCCGATAGGGCTGCAGGCCGATGACCTTGGTGAAGGTGGCCGCATCGGCCTCCCCCTGCAACTCATCCAGCGGCAGGCGGTAGTGGTATTCCACTCCCCCATCATCGACGGTGATATCCACAGCCTCCTTGCGCAGGGTGTAGGGCAATAGCGACTCCAGCACCGCCGTCCAGGTCGGAGTCGCGCGCTCGCCTACCGCCACCACCTCCTGCTCGGCACGCAAGCCGGCCTGATAGGCCAGGCTCGCCGGCTCCATCTCGCCCAGCAAGGGACGCACGCCGGGCGTGCCAGTGACGAACATCACCCAATAGGCCAGCACGGCAAACAGCAGATTGAATAACGGGCCGGCGGCCACGATGGCGGTGCGTTTGCCCAGCGACTGACGGTTGAAGGCGCGGTCCAGTTCGTGCGGCGCCACCTCGCCCTCGCGCTCGTCGAGCATCTTGACGTAGCCACCCAGCGGAATCGCGGCCACCACGTACTCCGTCTGATCCCGTCCGGCGCGGCGCATCCACAGCGGCTTGCCGAAACCGATGGAGTAACGCAACACCTTGACGCCCATGCGCCGCGCCACCCAGTAATGGCCGAATTCGTGCACCGCGATCAGCACACTGATGGCGATGACGAACATCAACGGGGTGAGCAGGAAATCCAGCATCAGTGTGTCGTGCCCTGCAACCCTACCTGCCGCACGGCCGCGGCGCGTGCCGCGGCGTCATCCGCCAGGATGTCCTCCAGGGATGCCGCATCGTGCGCGGTGATCTCCGTCATTACCGCCTCGATGACCTGGGGGATGGCGGTATAGGCAATGCGCCGCTGCAGGAAGGATTCCACCGCCACTTCATTGGCGGCATTGAGTATGGCCGAGCTGGTGCCGCCCGCCTCCATTGCCTCCACCGCCAGACGCAGGCAGGGGAAGCGGTTCAGGTCGGGGGCACTGAAATCCAGTCGTGCCACGGCGAACATGTCCAGACTGCCGACGCCGGAGTCCATCCGCTCGGGCCACGCCAGGGCGTGCGCAATGGGCGTGCGCATATCGGGATTGCCAAGCTGTGCCAGCACCGAACCATCCACATACTCCACCATCGAGTGGATCACGCTCTGCGGATGCAGCACCACCTGCACCTGTGCCGGTGTGGTATTGAACAGCCAGCAGGCCTCGATGACCTCCAGCCCCTTGTTCATCATGGTGGCGGAATCCACCGAGATCTTGCGTCCCATGCTCCAGTTGGGGTGGGCCACGGCCTGTTCCGGCGTGACGGCGGCCAACTGCTCCAGCGGAGTGTTGCGGAACGGACCGCCCGAGGCGGTGAGCAGAATGCGACGCACGCCAACGCGTTCGAAGCCATTGGCGAACCCGGTCGGCATGCACTGGAAGATGGCGTTGTGTTCGCTGTCGATGGGCAGCAGGACCGCATTGTTCTGTTGCACTGCGTCCATGAACAAGCGGCCGGACATCACCAGTGCCTCCTTGTTGGCGAGCAGTACACGCTTGCCGGCACGGGCAGCGGCGAGGGTCGGCGTCAACCCCGCGGCGCCGACGATGGCCGCCATCACGTAGTCCGTCTCGGGCAGTGCGGCAACCTGTTCCAGCCCGGCCATGCCGGCGAGCACGGTGATCTCCGGGGCCACGGTACGCAGCCGCTCGGCGAGCCGCTCGGCGGCTGCCGCATCGGCCATCACGGCATAGCCCGGGCGATATTCCAGACACTGCTCGTAGAGCCTGTCCACCTGGCTGTTGGCGGTGAGCGCCACCACGCGATAGCGATCGCGATGCCGTCCCAGCACGTCGAGCGTGCTGCGGCCGATGGAGCCGGTGGCGCCGAGTACGGTAACGCCGATCAGAGCAGCGTCTGCCATAACAGTCCCAGGACAAAGATCGGTGCCGCCGCGAGCAGGCTGTCGATGCGATCAAGCATGCCGCCATGACCGGGCAGGATGTTGCCGCTGTCCTTGAGCCCGGCGAGACGCTTGAACATGCTTTCCGTGAGGTCGCCCACCACGGAGATGGCAACCGCCGCCAGTGACACGATGATCAAGGTCGGCCAATCCTGGGGGGGAAGCTGCAGCAACCATGCGCCGGCCAACGCTATCACCAGTGCGGCTGCCAGTGCGCCGCCCACACCGGCCCAGGTCTTGCCCGGGCTTACCTGCGGCGCCAGCTTGCGGCGACCAAAGGCATGGCCGGCAAAATAGGCACCGATGTCCGCGCCCCAGATCAGGCACAGCAGCAGCAACACATAGCCGGGGCCGAGGTTGGCATGCAAGCCGACCAGGGCGAGCCAGGCCGGCAGCAGGCTGAACAGGCCGGCAAAACTGATCAGGCTGGGAAAAGACGACCACACCGCGCTACCCCGCGGATAGGCGGACACGAAACCGAAGGCGAGCAGCCACCACAGCGCCGCCACCGCCGCGACAGGCACCATGAGACTGCGGAGGGTGCCCTCATCAAACAGCATGATCAAAAACACCACGAACAACGCCACGTAGAAGTGGCGCAGCACCTTGTGTTCCAGCCGCGCCAGCCCGGTCCATTCCCAGGCGCCAACGCAGAAAATTATGCCGAGGATCATGGCAAACCAGCTGCTCGGCAGCAGCAACGTTGCAGCAACCGCCAGCGGTCCCAGCAGCAGCGCAGTCAACACGCGTGATTTAAGCATCAAGCATTTTCTCCACCTGTTCGCCGGTGCGGCCAAAGCGCCGCTGCCGGCCGGCAAAGAATTCAAGTGCCACCGTGAAAGCCTTGTCGTCGAATTCAGGCCACAGCAACGGAGTGAAATACAATTCGGTATAGGCCAGCTGCCAGAGCAGGAAGTTGCTGATGCGCTGCTCGCCGCCGGTACGGATGAACAGATCAGGCTCGGGCAGTCCGGCCAGGGACAGATGCGATTCGATCAGTTCCGGGGTGATGGCGTCGGCGGCAATCTCGCCCCGTACCGCCTGCTCGGCCAGCACACGAGTTGCCTGGGTGATGTCCCAGCGCCCGCCGTAATTGGCCGCGATGATCAGGGTAAGTGCGGTGTTGTCGGCGGTCAGTTGCTCGGCAGCGCTGATGCGTTGCTGCAGCTCGGGGGCGAAGGCCGTGCGTTCGCCGATGATGCGCAGACGTACCTGGTGCTTGTGCAGCTTCCTGACCTCCCGATCGAGGGCGGTCATGAACAGGTTCATCAGCAGCCCCACCTCTTCCGCCGGACGGCGCCAGTTTTCGCTGCTGAAGGCAAACAGGGTCAGGTATTCGACGCCCTGGCTGAGACAGACCTTGACCATGGCGCGCACGCTGTCCAGGCCGGCCTTGTGCCCGGCGAAGCGCGGCAAACCCCGCTTGCGCGCCCAACGCCCATTGCCATCCATGATGATGGCGACGTGGCGCGGAAGTTTGCGGGCGTACAGTTCGGAATCGGACATTGGAAGGCTAGGGATACTCTGAACAAGTAACCAAACATGAGCAAATCGTCGACACCAGCGAGTCATCAAGCGCCGAATCGCGCTGGCACGGCCGGTATTTGCTCATTCCTGCGGCCCGTGGGCCGCATTTGGCGTAGTGCATCGGCA
>Ga0172382_10006768_pt1 | contig 16507 bp, 15 predicted proteins | sample Leawel138RmetaG_FD_122245 | JGI IMG/M metagenome (GOLD analysis project Ga0172382, IMG submission 122245) | Leachate microbial communities from a municipal landfill in Southern Ontario, Canada - Leachate well 138R metaG | ecosystem: Engineered > Solid waste > Landfill > Unclassified | place...
AGCCGAAGCCGAACTGGTGTCTGGCTACAACGTCGAATACTCGGCCATGACCTTCGCCCTGTTCTTCCTGGGCGAATACGCCAACATGATCCTGATGAGCGGCATGACCGTGGTGCTGTTCCTGGGCGGCTGGCTGCCGCCGCTGGACATCGCTCCGCTCAACTGGTTGCCGGGTCCGGTGTGGTTCCTGCTCAAGGTCGTGGCGCTGCTGTTCGTGTTCATCTGGTGCCGTGCCGCGTTCCCGCGCTACCGCTATGACCAGTTGATGCGGCTGGGCTGGAAAGTGTTTCTGCCGTTCTCGCTCGGCTGGCTGGTTCTGACCGCAGCGGTGCTCCAGTTCACCGGCCTGTCGCCGATTATGTCCTAAGGGAGCGTTGAAGATGTCCTTCATCGACCGCACCGTTCGCTCCTTCCTCCTGACTGAAATCCTTCAGGGGATGAGTCTGACCCTTCGCTATATGTTCCGGCCGAAGGTCACCATCAATTACCCGATGGAGAAGGGGCCGCTGAGTCCGCGCTTCCGGGGGGAGCACGCTCTGCGCCGCTACCCCAACGGCGAGGAACGCTGCATCGCCTGCAAGCTGTGCGAGGCGGTGTGCCCTGCGCTGGCCATCACAATCGAAGCCGAACCGCGCACCGACGGCTCGCGCCGCACCACGCGGTACGACATTGACATGACAAAGTGCATCTACTGCGGCCTGTGCCAAGAAGCCTGCCCGGTGGACGCCATCGTCGAAGGCCCGAACTTCGAGTTCGCCACCGAAACGCGCGAGGAGCTTTTCTACAACAAGGAAAAGCTGCTGGCGAACGGCGAGCGATGGGAACCTGAGCTTGCTGCGCGCATCGACCTCGATGCTCCGTACCGCTGACCTTATCCTTTAGGCTCAAAGGCGATACCATGTTTGAAACAAGGGATACGGCCGGTCGGGCCGGCAAGGGGGACGCATGATCATCCAGGGCCTTGCCTTCTACCTGTTCGCCATCATTGCCGTGGCGTCCGCAGTCATGGTGATCACCGCGCGCAACCCCGTGCATTCGGTGTTGTGGCTCATCCTGACCTTCTTCAACGCCGCCGGGCTGTTCCTGCTGCTGGGCGCCGAGTTCCTGGCCATGATCCTGATCGTGGTCTACGTCGGCGCGGTGGCGGTGCTGTTCCTGTTCGTGGTCATGATGCTGGACCTCAACACGGTGGCCCTGCGCGAGGGGATGGCGGAATACCTGCCAATTGGCGTGTCGGTTGGGCTGGTGCTGTTTGCCGAACTGGCCGTGCTGTTCGGCGGCTGGGTGTTCTCGGCAACGGTCGAGGGGTCGCGTGGCGCGCCCACGCCGCCGCTGAGCGAAACCACCAACACCGAGGCGCTCGGCGCCTTGGTCTACACCGACTACGTCTACCTGTTCCAGGCTTCGGGTCTGGTGCTGCTGGTGGCCATGATCGGCACCATTCTGCTGACCCACCGGGTCCGTCCCGGCGTGCGCAAGCAGAAGATTGCCGACCAGTTGGCGCGCGGCCGGACCGTGGAGTTGAAGAAGGTTCAGAGCCGGGGGGGCATCTGATGCTTGAGATTGGCCTCGCGCACTATCTGACGGTCTCGGCGATCCTGTTCACGCTCGGCGTGGTGGGCATCTTCCTGAACCGGAAGAACGTCATCATCATTCTGATGTCGATCGAACTGATGCTTCTGGCCGTGAACGTCAACATGGTTGCGTTCTCGTCCTTCCTGAACGACCTGGTCGGCCAGGTCTTCACAATGTTCATCCTCACCGTCGCAGCGGCGGAAGCGGCTATCGGTCTTGCTATTCTGGTTGTGTTCTTCCGCAACCGGGGTTCGATCGCCGTCGAGGACATCAACCAGATGAAGGGCTGAGGGACCGGACATGTACGTCGCAGCCATCTTCCTGCCGCTGATCGCCTCGATCGTGGCCGGCCTGTTCCGCCACGTGGTCGGCGACCGCGGTGCGCAGCTCATCACCACGCTGTCGGTGTTCGCCTCGGCGGCCATGGCGGTGCTGATTTTCGTCGAGGTCGCCCTTGGCAAGAACCCGGTGACTATCACGCTGTTTAGCTGGATTGTCTCCGGCGACTTGGAGGTCTCTTGGGCGCTCAAGTTCGACACCCTGACCGCCGTGATGGTATTCGTGGTGACGTCGGTATCATCCATGGTGCACCTGTACTCCTGGGGATACATGTCGCACGACAAGTCCATCCCCCGGTTCATGGCGTACCTGTCTCTGTTCACCTTCATGATGCTCATGCTGGTGACGGCTGATAATCTGGCGCAGATGTTCTTCGGCTGGGAAGGCGTGGGTCTTGCGTCTTATCTCCTGATCGGCTTCTGGTACGAGAAAAAGACCGCCAACGCCGCGGCCATGAAGGCTTTCGTGGTCAACCGCGTGGGTGACTTCGGTTTTGCGCTCGGCATCTTTGGCATCTTCATGCTGTTCGGTACCGTGCACCTGGACACCATCTTCCAGATGGCGCCGGACTACGCCGATGCCACGGTGGTGTTCTTTGGCGTCGAATGGCACGCCATGACCATCATTAGCTTGCTGCTGTTTGTCGGCGCGATGGGGAAGTCTGCCCAGCTTGGCTTGCACACGTGGCTGCCCGATGCCATGGAAGGCCCGACCCCGGTATCGGCGCTCATCCATGCCGCGACGATGGTGACTGCCGGGGTGTTCATGGTGGCGCGTATGTCGCCGGTCTTTGAACTGGCCCCGACGGCGCTCGCCACGGTGGCCGTGATTGGCGCCTTCACCGCGTTCTTCGCGGCTACGGTTGGGTGCGTGCAGAACGACATCAAGCGCGTAATCGCCTATTCGACCTGCTCGCAGCTCGGCTACATGTTCTTTGCCATCGGCGTGTCGGCCTATCAGGCGGCAATCTTCCACCTGATGACCCATGCGTTCTTTAAGGCCCTGCTGTTCTTGGGCGCCGGTTCCGTCATTCATGCCATGTCCGATGAACAGGACATCCGCAAGATGGGCGGCATCTGGAAGCACGTGAAGCTGACCTACGCGATGATGTGGATCGGCTCGCTCGCCCTGGCAGGTGTGCCGTTCTTCGCCGGGTACTACTCCAAGGACATGATCCTGGAATCCGCCTTCGCGGCGGGGACCATGCCGGGGTATCTCGCCTTTGCCCTGGGTATCGCGGCGGCCTTCATGACCGCGTTCTACTCCTGGCGTCTGCTGCTGCTTACCTTCCATGGCAAGCCGCGCGCCGATGAGTACGTCATGAGCCACATCCACGAAAGCCCGCCGGTCATGACCGTGCCGCTCATCCTGCTTGCCATCGGGGCCATTTTCTCGGGCTGGCTGGGGTATGAGTTGTTCGTCGGCGATGCCGCCGTACGGTCCGAGTTCTGGGGCGCTGCCATCTATCTTCTGCCCGGCCGCGACACCATCGAAGCCGCGCACCATGTTCCGGGCTGGGTGGTTCTGCTGCCGCTGGTTGTCACGGCGTTGGGTATAGCGCTCGCCTACGTGTTCTACATGCTGGCGCCGAGCTTGCCGGGCAAGTTGGCCAACGCATTCCGTCCGATCTATCTGTTCATGCTGAACAAGTGGTACTTCGACGAGTTGTATGACCGTATCTTCGTGCGTCCTTCGATGGCCCTGGGCCGTGCCCTGTGGAAGGGCGGTGACGGTGCGGTGATCGACGGCGTGGGGCCGGATGGCGTGGCGGCGGCGACGCGTGACATTGCCCGGCGGGTGGGCGCCCTTCAGTCGGGCCTGCTTTACCACTACGCCTTCGCCATGATCATCGGCGTGGCCGTGTTCGTGACCTGGTACATCATCAACGCGGGATGACGACGATGACCGATCTTCCATTGCTTTCCATCGTCACGTTCCTGCCGCTGGTCGGAGCTGCGTTCATCCTGCTGGTGCGGGGCGAGGAGGCTGTCGTTGCCCGCAACGCCCGTAATGTGGCGCTGCTGACCTCGGTCGCGACGTTCCTTCTGAGCCTGGGCGTGTGGGCGGGTTTCGACGCATCCACCGCCGAGTTCCAGTTCGTCGAGCAGGCGGCCTGGATGCCCGAGTGGGGCATCAACTACCACATGGGCGTGGATGGCATTTCGATGCTGTTCGTGATCCTGTCCACCTTCCTGACCCCGCTGTGCATTCTGTCCGCCTGGGAAGCCGTGCAGAAGCGGGTGAAGGAATACATGGTCGCGTTCCTGATCCTTGAAACCTTCATGATCGGGATGTTCTGCGCGCTGGACTACGTCCTATTCTACGTCTTCTTCGAAGGCGTGCTGATCCCGATGTTCCTCATCATCGGGGTGTGGGGCGGAGCGCGGCGCGTCTATGCGGCCTTCAAGTTCTTCCTCTATACCCTGGCCGGGTCGGTCCTGATGCTGCTGGCCATCATGGCCATGTACTTCGAGGCGGGCACCACCGACATTCCGACCCTGATGCAGACGCCGTTCCCTTATGCCATGCAAATCTGGCTGTGGTTGGCCCTGTTCGCGTCGTTCGCCGTCAAGGTTCCGATGTGGCCGGTGCACACCTGGCTGCCCGACGCCCACGTTGAGGCGCCGACCGCCGGGTCTGTCATCCTGGCCGGTGTGCTGCTGAAGATGGGGGCCTATGGGTTCCTGCGCTTCTCCGTGCCGATGCTGCCCGAGGCAACCGCGTACTTCACGCCGATGGTCTATGTGCTGTCGGTGGTGGCGGTGATCTACACCTCGCTGGTGGCGCTGGTGCAGGAAGACATGAAGAAGCTGATCGCCTATTCGTCGGTCGCCCACATGGGCTTCGTGACCATCGGCATCTTCGCGCTGAACCAGCAGGCCGTGGAAGGCGCCATCTTCCAGATGCTGTCCCACGGCGTGGTGTCGGGCGCGCTGTTCCTGTGCGTCGGCGTGGTCTACGACCGCCTGCATACCCGTGAGATCGGGCGGTACGGCGGGCTGGCCACCAACATGCCGAACTATGCCCTGGTGTTCTTGCTGTTCACCATGGCGGCGGTCGGCCTGCCGGCCACCTCGGGCTTCGTCGGTGAGTTCCTGATCCTGACCGGCGCGTTCAAGGCCAACACCTGGGTTGCGTTCTTTGCCGCCACGGGTCTGATCCTGGGCGCCGCCTACATGCTCTACCTGTACTGGCGTGTCGTTTACGGGAAGCTGGAGAAGGAAGACGTCAAGGCCATGCTAGACCTCAGCCCGCGTGAGGTGGCGGTGTTCGTCCCGCTCATCCTGGTGGTGCTGTGGATGGGGATCTACCCGAATAGCTTCCTTGAGCCGATGCATGCCTCGGTCAGCAACCTGATCGAAAACTATCAGGCCGCCATGAACGCCGTCGATGACGGCACCGCGTTGGCCAACCGTTAGGCCGAGGGAAGGGGATACAGTACGATGACTGCGCTTGGTAACATCGCGCCGGCCGCTCCCGAGGTCTTCATGGCGATCGCGGGCATGGTCCTGCTGATGATCGGTGTGTTCCAAAAGGGCGACGCCACCAAACTGGTCGGCTGGTTGGCCGTCGCCGTGATGGTGGTGGCGGGCTTCATGGTCCTGATGGCGGCCCCGGAAACGGTGACTGCTTTCAACGGCCAGTTCATAAATGATCGTTTCGGCATCTTCTCCAAGCTCCTGGTGCTCGGCGCCTCGGCGGTGAGTCTGGTCCTGGCCCTGGTGTGGCTGGCCCAGGAGGAGATCAAGCGGTACGAGTTCTCGGTCCTGGTGGTGTTTGCCACCCTGGGCATGATGATGATGGTTTCGGCCAACAATCTGATGTCCTTGTACCTGGGCCTCGAACTCCAGTCGCTGGCGCTGTACGTCATGGCCGCGTTCAAGCGCGACAGCGTGCGCTCGACCGAAGCCGGCCTGAAGTACTTCGTGCTGGGGTCGGTGGCGTCCGGTCTGCTGCTCTACGGCGCGTCGCTGATCTACGGCTTTGCCGGGACCACGTCGTTCCCGGTGCTGGCCGAGGTGTTGAGCCAAGGCGCCCCGACCGGCGTGATCGTCGGGCTGGTGTTCGTGATGGCTGGTCTCGCGTTCAAGGTTTCGGCCGTGCCGTTCCACATGTGGACGCCCGATGTTTACGAAGGAGCGCCGACCCCGGTGACGGCGTTCTTCGCGGTTGCTCCCAAGATCGCCGCTTTGGCTCTGTTCGTCCGTGTCATGATGGGTCCGTTCGCCGACATGGTGGATCAGTGGCAGCAGGTCATCGTCCTGATTGCCGTGCTGTCCATGCTGGTCGGGTCGTTCGGCGCCATCCTGCAAAACAACATCAAGCGCCTGATGGCCTACTCGTCGATCGGTCACATGGGCTTTGCGCTGATGGGGCTGGCGGCGGCGTCCCCCAACGGGGTGCGTGGTCTGCTGATCTATCTGTCCATCTACGTGTTCATGAACCTCGGCACCTTCGCCATCATCATGTCCATGCGTCAGAAGGGCCGCTCGGTCGAGGGCGTGGCTGATCTGGCCGGGCTGTCGCGGACGGCGCCTGGAATGGCCACGGCGCTGACCATCTTCATGTTCTCGATGGCCGGCATTCCGCCGCTGGCAGGCTTCTTCGCCAAGTTCTACGTGTTCATGGCGGCAATCGACGCCGGGTTCTACACCATGGCCGTGATCGGCGTGCTGTCGTCGGCGGTAGGCGCGTACTACTACCTGCGCATCATCAAGATCATGTGGTTTGATGAGCCGGTGGAGGCCTTCGACCGCCCGGCCATGACCAATCAAGTGGTCTTGTGGGGTTCGGCTGCGATGATGTTCGTGCTGTTCATCTGGACTGCACCCCTGATCGCCGGTGCCCAGGCCGCCGCCCAGAGCCTGTTTCCCGGCTGATGGCGCAGGGGTCTGAACCTGTGTACGAGGCGCTACTCGACGGGTGGCGCCTCGTTGCGCTTTCCGAGGTCGACAGCACCAATGAAGAGGTGCGGCGTCGCGCCGCCGTGGATCCCGCCGAAGGGTTGGCGGTCATGGCAGCGGTTCAGACGGCTGGGCGTGGCCGCCGGGGCCGGACTTGGGTCAGCCCGCCGGGGAACCTGTACCTGTCGGTACGCCTGAACCAGGGGCGGACCTTGGCCGAAACGGCGCAGTTGTCCTTCGTGGTTGCCGTGGCCTTGGCCGATGCCTTGGCGGAGGCGGCGCCTCACGTAGCGGTGCGGTTTAAGTGGCCGAATGACCTGCTGATCGGTGGCGCGAAGGTGTCAGGTATCCTGCTGGAAACCGACAGGGCCGCCGTTATCGTTGGGATCGGGGTGAACGTCGCTTGGGCGCCCGATGCAACGACGGCCACATACCCCGCCACCAGCCTGAAGGGCGAGGGGGCGGATTTGGACCCTCGGGATCTGGCGCGCGGCATCCTGCGCCACCTGAAAAGCTGCGTCGAGCAGTGGCGTGCCCGTGGGTTCGCAGTATTCCGCGCCGCGTGGCTGGAGCGTGCGCAGGGTTTGGGGCAGGGGGTCGTGGCCAGGCTGCAGAGCGGCGAGGAGGTGCATGGTATCTTCGTGGACCTTGACGCGGACGGCGCTCTCGTGGTGGATGGGGCGGACGCTGGCCGGCGGCGTATTCTGGCTGGCGATGTGTTTTTTGCGGCTTCCTAGAGTTTTCCCCCGTTTGCGGAGCCTGTTCGCATGTTGCTGGCCATAGACTCGGGCAACACCAACATCGTTTTCGCTGTTTTTGATGGCGGCAAGGTGCGTGGTGAATGGCGCTCGTCTACCCGTTCCGACCGCACGGCTGATGAATACGGCGTCTGGCTGTCCCAACTCATGGCCTTGGAGGGCCTCAAGCGCGAGGATATCGACGCAGCCATTCTGGCAACCGTGGTGCCGGCCAACGTGTTCACGCTCAAGACCCTGTGTCGTCGTTATTTCGGCATTGAACCCTTGGTGGTCGGAGAGGCGGGCGTTAAACTTGGACTTGAGATCCGCATGGATCGGCCCGAGGAAGTTGGTGCCGACCGGCTGGTGAACGCCGTCGCGGCCCATGCCATGTACAAAGGTCCGCTGATTATTATCGATTTTGGCACGGCGACGACGTTCGATGTGGTCGATGCCGCCGGAAACTACCTCGGTGGTTGCATCTGTCCGGGCATCAACCTGTCGCTAGAGGCCCTGCACATGGCGGCCGCTCAGTTGCCGCGTGTGGCCGTCGGCCGCCCCGCGCAGGTGATTGGCAAGGCCACCGTACCGGCCATGAAAAGCGGAATTTATTGGGGCTACGTGGGCCTCATCGAAGGACTTGTGCGCCGCATAGGCGAAGAATTCGGCGGTCCGATGACGGTGGTCGCCACCGGCGGGCTTGCCCCCTTGTTTTCAGAGGCGACAGACGCCATTCACCACCTCGATCAGGATTTGACTCTGCGGGGTCTCCTGGAAATCCACCTTAGAAATACGAGCGCATGACAGAGATCCGACTTCCCCTGGTTAAGAACGCCCCTCCTGATGCCGTCTGGTTCCTGCCCTTGGGCGGGACCGGTGAGATTGGCATGAACCTCAATGTTTACGGCTGTGACGGAAAGTGGATCGCCGTCGACATGGGGGTGACCTTCGGGGATGACAGCATCCCCGGCGTCGATGTCGTGATGGCCGACCCGCTGTTTCTCGAAGAACAAGCCAAGGACCTGCTGGCCATCGTCATCACCCACGCCCACGAAGATCATCTGGGTGCCGTAGGGTACCTGTGGCCGGACCTGCGGGTGCCCGTGTACGCGACGCCGTTCGCCGCCGCCTTCCTGGAATACAAGCTCAAGGAGGAACGGCTGGACAAGGACGTGCCGGTCAACGTGGTGCCCCTGGGCGGCCGCGTGGAGATCGGGCCGTTCGACATCGAATTCGTGTCGATGACCCACTCCATCCCCGAGCCGAACCTGCTCGCTATCCGCACCCGCCACGGCACCATCATCCACACCGGCGACTGGAAACTTGACCCAGAGCCACTGATTGGCGAGGAAGCCGACACCAAGCGGCTGCGCGAGATCGGCGACGAAGGCGTCTTGGCGGTCATCAGCGACAGCACTAACATCCTCAACAAGGGCCATTCCGGGTCCGAAGGCGAGGTCCGGCGCAGTCTGGTTGAGGAGTTCAAGAAGTACCCCAACGGCAAGATCGCCGTGGCGTGCTTTGCCTCCAACGTGGCGCGCGTCGAGTCCGTGGCCCATGCCGCGCACGCCAACGGTCGCAAGGTGGTCCTGGTGGGCCGGTCGCTGTGGCGTATCCTGGAGACCTCTCGCAAGGCCGGGTACCTGGACGCCGCAGGGCCGTTCCTTGAGGCCGAGGACGCCCGTCATCTGCCCGCCCGCGAGATCTGCTACATTTGCACGGGCAGCCAGGGCGAACCGCGCGCGGCGCTGAATCGCATCGCCTGGGGCCAGCATCCCCATGTGGAACTGGGCAAGGGCGATGTCTGCTTCTTCTCCTCGCGGGTCATTCCCGGCAACGAGAAGGGCATCTTCCGCCTGCACAACCAGTTGGTTCGCAACGGCGTGCAGTTGATCACCGACCGCGAGGCCTTCATCCATGTGTCCGGCCATCCGGCGCAGGAAGAAGTGGCAGAACTCTATCGCCTGCTGCGTCCGCGCATCGTCGTTCCGGTGCACGGCGAGGCCCGGCACATCCGGGAACACAGCGACTTCGCCCTGAATATGGGCGTGCCGTTCACTCAGATGGTGGTCAACGGTCAGGCCGTGAACCTCAGCCACGAAGGTCCCAGTCTGGTCGGACAGGCCCCAATCGGCCGCCTTACGCTGGAAGGCGACCGCATCGTGCCGCTCGACAGTCCCATCCTGCGCGACCGCAAGCGCATGGTGGAAAACGGTGCCGCCGTCATCACCCTGGTCATGAACGGCAAGGGGCTATTGGCGCAGGATCCGCTAGTCACGACGCACGGCTTGTTCAATCCCGAACACGAGGATGACGACGATGTCGACGCCGTTCTCGTGGGCGTGGTGCGTGCCGCTGTGTCGCGCCTGGAGGCCCGTGAACGCAAGGATGACGAGGCTGTGCGCGAAGCGGTCCGCCGCGCCGTGCGCAAGTCGTTCTTCTCGGATCAGAAGCGCAAACCGCTGACCGACGTCCACTTGGTCCGCATTTAAAGACACCTAAGCAGAGAGACGCACAGCATGATCGGACGCCTGAATCACGTCGCCATCGCCGTTCCCGACCTGGAGGCCGCGTCGGCCACCTATCGCCACGTCCTTGGCGCCAAGGTGTCCGATCCGCTGCCGCAGCCCGATCATGGGGTGACGGTGGTGTTCATCGAGTTGGACAACACCAAGATCGAACTGCTTTATCCGTTGGGCGAAAAGTCCACGATCCAGGGCTTCCTCGACAAGAACCCCTCGGGCGGCATTCATCATGTGTGCTACGAGGTCGATGACATCATCGCCGCGCGCGACAAGCTCAAGGCCGAAGGCATCCGGGTCCTGGGCGACGGGGAACCCCGGATTGGCGCCCATGGCAAGCCGGTCCTGTTCCTCCACCCCAAGGATTTCACGGGAACGCTGGTGGAACTGGAACAGGCTTAAGTCTGTCCGCATATCTCAGTATTCTTATGGCCGGGCTTGTCCCGGCCATAGGTCTGTTTGGGGTGAGGGAAGCCATGAACTGGTATTGCAATGTCGCGCCCGGCCACGAATTGCACGGTCCCTATCACGACGATGAGTATGGATTTCCGGTGCGCGACGACCGGGTTCTGTTCGAGCGGCTGTGCTTGGAAATTTTCCAGGCCGGGCTGTCATGGGAACTTATTCTTCGCCGCCGGCCTGGGTTGAATGCGGCCTTTCATGACTTCGAGATAGACCGCGTGGCGGCGTACGGCGAAGAAGATGTGGCGCGGTTGTTGAACGATGCACGGATCATCCGTAACCGGCTCAAGGTGGCGGCAATCATTGACAACGCCCGTCGGATCCAGGTCTTGCGGGCAGAGTTTGGAGGGTTTGCGGGGTGGCTGGACGCACATCACCCGCAGACTTTGACGCAATGGGTCAAGCTGTTCCGCAAGACGTTTGCCTTTACCGGACCAGAGGTCGTCAACGAGTTCCTGATGAGCATCGGCCTGCTGCCCGGCGGCCATAGCGATACCTGCCCGGTGCAGGCGCGTTTGGCGCCATTGCGCCCGCCGTGGATTGCCGCGCGGGATGCAGGATTTGATTTCAAGGGCGAAAAGACGAAGTAGGGCTGGAATCGAAAGAGCGGAACCGTTGGGGTTCCGCTCATTTCTTTTTGAACTGGCTTTTCGCCATTTCGCGACCCTGGATGTCTCCCGTCGCGTGCCGCTTTTGCGGCTTCCTCCCTAAACCTGGGCTCCAATAACCGGAAGGCCCTTCGTTTCTTGGTGTCTCTGACGATATGCGTTACCGGCATTCTTGTCACGCAGAAAATACATGGCTTCCGGCAAACCGTGACAAAAAAATGACAGGTGCAGATTATCAGGCGAACTCCTTCGAAAGCGTGTGCCATGATAGTAACCGTAAGGGGTCGTGAATGGTGCGGATCGGACGGATAGGCAGCACGGGAAAACGGTCAACCATGCACTATACGTGGAAGATCATGGTGGCGGCCACCTTGCTACTTGGCGGTATCGCCACGGCGGCCAAAGCGCAAAAGGATGAGACGGCACTTGATGCCATGGAGACGGCGTCGGTAGTCCTTGATTACCGGACGTGCCTGGAGTTGGCGGAAGTCACCGGCGGGCGCGCCGTGGTGCTGGCCGATGGCGGCACGTACACATCCGGCGTTGATGCCCGAGGCCGTCCGGTGGTTCCCGCCGAAGGACCGAACGGTGGCGCGGACTGGTCCTCGCTCACCGAAACCCTCCAGATCGACGTGTCGGTGGATATCGTGGAACGCTATGGCGTGAACGTGCCGCCCGGCAGTTCGTTGCCGCTGGGTACCATAGAGGTGCGTGAGGGGCGGGCATGGTTCAACGACCAACCGCTGGTCGGGCATGACCGCGAAGCCCTATGGCAAGCCTGCCGCCAGTTGGGCATTTTCCAGGGCAAGGCGGGGCAGCGCAAGGGTGGGCAGCCGTAAGCTGTTACACCGTAACGGGTTCGGGGCGAGCTTTAAGGGTGAACTCAGACACGTCAGGTGCCGGGCGGCCGAAGAAGTACCCCTGGCCGTATTGCACGCCTACGTCGCGCAGCAACCACATGGTCCGGGCGTCCTCGACCATCTCGCCGATCGTCTGGATGCTCATGTCCTGGCAGAGGCTGGCGATGGCCTTGAGGAATGGACGGCCATGGCGGGTCTTGAATGCATCCAGTATGTAACTGCCGTCGATCTTGACGTAGTCGACCTGCAAGGCCTTGAGGTACTGGAACGCCGCTGCGCCGGCCCCGAAGTCGTCGATGGAAATGTGGCAGCCGAAAGATCGCAGCTTTTGCAGCACCCGATTGGCGCGCTCCAGGTCGCGCAATTCGGCGGATTCGGTCACTTCGAACATCAGGCGCGGCAGGACATCCCGATTCTCCACCAATAAAAGAAGGAGTTGCTGGATAAAGCCGTCGCTGCTCAGTGACCGCCCGGACAAGTTGACGGCAACCTCGGCCGTGCGCCGCAGGATTTTGCTTTCGCGGAGGGTTTGTATGGCCTTGCGGACGACCAGTAGGTCCAACTCATTGACGACGCCGAAGTCCTCGGCAAAGCCGATGAAATGAGCCGGCAGAAATAGGCGGTCGCCCTGTAACATGCGGGCTAATGCTTCGTAATGATGGACCTGCCATGCCCGCAAATCGACAATCGGCTGGTATACCAGTACGAAGTTGTCCGACGAGATTGCTTGCCGGAATGCGTTCACCTTGGCGAGCGTCTCGTCCAGGGCCGCGCTGTAGCTTTGCGTCAGTGACTGGACTGCAAAGTTTTCGCCACCCTGTTGAACGTATTGATTGATGGTGTAGACCAGCGCCTTGCTGATGTCTTCCTGCGACAAGGGGCCGCTGTCGAGGTTGAGTGTCGAAGCCTTGACCTCGATTCCGCCTGACGCATCGAACAGTGCGGCGATATCAGAGATCCGGTTTTCCACCTGGTCAGCGGCCAGCCCTTTGTCATGGATGATGCCAAAGCGGTTGTGTTCCAGCACACCGACGGAGTTTCCGCCGACCGACCATGCGCGGAGGTAGGACTCAACGCTGTGCACGAACTTGCTGGCGGCCTCCGGGTCAAGGCGTTCGTCCAGGCGAGCGTCGGCCAGATCGATGAGGGTCATCTGGACTTCTTCGCCGAATTGCTGCGCCTCCTTCATGCGGCGTTCGGCAAGGGCAGCGAATTCCGTGCTGGTGCGGGCAACGGTCTCGACCTCGTCGGCGCGTTGGGAGGCGCCCGTTCCACTGTGTGCCCGGCTGATGGTCAGGTATCGCTGTCCTGGCCGGTCGGGGAACGCAATTCCCGAAACCAGTCCCCGAAAGGCGCCGTGGGACGGGGGGTGGAAGGTCACGCTCACGCGGTCGAGTCGGCCGGCGCTGGCAATGCGGCGCAGCAGTTCATCGACCAGAACCTGCTCGCCAATATCGATCAGGTCGTACAACGAGCGCCCGGCAAGGGTCTGGGCGTCCATGCCGAACAGGGGGTCGGCGGTGCCGGCGGCGTAGACGATGATGGCGGACTCGTTTATCTCGACCAGGACTTCCGCACCGGCAAAGGCGAAGGCAATGAAGCGGTCCCGCTGTTCTTTCAGTCGGGCTGTTTGTACGTCCTGAACCACGCCCCATCCCCCGTGATCTTCCCTGGCGTACCCTACGCATTATCGAACGTATCCGACAAGCCGTACCGGATAACTATGGTGAACACCTGTTCACGTTACATCCTAAGTATGATCTAGTGCGCCTTTCCGCTTGGACTGCAGAGCCTTGATGTCCCCCCGTTCCGCATCCGCTCCTTCACCCTGGACGGTCCTGATTGTCACAACGGCGATTCAGGCGATGGTATCGCTCATGGTGCTCGCGCCGCCGGTGTTCGCCACCGAGGCTGCGCGGGACATGGGACTCGATGCCCGCCTGATCGGGTTCTACACGTCGATGGTTTACTTGGGGGCGATGCTGACGTCGCTGCCCGCTGGGAGCGTGGTGCAGCGGTTTGGCGCGATGCGGGTCAGTCAGGTATGCCTGGGATTGGGGCTTTGCGGGCTGGCTCTCCTGTCGTTGGGACTGCCCGGCGTTGTGCTGATTGCCGCCCTGGTGGTGGGGTTTGGGTACGGTCCGATCACGCCGGCAAGTTCGCATGTTCTGGCGCGAACGACGCCGCCGGAGCGCCGGGGCTTGGTGTTCTCGCTCAAGCAGACCGGAGTGCCGCTCGGTGGTTTCTTGGCCGGGGCGCTGGTGCCGACGCTGGTCGTGCAGTTCGGTTGGCAGGCTGCCGCCCTGGTGGTCGGGATCGCGGCTGTTGCCCTGGCCGTGGCCGCCCAGCCGCTGAGGGCGGCCTTGGACGCCGACCGGCAAGCGAGTGCTCCGTTGAGGGGCGCCAGCTTTTTAGGACCGCTCAAGGTGGTTTGGAGTTCCCGGCCCCTACGGTTGTTGTCCCTGGCCTCCTTCACCTTCGCCGCCATTCAGCTTTCGCTGACGAGCTATCTGGTTGCCTTCCTGGTTCAGGAGGCTGGAATGGGTTTGGTGGCTGCCGGACTGATACTGTCGGCCGCTCAGACCGGCGGCGTGGCAGGCCGTGTGGTGTGGGGCGTGCTGGCCGATGCGTGGCTGGGGGTGCGCGCCACGCTGGTCGGCCTGGCCTTTGTGATGGCCGTCTGTGCTGGCTTGATGGCTTGGGTTGCATTGGGGGCTTGGCCGGTGACGGCGGTGGTCGTTTTGGCGGTCGTGTTCGGGGCGACGGCCATTGGCTGGAACGGCGTCTTCCTGGCCGAGGTCGCCCATTTGGCCCCCGACGGCCAAGCGGGCGTGGCAACGGGCGGCGCACTATTCATCACCTACGCCGGAGTCGTCGCCGGTCCGGCGCTGTTCGGAATTCTGGTCGGCCTGCCCGGCGGCTATGCCTTGGCGTTCGCGGTTATGGGGGTGGGGTCAGCCATCGGCGGGTTGCTTGTTCTCGCGGCGCGCCGTGACGAGTGACCACAGCAGCCATACGACGGCCACGGCCAGCAGCGCCGCCGTAAGGCCGAAGGCCACGCCATAGGCTTCAGGCGGATAATGCCCGGCGGCATTGCGGCCCCACAGGTCGATGATCGCGCCAATCCCCCACTGAACGATGAACGCGACCACAAAGACCATCAGGTTGACGGCGGTGTTGACCCGCCCTGCCATATGCGGCGGGAAAGCCTGCGCGACGATGGCATAGGACAGCACTCCGCTGGTCCCAAACAGGCCGAACAGGCCCCACAGGAGCCAGGGAGCGGCTGTCACTCCGCTTGCCAGGGTGATGACTATGGCCAGGAACAGGACGCTGCCGACGGCATAGGGAACCACCGTGGGGATGCCGGCGCGGGCAAGGCGTTCGGCCAGGGCGCCGGTAACGAGGTGGCCGATCACCATGGCGATAGCCGTGACGAGGAGGATTGACCCCGGCTCGGCAATGCCCGCGACGTCGCGCAGCCAGGGACCGGCCCACAGCCCCTGCATCGACATATAGATGGATTGGGCGATCATGGCGGCAGGCACCACGCCCCAAAAGAACCGGCTGGTAAACACGGAGGAAACGCCGCGCATCTGCTGGCGCAGGGTTTCGTGCGCGCCATCGGTGGGGCGTTCCGGCACGGCGAAGAACAGCACCGCGCCGACCACCAGGGTCAGCCCCGCAAGTCCGATGAACACTCCTCGCCAATCGGTGACGTGCAAGGCGGCCTCGACCGGGACCGTGGCCGTCATCACGCCCATCCCCCCAGCCGCCATGATCAGGCCCTGTAACAGGGGCAGGCGTTCCGGGGCGAACCACTGGCGGAAGGCCTTGAAGGCGCCCATCAGGCACGCCGAGACACCCAGGCCGATCAGCGCCCGGCCGGCAATCAACCCGGCCAGTCCGTCGGCAACAGCGAACACTGCCGCGCCGATGGCGGCAACGACCAGAAGACCGACTTCAACACGGCGTGGGCCGTAGCGGTCGAGCAGGATGCCGAGCGGCAACTGGGCCGCCGCAAAGGTCAGGAAGTAGGCGCTGGTCAGCAGTCCCAGCGACCCCGCATCCACCCCACCGTTTCCTAATGCCGGATCGTCGGTCAGGCCGCCGGCGATCACTGCGTTGACCGTGCGGTAGAGGTACGACAAGAAATAGCCCGCCGCAAACGGCAACAATATGCGCGCCGCAAACGCGGACCACAGCGGAACTGTTGAGGGATGCGGAGATGGGGCGGGCACGGACTCTGTTCCTTGGATTGCATGGCGTTTCTGGACTGTGTTCACGTGTGCCAGATTACAAAGGTGTTGTCGATAATCCCATAGTCCGACAGTAGGAATTGGCATGATCGTACTGTTCACCGATTTCGGGTTGGCGGGGCCGCGATACAGAACCCCTGCGCTGTACCCCGGTGGAGCCGAGCGGGTTGGTTGGGGCGGGCTGGCCCGACGAACGTGCCGCCATCGTCTACATTGACCATTTCGGCAATGCCATGACCGG
>Ga0172382_10006770_pt1 | contig 16505 bp, 14 predicted proteins | sample Leawel138RmetaG_FD_122245 | JGI IMG/M metagenome (GOLD analysis project Ga0172382, IMG submission 122245) | Leachate microbial communities from a municipal landfill in Southern Ontario, Canada - Leachate well 138R metaG | ecosystem: Engineered > Solid waste > Landfill > Unclassified | place...
CTGGCACAACCTCAAGGTCTGAGTTTCGACGCGGGGAAGGGAAGTCTGACCATCGGAGAGCGTTTTCGCATCAGACTGACGCCTTCCGCCTGCGTGAAGAACTATCGTGCCTCCCACCGGGGAGCGCGCTTTTCCATGAAAGCGCGTGGGCCTTCATGGAAATCGCGGGTCTCCATCAGGCGCGCTACGGCCGTGTCTGTCATCGTGCGTAGTTCATCTTCGGTGCATTCGATCGAAGCGCGGCCAATGGCGAGCGTTTCGCGGACCGAAAGGGGGGCATTGGTGCAGATCTGCTGCGCCATGGCGATAGCGGTGGCAAGGACCTGTTCGTCGGGCACAACGGCGTTGGCCAGCCCCCAATGGGCGGCGCGTTCGGCGGTGATCGGGTCGCCGGTCGCCAGCATTTCGAGCGCGATGCCACGCGGCACGTGGCGCGCCAGGCGATAGGCGCCGCCGGCGCCTGCCAGCAAGCCCCGCTTCACTTCCGGAAGGCCGAATAGCGTGTTTTCCGCGCAAACACGGATATCGCATGCCAGCGAGATTTCCAGTCCGCCCCCTATGGCCGCGCCGCGTACCGCGGCAATCCACGGTTTGGCGCGTTTGCTGTCGACGAAGCCGGCAAAGCCACCGTCCTTCGTTACCAGTTCGTGGCCCCGCCCGGCGGCCGCTTCGGCAAGATCTGCGCCGGCGCAAAATGCCGGGCCGCCCGACGAGGTAATGATCGTTACCCAAATTTCGTCGTCGGTTTCCGTCGTTTTGACAATCGCATCAATCGCGTGGGCCATCGCGGCATTGATGGCGTTGCGCTTGTCGGGGCGGTTGAGCGTGACGATGGCGATGTGGTCATCGCGTTTCTCAAAGCGGATGAGGTCGCATTCCACGGTATCGGTCATGGCAGGGTGACTTTCGCTGCTGGCAAGTTGGAGCAAGGGTGAATTCAATGCCGGTCAGGCGGCGAGCGTCCACTCGGTGAAACCGTTTTCGCCATTGCGGCGCGCGGTGCCGCGCCGACCGATGGGCTCTTGCCACGCAGGGCTGTCACCGCCCGTCAGCGCTGCGATGGTTACCGTATCGCTGGCGGGAACGCGGGCGACGAAACGCTCTCCGGCAGGCGTCTTGCACACTACGATGCCATATTCCGGCTGGCCCGAGCGCAAGTAGCGGACCGTGTATGTCTCTAGCGTGGCCGGGCCATCGTGGGCGGCAAGCACGCGGGGAGCATCGCCACGGCGCCGGTCGGCCTCGGCCTGCACGTCGTAGTGAACCGGGAAGGTGCCGGCCGGCGGGGCATGATCGGCAAGGATCATAGCGTGGTGCTTGGTTACGAGGTCGCCGTTGCCCAGCAACAGGCCGTGATGGGCGCCGGATCGCAGCGTGCGGACCATGTTGACCACGGCATGGGTCATGTAATTGTTGCCCGGTCCGCCGAAATAGGTCAGCCCGCCGGCCACGGTCGGCACCAGCGCCGGATCGGAGCCGAGCGCCGCGCTTGCCAGCTTGGGCACGCACGGGAAACAGCTGTAGAATTCGACCGCATCGATATTGCCCGCGCCAAGGCCGCTTTTGGCCATTGTCTCATCCAGCACAGCCTCGATCGAAACCGAGTGGTCGTAGCGGTCGCGGTCGCGGAAATCGGCCTTGTCCTTGGCCCCGGCGCCGCCCCAGACATAGGCGATGCGGCCGGCCGGGATTCCTGCTGCCTGCGCCATGGCCAGCGTGGTGACGATCACGGCCGAGGCCTGGTTGACCGCGTCGTTGGCGATCATCAGCTTGTTGTAGGGAAAGGCGATGGGGCGATTGTCGGCGGTTACGGCCACGATCTCTTCGGCCTGTTTGATGGTGCGAATCCACGCCTGATCGACCGTGGCAGCCACCCGCGACATAGCCGCCCAGAGCTCTCCCGTTTCGGCTTGTACCGCATCGTGGCTCATGCCGCGCGCCGCGCGCATGGCGTTTTCGTAAAGCGAATAGACCGAGGCCGCAGAATCGAAGCCGTAATGGAACATGTCCATGCCCACCACGTCTTCGATCACCGGGCGCTTATAATCGGGATCGGGCGGCGTCCAGTCCAGCGCCACGCCGCTCTTCATCGCCATCCCCACCGAGCGGAAGGCTTCGGCCCCGCAAACCAGCGCCACTTCGGGCTGGCCCGCCGCGATGCGGTTGGCGATGTCGTGGATCAGGCGCAGCGGCGTTTCCCCGCCGGCCGGGCTGTGGACGGCACGGGCGGGCTGCACGTCCAGCGCGGCGACGAATTCGCCGGCAAGATCCTTGTACGGCCATGACAGGACGTTGACGATGTCGACCGAGGTGAGCCGGCCCAGCCAGCCGCCGCCGGCATCTTCGTCCGCCGCCCGTGCCGCGCGCACGAGAAGCTCGCGAGGCTCGAAGCCGGCGTGATCCGGTCCGATGTGGTCGGATAGTTCGCCCACGCCGATGATGACCGGGGTAAGTTCTGGAGCAAGGCTCGTCACGATGGAATCCTCTCGGGTATTCAGGGGTGTCAGTCGATGGACTGTTCGGGCGTAAGCGGGCGTGCCTGCAAGTCGCTGGTCATCAGCTTGCCTGTTTCGGTGCGGGGCAGCGCGGAGACGAATTCGACGAAGCGCGGCCGCTTGTAGCCGGCGATGTGGGCGCGAACCCAGTCGACCGCGCCGCGTGCATCAAGATCGTGGCCGGGTCGTAGCGCGATCATGGTCTTCACGGCCTCGCCCCAATAATCATGCGGTACGCCGAACACGACGCAATCGGCCACGCGAACAGCACCGCCTCCACTTCCTTGGGGTAGACGTTCTCGCCGCCGGTCTTGATGAGTTCCTTGCTGCGGCCCATCATCGTGATCAGGCCGAATTCGTCCATGGCAACGATGTCGCCGGTGTGCAGCCAGCCGCCGCGCAGCGCCTCTCCGGTCGCTTCGGGATTGCGCCAGTAAGCGGAAAGAACGCTTGGCCCGCGCACGCACAATTCGCCGGCAATGCCGGGGGCAACGGGCTTGCCATGCTTGTCGACCACCTGCACGTCGAACTGGGGCAGCGGACGTCCGCAGGCGCGGGGGTGGCGCAGTTGTTCCTCGCCCCGCAGATAGGCAATGTAATTGCCCGCCTCGGTCTGGCCGTAGCCGAGAATGGGTTCGGCGCCGAGCACGTCGCGCACGGCGGCTACCAGTTCGGGGGCGTGCATCCCGGCGCCCATCGTGGCTATCCGCAGGCGCAGTGGCAGGGGATCGTGCATCTGGGCGGTGATCATCGCGGGATAATATTGCGGCACGACGGCAAGCGCGTCGCATTCCATGGCCGAGGCCATCCGCCGGGCGACCTCGGCGTCAAAGGCGCGTGGTGCGATGACGATGGTGGCTCCGAGGCAAGGTGTGCAAACAAAAGGCCCGTGCCGCCGACATGGAACAACGGCAGCGACAGCAGCAGGCGGGTATGTTCATCGCTTTGCCACTGGCTGGCCATGGCGTAGGCGGAAACGACCTGTCCCTGCTGGGAAAGGAGGCAGCCTTTGGGCCGGCCCGTGGTGCCGCTGGTGTAAAGCATGATCCACGGTAGGTCGGGCGCAGGATCGCGGTCCAGTCGCGCCGTCTCGTCGACCGAGGCTATCAGCGCTTCATAGGCATTGTCGCCATCCGCCCCGTCATTTTCCGGATCATCGCCGGCGACGATCACGGACAGCTTGCCCGCCGCCGTGCCGATCAGGGCTAAAAGACTGCCCGATACGAAGACGATCTTCGGCTCGGCGTTGCCGACGATCCACGCCAGCTCCGCCTCGGCAAGCCGCCAGTTGAGGGGGAGCAGGATCGCGCCTAGCCGGGCAGTGGCGAGATAGAGCTCCACCAGCGGCAAGCCATTGACGAGCAGCGCAGCGACGCGGTCGCCTGGCCCGATGCCGCGCGCGTCGAGCGCGACGGCCAGCCGTTCCACCCGCTGGTCGAGTTCGGCGTAGCTTATTGTGCGCTGGCCATCGATGATGGCCGCATGTCCGGGGAAGCGCCTTGCGATGCGGCGAGACCACGCTGCCGCGCCGAGCGTGGTAGCCATGTCGATGTGGGCATCCATGCCGGAGCCCATGCCCCGGCCAGCGTCGGCGCCGGCTTGCGGCATGGTCATACTAAACGATCCGGCAGACGCACCGTGCAATCGGCCACGCACACGTCTTCCTCGCCATTGCGGATCACGACATCGAGATCGACCCGCCCTTCGCCGTGCGGGCCGCGCCAGACTTTCGTCACTTTGCCAAGGCCCCGGATCGTGTCGCCCGGATAGATCTGGCCGCGCATCGCGATCTTGCGACGCATGAGGAACGTCAGCGGACCGGCCCAGTCGGTTACCGTGCGGTCGACCATGCTCTGGTGGAACAGCGTGTTGAGGAAGATCGTCTTCAGGCCCTGGCGGCGTGCATAGTCGGGCTCGTGGTGGCCGGGCATGTAGTCCCACCCGCCTGCGACATGGAGGATCGCCATCTTGTAGGTGACGTCGACCGACATCACCGGCAGGTCCATGCCTTCGACGACGTCGTTCCAGCAGATCTGGTGTACGTTCATTGATCGGTCGCCTTGTAACGGAACAGGACATTCGTGGCGCGTGCCAGAAGCGTACCGTGCTGGTCGTGGTATTCGCTGACCGAGGTGATGAAGTGCCCTGTGCCGACCCTGGTGGTCTTTTCGGGTGAGATCGCTTCCAGTCGGTCGGTCATGGTCACGATCATGCCTTCGCGCACCGGTTCGAAATATTCGAACTCTGTCGAGACGTTGATCGGCTTGTCGCCGGGCAATGGCACAAGCGCCGCCATGACCGCGATCGTACGTCGCCCTTCGGGACGCCACTGCATCGGAATGGTCCATGTCTGCAACATGCCCGGCGGGGCAATTGCGCCGCCCCAATGCTGCGCAGCAAAATCCTTGTCCCAATAGGCGGGATTGGCATCCTGAACGGCGGAGCAATAGAGCTGGATCATCGGGGCATTGACCGGCACTTCGCCGATGTTTGCCTGCGTTGTCCGGCCGATCCATGTCAGGGCTTGTTCGTATGTGCCGAAGGCGAGCCCGAGCCCGCTTTCGTCGACGCTGGCACCGTCGCTCACGTTCACTCTCCGGATGGACGCCTGCCTTGTGCGACCGATGTGCACGGGCTGGCCGTTTTCTTTCCCGGTAATCGTCCATCAAATTGGTAATGACTGTCAAGTCATAAATAAGGGTGGCTCAGGCGGCGTTGCGGCGGGACGGATCAACCGGTATGAAAGCGTGATGACGGATGAGCCCACGCCGAACCTGGCCGTTGCCCAAACGCCCGCCGCACCCCCCAGGCGGCGGCGACGGACCCGTTCCCTGTCGCAGGACCTGCGCAATCAGGCGACGCGGATGAAGCTGATCGAGGCGGCGGGGCGCGTCATCGGCAAGCATGGCTATGCCGGTTGCACCATCGCCCGCGTCACGACCCGGGCGCGCATCGCCCATGGCACGTTCTACCTGCATTTCCGTTCGCAGCAGGACCTGTTCGATGCCGTACTGCCGGTGCTGGGCGCGCAGATGCTGGCTTTCGTCGCGGATTGCGTGCGCGACAGCGCGGATGTCGTGGATCTTGAACGGCGTGGTTTCGCGGCGACATTCTCCTATCTGTTTGACCATCCGCATATGGCGCGCGTGACCGAGGAGGCCGCGTATTTTGCGCCCGAGGCCTATCGCCGCCACCTTGACGAAATGGCCACGGGCTATGCGCGATCACTCTTGCGCTCTCGCGCCGACCGGCAATTGGAGGATTTTTCGCCTGCCGAATTGCCGATGCTCGCGCAGCTTCTGATCGGTGCGCGCTTCCAGATGCTGTGGCAGTTCCGCCGCGAGCATGAAGTGGGCTCCGCACCGCCGGCCGACATCGTGGAGATCTACATCAGGTTTATCAGCCGGGGCATCCTTGGCGGCAGCGGCGCCTCAGCTTGATGGTCCAGCAAGGTCATGCCGCCAACATTCCTGAAAATTATATGACTGGATAGTCATTACATCACCGTCCGGTTTGAATGCGGATGGGCTGATGTCTCTCAGGCATTATGATAACTAAACCGTCTTAAAAATGCGGCGATCCGTATTGGACGCAAGGCGTCGCGTCCGTCAGACCATGGTCAAACACCGGAGATGAGGATGGATATTGAAGCGGCGCTTGCGTCGCCCGACGAGGGCGGCGCGGATTTCCTGTCCATGTTGCGCGATAGCATGAATGGCTTGCTGGCGCGCCATGCCGACGATGCCAACGGTATCACCCTGTGGCCGGCGCTGGTGGCGCAGGGCTTCGTCCCGGTCGAGGCAATCGCCGACATCGGCGGCTGGCAGGGTCTTGTCGCCATGGCCGAGGCGCTGGGTCGCATCGGCAGCCGCGCCCCCCTGGTCGAGGCGGCCATCCGTGCCGAAGCACTGGGCGCCACTACCCACGGCGCGACGCGCGGCACCGCAGTCCATTTTGCCGCGCCGGGCGAGGTCGTGCTGCGCGACGGCCGGCTTTCCGGCACCTTCGATTTTCTCGTCCAGCACCCCGCGGTCGACGACCTGCTGATTTTCGTTCCCGAAGGGCCTGCCGCGGTTCTCGTGCCGCTGTCGGCGCAGGGCGTGGACATGGCCGGGCGCATGATGATGAATGCGCCGATCGGTAGCCGGGCAACCCTCTCCGGCGCGATGGTCGAGCCTGTGGCCCTTTCGGCGGAACGCGTGGCAGACCTGCACCGGCTCTACCGGTTGGGCCGGGCGGCACGCGCTCTTGGCGCCGCGACGGCAGGTTTCGACCTTGCGGTGGAACATGCCCGCACGCGCGAGCAGTTCGGGCAGGTCATCGGGCGCTTTCAGGCCTTGCAGCACAAGCTTGCCAACAGCCTGATCGCGCTGGAAGGGTGCCGTCTTCAGATCGACGGCGCGGCCGCCGCGCGCGATGCGGGCAGTCCGGATTGGGCCGGGCGGACATCGGGCGCGATGGCCTTCTGCGGGCCGGCGTTGCGGCAGGTGTCGCTTGAAACCCATCACGTGCTGGGCGCGGTCGGTTATGCCGAGGAGCATCAGGCGCCGCACCTGTTCCGGCTTGCCCACCTCGATCTGATTTCGCTGGGGGGATTGCGGCAGGCCCGGGCCGAGATCGCCGCCCAGCTCCTCGACCGGGGGGAGCCGCTGGTGGCCGAGACGGACAATCCCGCCAGCGCCTATCGCCAGCACTTGCGGGAATGGCTGGCCGCCAACTGGACCGACGCCGAGCGCGAGGACAACGCGCGCAGGCCGTTCGACGAGCGCAATTGGAACATGATATTCGCCGAACGCATGGGGCGCGACGGGCTGACCATGCTGACCTGGCCAAAGTCGGCAGGCGGCGAGGAGCGCACCCCGCTCGAGCAGCTGGCTTTCCTTGAGGAAACCTTCCTCGCCGAAGCGCCAATCCAGTCCGCCACCGTGGCCAGCTGGATTCTTGGCCCCGAATTGATCGCGCATGGTTCGCCCGAATTGCAGGCGCAGCTGCTGCCTGGCATCCGGGCGGGCGGGCTGTCGTTCTGCCTTGGCTACAGCGAGCCCAACGCGGGGTCGGACCTTGCCTCGCTACGGACCCGCGCGGTGCGCGATGGCGACGATTACGTGATCAACGGCACCAAAATCTGGAACACCGACGGCCACCGCGCGTCCCACATGATCCTGGCCGTCCGCACCGATCCCGATGCGGCGAAGAAGCATGCCGGGATCAGCCTGTTCATCGTGCCGATGGACCTGCCGGGCATCTCGGTACGGCCCAGCATGGCATTCTATGGGCACTATTTCGCGGAAGTGTTCCTCGACGAGGTGCGTGTCCCCGCTTCGGCCATGCTTGGCGCGGAAAACAAGGGCTGGCGCGTCTTGATGAGCGCGCTGGCGACCGAGCGCGTGATCATGGCCAGTTACAGCGCGCAAGTGCAGCATCTGCTGGGTCGCGTGATCGGCCACGTTCGCGAAACCGGACTGGCCGCCGACCCCTTCGTGCGCGATCGCCTCGCCGGGCTTGCCTGCGAGGCTGAAACCGCCCGGCTGCTGGCGCTGCGTGCCATCATGCCGCGCCCCGATGGCAGCGCCCCCTTGGTGGAGGCCGCTGTGGGCAAGGTCTTTGCCAGCGAACTGGGTGAAAGACTGGCCGAAACGGCGGTCGACCTGATCGGCCCGGCCGCCCTGCTGACGCGCGGAGAGGAAGGTGCTGCGGTCAATGGCGCCATCGATCAGACGCTGCGGCAGGCGATCATGATGGTCGTCGGCGGCGGCACGGCCGAAGTGCAGCGCAACATGATTGCCCAACGCGGGCTGGAGCTGCCCCGATGACCGGTTTACTTCAACATCTGTTCAACCCCCGCTCGATCGTTCTGGTCGGCGCGTCCGACAAGTCGGCGTGGTCGCAACTGATCCATGGGAACCTGCAGGACAGCGGGTTCGATGGAGAGATCATGGTCGTCAACAAGCGCGGGGTGCCCGCGCATGGCATCGAAGGCCATGCCAATTGCCGCGCCCTGCCGCGCATACCCGACCTGGCCTATGTGTTCGTGCCGGGTGAATCCGCACTGGAGGCCTTGCAGGACGTCGCGGAGGCGGGGATCGCCAATGCCGTGCTGCTGTCTTCCGGCTTTGCAGAGACCGGGCAGGATGGTGCTGCCATGCAACGCCGGATCGGCGAATTCGCGCGCTCGCAGGGCCTCAACCTGCTGGGGCCGAACAGCCTTGGTTTCAACAATTACGCGGGCCGGGTGGCGGTTTCGGCCTTTCCGGTCGACCTCAAGGCGCGGCCCGGCGGGCTTGCCGTCATTTCCCAGAGCGGCGCGACGGCCCACGTTATCGGCCAGTTCGCGCGGATGCAGGGGATCGGCCTTAGCTGCGTGGTGGCCACCGGCAACGAGGAAGTGCTGGGCCTTGTCGACGTGCTGGCGCATTTCGTTGAAGATCCCGGCACGCGGGCGATCGCGATCTTCGCGGAATCGATCAAGGATCCAATGGCCTTTCGCACCGTGGCGGCACGGGCCAGTGCGGTGGGCAAGCCGATCGTCGTGCTCAAGGTCGGCAAGAGCGAATTGGCCAGCCAGTTGGCGCAGGCGCACACGGGATCGGTCACGGGCGACGACGTCACTTTCGACGCAGTGTGCCGCCACTACGGCGTGATCCGGGTGGACTCACTCGAAACCATGGTGATCGCTGCCGGCCTGCTTGATCAGGTGGGGGCGATTGATGGCGAGATCGGCATCATCTCCATTTCCGGTGGGGCCTGCGAGATCATCGCCGACCGTGCGGTGACCGCAGGGCTCGATCTCGCTCCTTTCAGTGCGCAGACACAGGAACGGTTGCACGCCGTGATCCCTGACTTCGGCTCGGTATTCAATCCGCTGGACGTGACCGGGGCTGCAGTGCGCGACCCGTCGCTGTTCGAACGCATCCTGGACATCCTGTCGGATGATCCCGCCATCGGCCTTGTTGCGGCAGTGCAGGACGTGCCGAGCGCCGAGGGCGACACCTGCAATGAGCCGATACTGTCCGCGATCGGCAGGGGTTTAACCGCAGCCCGCGTGCCGGGCGTGCTGATCAACCAGGCGCTGCAGCCGGTGAGCGACCACACGCAAGCGGTCATGGCGAAATGCAGCATACCGCGCGTGGTGGGTGGCGTAGATCATGCAATGGCCGCCTTTGCTGCACTTCAGCAATGGTCCCGGCGTCCGCGCCATGACGGGGCGAGCCGCACCATCGCGCCATCGTCGGCGAGGCCGGCATCCGAGCGGCAGGCGCTGGAATGGCTTGAAACGCGGGGTGTTCCGGTCATGCCGCACCGCCTTGTCGCCAATGCCGATGAAGCCGTGGTGGCATGGATGGCCTTTGGTCAGCCGGTCGTGTTGAAGATCGCCTCCCCGGATATCCTCCACAAGAGCGACATCGGCGGCGTGCGCCTCAATCTTGATGGCGACGATGCGATCCGGGCCGCGTATGACGACGTGATGGCGGCGGCCCGCCGGCACCATCCGGATGCCCGGATCGAAGGGTGCATTGTCGCGCCGATGCGTTCGGGCGGTGTGGAACTGTTCGTTGGTACGGCGCGAACACCGTGGGGTCCGGTCATTGCCGCCGGCCTTGGCGGGATCTGGATCGAGGTGCTGAAAGACACCAGCCTGCGTCTTTTGCCGGTGAGCCCGGACGAGGCGCGTGCGATGCTGGGCGAGCTGAAAGGTACCAAGCTGCTCGAAGGCTATCGCGGCAGTCCGGCCTGCGATCTGGACGCTGTTGCTCGCGCGATCAGCACCATTGGCGATGCCGCGCTTTCGCTCGGCCAGGACCTGGTATCGCTTGAAATCAATCCGTTGCGCGTACTCGGCGCAGAAGTCGAGGCACTCGATGCCCTGGCCGTCTGGGACCGGGCACAGGCAGATCACGACACGTAACCTTCCTGGCCGGTTTTCACGACAAGTCCACGACCGGCCAGCCGTCATAACAGGGAGAGGAAGTATGAAGAAGTTCTCAGTTCGGTTGCTGGCGTTCAGCGCGCTGGCCGGCGGGATGGTTCCCGCACAATTCGCCCATGCTCAGGAAGTCTCCGCCCAGGATGAGGCAGGTGATGAAACAGTCGGGCAGGGCGACACGGGCGGAGGCATCGCCGATATCGTCGTGACCGCGCGCCGGCGCGCCGAACCCCTGCAGCGCACCCCGGTCTCGGTCTCGGCCTTGTCCGCCGATGATATCGCGGCGCGCATGGGAAGCACGATCGTCGACCTCGGCAAGTCCATGCCCAACGTGCGCATTGACTCGCTCGGGTCGCAAGGCCGCGCGGGAATGCTGGCGATTCGCGGCGTAAACTATGCCCGATCGGATCAGGCGGGCGACCCGTCGACTGCGTTCTATGTCGACGGGCTTTACCAGACCCGCTCGACCGTCAACATTCTCGACATGTTCGATCTTGAATCGGTCGAAGTGCTGCGCGGGCCGCAAGGCACGATGTTCGGACGCAACGCTTTCGCCGGTGCGGTCAACATCCGGTCCAAGCGTCCGACCATGGATTTCGGCGCGCAAGTGGAAGGCAAGGTCGCCAACTTCGGCCGCTACGAACTTCGCGGCGCGGTGAACGTTCCACTGGTGAGCGATGTCCTGGCCGTGCGCGGTTCGCTGCTGGTTGCCAATTCCGATGGCTATTATCATTCGATCAAGGACAACGGCAAGAGCATCGGTGGCGAGGATAACATCACCGGGCGGGTATCGGTGCTGTTCAAGCCTGACGATCGGCTCGACGTATTCCTGAAATACGAGCACGTGCGCGACCGCGGCGACCCGACCCCGGCACAGAACGCCTCGACCACCGCAGCCATGGCAGCGGCAACGCCCGGCTTGCCCGCACAGTTGTTCGGCAACATTCCTGGCGATCCGCCCAACCTGTTCAACTACCCGCGTTACTGGACCAACGTGCACAAGACGCCGGGGATGAAGAGCTTCGTCGACCAGGACAACGTTGCGCTCAATATCAACTACGAACTTGAAGGTGGTTCGATCAGTTCCATCACGGGCTACCAGCATGCCAGCGATGGCCTGATCACCGACCCGGTCGGTGGCAGGATACCCTACCTCGTCAACTACTACCGCACGACGCTGAGCACATTCAGCCAGGAATTCCGGTTCCTCAAAGAGATCGGCGACCATTTTCAGGTGCTGGTCGGCGGGTACTACGCCAACGATGATCTGAAGAGCGGCAATATCACCTATTCGGAATATGCCGGCGGGTTCAATTCGCAGACCAACGTGAAGCAGAAGCGCGATAGCTGGGCTGTGTTCGGGGAACTGGAAGTGCGTCCGGTGGATCGCGTCCGCCTGAATTTCGCGGGCCGGCAGATGTGGGAAGACAAGACCTTCTATTTCAGCCGTCAGTCGCGAAACCCGGACACCGTGCCGGCAGCGGTCGGGCTGGATGGGGGAACGTTCCTGCCACTCGCCATGCCTTACGCGGTCCGTCGCAAGAGCTGGAACAACTTCTCGCCCAAGATCTCGGTCGACTGGCGCCCGACCGATGATGTCATGCTCTATGCATCGTGGACCAAGGGCTTCAAGAGTGGCGGCTATCCCGCCATCACCAGTGTCGTGCCAACCGCCTATGACCCGGAAAAGATCGAGACGTGGGAAGCAGGCATCAAGTCGTTCCTGTTCGACCGCAAGCTGCGCGCAAACCTGACCCTGTTCTGGAACAACCTGGATGACTTGCAGCGCAGCGTGAACTTCACCGATCCGGTAACGGGCGCGGCAACCAACAACGTCTTCAACGCTGCCAGCGCCGTGACCAAGGGTGTCGAGTTGGAACTGGAGGCGCGCCCGACGGACAACCTGACGCTGCGCGCTTCGGGCGGTTACCTGAAGGCGAACTACAAGAACTTCTGTGCCTCCGGCTTCTCGCCTACCCCCATCCTGGGCCAGGCGCCGTTCCCGGTGTGCGATGCGGCCACGGGCAAGGTCGATTATTCGGGGCTGCCGCTGTACAATGCTCCGGAATGGCAGGCTTCGTTCGGCGGTAACTACCGGTTTGACCTTGGCAGTGCCGGAAGTGTCACGTTCTACGGCGATGTGAACTACACGTCGGAACTCTATACCAACGATACCCCGTGGCCGATCAGCCGACGCGGCGCCATGACGCTTGTTGATGCCAGCCTGCAATGGAAAGCCGCGGACGACGGATTGTATGCCTCGGTCTATGTGCAGAACCTGTTCAACAAGATCGACACTCAGCAGGCGATCCGTTCGGGCGGCACATTGACGGTGTTCAACTACACTCCGCCGCGTCGCTATGGCGTCGTCGTCGGCGCGAAGTTCTGATGTCCTGAGGAGATGGCGCGGCGCCTCCCCTCCCTCATGGGCGCCGTTCCGCTTCCGATCGGGGTACCTGTGCACGGGTACCCCGATTTTTGGCGAGTTGCGTGCCGGCACGTGCGCGCCGAACCTGTCCCGGTCAATTGGTCGGCAAGCCATCAGGACAGACAGGGAGAGGGCGCACCATGCTGGGTGTTGACGTGAAGCAGGTCCGCATATTCGAGGCGATCGCGCGCCATCGCTCGTTCACGCGTGCAGCCGAGGAACTGCACTATGCGCAACCCTGGCTTTCGGTGCAGGTCAAGCGGCTGGAAGACGTGCTGGGTTTCGCCCTGTTTGCGCGCAATCGCAAGCAGGCGGTGGAACTGACGCCACAAGCAAAGGATTTCATGCCCGCCGCCCGCGCGTTCCTGATGGCGCACGACAGCCTCGCACGCGAGGTCAGACTCATTCGCCGCCAGTATGCCGCGACGCTGGCCCTCGGCGCGCCCGAGTTCAGTTCGGACATTCCCGAACGGCCGGCCCTTCTGCAGGCTTTCCAGGCAGAGTTCCCACATATCGACCTGGATATCATCACCGGGCATTCGCTCCAGTTGCTGGACCAGTTGCGAGCGGGATCCGTCGACATAACGCTGGCTCTGGGCCCGTTCCCCGACGATCCCGAGTTCGAACACGTGATGGTCACGAAGACCCAGATTTCGATTCTCGTGCCCGACGATCACGCGCTGGCGGCCGTCGACCACCTCTCGCTCGAAGACTTGCGCGGCTTGGCGCTCGGAAATTTTCGGCGCCGGCTCAATCCGCCGGTCTATGACCTGATGGCTATCCAGTTTGCGCGCCATGGTGTGGAATTCGTCAACTTTCCCGAAGCGACCATGCGCAGCGCCATCCATTTTTCGGTCAACAGCCGCATGCCGGTGATCGTGCTGGAATGGATGAAGGACGTGATCGACGGCGTGCCCGGCACCAAGCTTCTCCAGTTGCGGGATCGGGATGCCTGCCTCGAACTCCTGCTGGTGCGCCGCGCGGGCGACCGCCGCCCGCAAGTTCAGGCTTTGTGGTCTCAGGCCGAGAAGAAAGTGGCGCTGCCGCCGAGATGACGGCAGCGTTTTGCATTGGTGCTCGTCGCTTAGGCGCCGCCGCAATCATACGCCGAAATGCGACCTGAATTTGTGAGGAAAGTTGAATGCAAGCATCCAACAGTGCGTCGCGGGAATGGCGGGAGTATTGGTGCGTGCCGCTTGCAGCGGCACTCGGCTACTCGACGGCTGTATTATCAGCTTACGGCCTTGGACCTTTTGTCGAGCCGATCCAGCGGGAATTCGGATGGTCGCGGGCCATTATTTCCAGCGGGCTAACAATCGTCGGTCTGTCCGGGGCGGCCCTTAGCATTCCCATGGGAATGCTCGTCGACCGCGTCGGACCGCGCAAGGTTGCCCTGGTTGGCGCCGTGCTGATGCCCATGGCCTTCGCGCTGTTGGGAACCGCCACCGGTAGCCAGGCCAACTGGCTGCTGCTGTGGTTGTTCGTGGCTTTCGCCAATATCTGGATGCAGGGCACCGTATGGGTCGCGGCAGTCAGCAGTCGGTTCGACAAGTCGAGAGGACTGGCGATTGCCATTGCTATGTCAGGGGGGAGCCTTACCTCGGCTGTGCTGCCCATCATCGCTACCTCCATCATGGAAGCTTCGGACTGGCGGACGGCCATCGCCTCGGTCGGCGGGATCTGGTTCCTTCTGGTATTCCCTGCCATTTTTCTGTTTTTTCGTGGGGCCCAGGATTCCGGAACGAAGTTGAGCGAGACTGCGCTGCAGGCCCGACCTGTGCTGACGGGGCGGTCGGTAGGAGAGGCGCTGCGGATGCGCCAGTTCTATCAACTTATTGTTGCAAGTGGGTTTTATGCTTTTGCCGGGATTGGCACGATCGTGCATTTCATCCCTGTCTTGACCGATCGAGGCGCAACGCCGCTGGGTGCCGCCGGCGTCGCGTCGCTGATCGGCATCTTTTCACTGATCGGCAGGCTCAGCACCGGATTCTTGCTCGACCGCTTCGCACCGCATCTTGTCGGAGCGGCTGCATTCGTCTTGCCGGTCGCCGCCTGCGGAATGCTGATCGTGGATGGTCAGAATCCCGTTGCCCACATCACAAGCGCAATATTCTTTGGATTTTCGCTCGGTGCTGAAATGGATGTCATCGCCTATCTCGTCTCCCGCCACTTCGGTATGAGAAACTACGGCATCATCTTTGGTTCAATAACCGCTGCCCTTGCCATGGGCACGGCATTGGGTCCGCTCTTCGCGGGATATTTTTTCGACGTCTGGGGTAGCTATGCCCAATTCCTGATGCTGACTGCGGTCCTGATGCTTGTGAGCAGCGTGGCGGTGGCGACACTGGGCAAAGTTCGAGGGGAGCCCCCAATAAGAAATGCGGTCCCCTGTCGCGAATAGACCAGTGATCAAGATAGCCTTTCTCCACCCGATCAATCTTCAGAGAAGCTGAAAAAATGCGGCAAGATCACAACCTGGAGCGGTTTCTCCGATCCATTTGGATCGGAAATCGCCTTAGGGCCGATCGACATTCATCGTAGCCAGATCATGGCGGCGGCGAGGTGTACGAAGCCGGAGAAGTGGACGGTGCCCCAGTCGCATCTGGTGGCAAAACGGCGGAAGTGCTTGAGGCGGCTAAAGCATCGCTTGATCCGGTTTCGATGCTTGTAGATGGCGATGTCGTGCGGGATGAAGAACTTGCGATTTCGTTTCGAGGAGATCACCGCCTTCGCCTTCATGCCTGCGATACGCTCACGTAGATCATTGCTGTCATCGGCTTTGTCAGCGAGAACGGCCTTGGCCGTCTGACCCTCCAGGAGATCGGGCGCAGCGGTGACATCGCTGGCCTGCCCCGGCGTGATGCAAAAGCGCAAGGGTCGGCCGAGCGTGTCTGTCAGCATGTGGATTTTGGTTTGTCAGTCCCCCTCGGGAACGCTCCAGCGCCTGATCCCGTTTGGCCCGGATCACTAACCTTGCCGGGTAGCAACGGCGCGACCCTCGTCCATTGTACCTCGTTCAACTCGTAACGCTTCACGCTCATCCGCAGACCCCGCTCAAATGCGGAACCCTATGAATCAGCAATCAGCACTCTTGGGAATCCTGAATGTCGATCGGCCTTAGCCATAGCGGGCCAGCGCCAGATCCGCCGTTTCGATTTCGGGCGGGCGCTTGTCGATCATGTCGGTGAGCACGCGCGCGGAGCCGCAGGCCATGGTCCATCCCAGCGTGCCGTGGCCGGTGTTGAGATAGAGGTTGGGCAAGCGGGTCGGCCCGATGATCGGCGTGCCATCGGGCGTCATCGGGCGCAGACCGGACCAGAATATCGCGGCGGAGCGGTCACCGGCGCCGGGGAACAGGCTTTCGAGCGAATGTTCGAGCGTGAGGCGGCGCTTGTGCGGCAGATCGTGGCTGAAGCCCGAGATTTCCGCCATGCCCCCCACCCGGATTCGCTGGCCGAGACGGGTGATGGCGATCTTGAACGTCTCGTCCATCAGGGTCGATTGCGGCGCCAGTTCTGGATCGACGATGGGCAGGGTGAGCGAATAGCCCTTCACCGGATAGACCGGCAGCCTTAGGCCGAGCGGCGCCAGCAGTTGTGGCGCGTAACTTCCCGTGGCGACGACAAAGGCGTCGGCCTGACGCTCGCCATCGTCGGTC
>Ga0172382_10006774_pt1 | contig 16495 bp, 18 predicted proteins | sample Leawel138RmetaG_FD_122245 | JGI IMG/M metagenome (GOLD analysis project Ga0172382, IMG submission 122245) | Leachate microbial communities from a municipal landfill in Southern Ontario, Canada - Leachate well 138R metaG | ecosystem: Engineered > Solid waste > Landfill > Unclassified | place...
CCATCTTCACGGCCTCTTCCTTGAACTCCTTCGTAAATACAGCTCTTGGGACCTTTTGCATCCTGACACCTCCGTTTGGTATTTTACCTTAACTTAGGTGTCCATTAAAGCCATCTTATATCATTATTGCCTCAACGGCTCGTCGCGCAGGGATTTTCCGGTCTGGCAAAGCTTCTTCGTGGAAGGAGCGATAATCCTGTCCTGACTTAATAAGGCCATGGGCGACCCGTGCGATCTTGGCCGCTACTGCCGTACATGCCTTGCGTTGAAGATCTTTGTCCTTTGGATCTGGAGCAATGTAACGCTAATATTTGGTGCGGAAGGTATTCTCCCGCAGGCGTATGGCAACGACCGCCACGAGCCAGAAGGCCTGCCGGAGACGTTTGCTTCCATGCTTTGAGATTCCGCCAATCCCCTTGAACCTTCCCGATTGTTGCGTCGAGAGATCCATCCCGCAGTACTTGAGAAATTGTCTGTGGTGGCTGAAACGACGAATATCACCCACCTCAGCGAGGATCGTGAGCGCACAGATGGGTCCGATACCGGGGATAGTTTGAAGTATCCGATAGTCCGGATGGTCCTTCAAATACCGGTTGGCATATGACTCAATCTCCCTGCGGCGCCGGCAGAGATCGCCATGTTCTTTTAGCACAATGTGGAACATCGCCACCGATTCCGAGTCCTCCGATACGGGAAGCCCTATGCTCTCCGAAGCGGTATGATAGACATCGGTAAGCCACATTCTCTTGTTCACCTTCTTCCCGGCAAGGCTCCGGGCCTTTTCTATGAATTCCTCCTTGCCATATCCGATAATCGACGCAGGGACGGGAAACGCGAAGAGGAAGTCCGAAAGCCATTCGGCTCTCGTCGATCCCATGTACTTCTCGGCCTCGGGAAAATACAAAGGAAGGAAGTGGGTCATGATGTTATGTTGAGCACGCGTTTTTTGCAATGATACCTGGTAATAGGTCTTTGATGTCTCTTGAATATCATGGAAATTGTGGATGAGAGGATCGCAGTACGTCAGTGCAAGACCGGTCTTGAGCGTGTGGAGCATGATTTGGGCATCCTTGGGCATCCTTGGGATCGTTCTTGCCCCACGAGTTGTACCTGGCTTCCCTGGTCCGGGCAAGGGCGGGCGATGAAGGCAGCTTGACCGTAAATCCTTCTCTCAGCAGATAATGAGCAAGCGGCCGGTGGTAATTACCCGTCACTTCAAGCCCTATCACGCACTCCGAACGGAACGACTTGAGGTAAGTGCCCAGTTCGTCGTAATCCACGATCTTGTTTGCGACCTTGAATCGTTTTTTCTTACCGTTTTTCAACTCTACCACCACATGGTTGTACACCTTCGCTACATCAATCGCTACCAAAACAGGTCCTTCCGTGATACAAGATTTTGAGTCATTGCCAAACCCTCCCGTAGGTGTGATTTGTGGTAAATTTATTGTACGGGATTTGGTGGTCGGCTTTGACTCCTTTTCTTCCCTATCTATATACTACGGAACGGAGTATTGCGGTGCGGACATGCGGCACCATTACGAGATACTCCTTGAATTGTATGGTATAAAGCACAGTAGGACGCGGGTAGCCACACCGAGGACCACGGGTTCGTCGAGAGGTTCAACCGGACCATACCTGACGAGTACTTCAGGGTGGTCTTCAGAAGGAGGTTCTTTGCCTCCCTCGAAGAGCTGCAGGCGGATCTTGATGTCTGGCTCGACCACTACAATAACCAGCGCCCCCACCGGGGGTAACGGAACCTGGGACGAAGGTCGGTTGAGACCTTTGAGATGAGTATAAAGGTCCATGAAGAGATGAAAAAAGGAGTGGTGTAAGGATCCGACCGCAGAGTGGCTGAATGTTTTGCAAGATCGGAACCAATATACCACCGTCCAATGAATTCAACCTAGAACCTAGAACTTCTTTCTGTCCTCAAAGTATTCCTCTATCACCCTCACCAGCCCTGGAATATCCGACCTTTTTGCTTCTATATCAACTCGTATCCCTGCCTTGACGAGCGTTTTGGTCGTTACCGGGCCTATCGATGCGACGATCTTATCTTTCAATATATCTTTTCTATAGAGCAGGACAAAATTCTTTGCCGTCGAGGAACTGGTGAAGGTGAAAACGTCAATGTCGGCGGCCGGCATCACGGTCGATGGGGGGACCCCGGTCCTGTATATGGGAATGACGGTGCATCTCCCGCCGTGATCCCTGATGTATTCTACGATTATGTCCCGAGCCTCTTCGGCGCGGGGCATGAGAAAATGCTTATCGGCAACGCCAAGATCTTCCAGGACAGAGACGATACCCTCCGATGTGTATACATGCGGAACGAGGTCGGTATTTATTCCGTAGGCGCCAAGGTGGGCTGACGTTGCGGACCCGATGGCAATGACCGTGATCCCCGCCAGGGCCCGGGCGTCTTTACCGGAACCGCGCAGATGCGCAAAGAAGATCGAAGCGGCGTTGACGCTTGTAAAAATGACAGCGTCGAAAGAGGATATCCTGTCGATCGCCGTGCGAAGCGGTGCGTTGGGCACGATGGGCTCGATATTGATAGTTGGAATATAAACGGGTTCCGCGCCCCTGTCGAGCAGAAGTTCCCCGAATTTATGCGATTGATGCCGGGAGCGTGTAACGGCGATCTTTTTTCCGAAGAGCGTTTTACGCTCGAACCAGTTAAGCTCACCTCTGAGCTTGACGACATCACCTACGACAATGACCCCGGGCGGGAGGATGTTCAGCGCGCGGACCTTTTCAGGAAGTGTCGAGAGCGTTGCAGTTACGACCTTCTGGGCCGCCAGTGTCCCCGAGCGGATAACACAGGCGGGGGTGTCGGGGTTCTTGCCCTCGTCGATAAGGCGTTGTGCGATTTTTGCGAGGTTTTTCATACCCATAAGAAAAACGAGGGTATCAGGGCCATGTGCCAGTTCATGCCAGTTGATGGATGAAGCCTCTTTTTTCTCATCCTCGTGACCGGTCACGAACGCTACCGTCGAGGCATGATCACGATGGGTCAAAGGTATCCCGGCATATGCTGGAACCGATATGGCCGATGTAATGCCCGGTACTATTTCGAAGGGTATGCCTTTTTTAGCAAGGTATTGGGCCTCTTCCCCGCCACGGCCGAAGATGAAGGGGTCTCCTCCCTTCAGCCGTACGACGACACCGTTGGAGGATGCCTTCTCTGCGAGAAGCGAGTTTATCTGCCGCTGTGGGAGTTCGTGCTGCGAAGCCTTCTTTCCGGCGTAAATGATCTCGGCCCCCGCCTGGACAAATTCCAACAACCCCTTGTTGACGAGGTTGTCATAAATAACGACGTCGGCCTTGCCTATGAGCTCGAGGCCCCTCATGGTGATAAGCTTCAAGTCTCCCGGCCCGGCGCCTACCAAATACACTTTTCCCATGGGCATATTATACGGTTACGGGGCTCATGAGTTCAAAGGATAAATGATAAACAAACATCAAAAAAAAGAGCCTTTTTTCTTCCTTGAAAGGAGTTTTCCATTTTTATAGTATTGAGACATGGTCGGCCGGGACCAGCCGTTGTGTGAGGGGGATCATCGAAGGATACCGGAGGCTGTGTCGCAGTTACCTCATGCCGTCATTCCGCTGGCTTTTGCAGCGGAATCCAGTGTCTTTACTATTTTTGTAATTTATCGCGACGAGGGGGTACATGTGTCAGACCAATGTTGCGTATGTATCTTTGTCGTATTGCCCGCTGATAAACCATCGCTGTACTATAGTGAGACGTTTATTGAAGAGGGGTAATACGGGCGGCGTCACGGTGACTCTTCCATAAACGATACGTTTTTTCACCGGATCCCGGGAAGATACCTGATGCTTGAGCTGAAATATAAAGAATATTGTCAACCTAGAACTCACCACGGGAGGAAGGGGATGTTCATAAAGATCGTCTTGATTTTTTGCACGGCGGTTTCATGGCTCGTTCTCGCGGGAGGTGCCGACGCCGCTTCAGTCGAACTTTTCTCGACCGAACATACAGTGAGGGACATACGCTGGGTTACGGTGCGATTTACGGACTAAATGGTGGCGTTCAGAAACTCCCCGTGCCGTTGACCCTTTCGATATCCAGTGCCCTGCAAAGGGAACCGGGCACTGGGTCGACGCCAAGAATTGGTCATATGATTTTGAAAAAGAACTGCCGGCGGGAATTGCATGCACGTTACAGAGCCCTTGGCATAGGTCAAGGCCAATACAGCGTATGAAGAGGCGCGTATCGTCTATCCCCGGGAAGGAATACTTATCACGATCGACCCTGGTATTCCCGTGCCGCTTCAGAGGGTCGGTCTTCGCTGTGAACTGGGAGGCAAGCTGTTCAGATGGATGATCAATGGCAGCGACGCCGACTCCAGCGGTCCGCTCCTCCTCTGGGGGCCATGGCCCGGGATATATACGGTGTCGATCGTGGACCAAAAGGGTAAAGTCACGGATTCCGTCAGTTTTGTTGTCCGATGAACACAAGATCAAAACATCATTTCTCGTTTAATTTCAGGATGTCCCGATAATTTTAGCTTGACACGTTTTTTGTATGGGAATAAGATTGCTCTATGACCACGTCGTATCTTTATCAAAAAAGGGGGATCAAGCAGTATGCCACTTGGAAAGGTCAAATGGTTCAACGATTCAAAGGGTTATGGCTTTATCGAACAGGATGGTGGCGAAGATGTTTTTGTACATTTCTCGGCTATCAAGCAGGATGGATTCAAATCCTTGAAAACGGGGGAGAGAGTAGAATTTGAGATTGTAGAGGGACCGAAAGGTCCACAGGCGGCAAACGTCGTAAAAGCCGAATAATTTCAGAGACCGTAAGTCGTAAGGCGTAAGATGTAAGACGTAAGGAAGATCCTTCCATCTGACATGGATGCTGTGTCGCAAATACCCCACGGTAATCATTCCGCCCCGGGGAATTGTCGGTCCCGGCATTGTGCACGCATAGTGCGGAGGAAAACAATTACGCCACAGCCTCCGCAGGCCGGGATGATGGTGGAAGGGGCTTATTTTTCAGCATTTTCTTTATCCTTGTTTTCGTTCCAGAGTGTGTCCATGGTCTCCAGGGTGGCGGAACGGATGTCTGTGTTCTGTTCAATATAACCGAACCGTTTTATAAATTTGTCTGATGTTGCACGGAGTGCGTCTTCGGGATCTACGGAGAGAAAGCGTGCAATGTTTACCACTGTGAAAAGAAGATCGCCGATCTCTTCGCGAACGCGGTTTGCGTCGCCTGTTGCCTCGGCATCTTTTAATTCGACAATCTCCTCTTCCATTTTCTCATAGACGTCCTCGATTCTTTGCCAGTCAAATCCCACTTTTGCAGCACGCTTCGTTATCACGTACGCCCTGAGAAGCGCAGGCATGGACGAGGGAATGTGAGATAAAAGCGAATAATTGTCTTCTTTCTCCTGTCTCTTGAGCTCCTCCCATTTCACCTCGATAGGGGCGCCGAGGTTCTGTTTTTGAAAAACATGCGGATGCCGGTTGTACATTTTACGGTAGACATCTTCGATCACGTCCTGTATATCGAACGCATTTCGCTCCTTGCATATCTGCGCGATGAAGACTATATGGAACAGGAGGTCTCCAAGCTCTTCCCTAAGGTCAGGCAGGTCCTCCTTCTCGATAGCCTCGATGATCTCATACACCTCTTCAAGCATGAAGGTTTTGAATGCCGAGATCTTCTGCTTACGATCCCAGGGACATCCTTCGTCGCTGCGAAGGGTTGCCATGAGCCCTACCAGTTTATCAAATGCTTCCATTTATGTTTTCCTCGTGGAATGGGTGAGGCCGAGCTTGTCCATTATGATCTCTGCCGTTTCCTTCATAACGTGGGTTTGTCGAGCGACGATCTCTTCGCCGGCTTTTTGTGTTGCCGTGTAAAGGCTTTCATCGTCGAGGAGTCGGATCACCATGTCATGAATATCCTTCCCTGTACGCACCAGAAAGCCCGCTTTCCCGTCAAGAATGGCCTGCGAGATATCTCGGAAGGTATTTGTGAACGGACCGAACAGGACAGGCGTACCGACAAAAAGAGGTTCGAGCATATTCTGGCCGCCGTACGGGGCGAGCGATCCCCCAACGAATGCGACCATACTGCGTCCGTATATACCTTGCAGGTCCCCTACCGTGTCCACCACAACGATCTCCGCGCTTGTATCGGCGCCGCCTTTTATCTTTGAGAATCTGGCAGTGCTGTATTTTTTCGTCAGGTCTGTTTCGATTATTTCCGCGAGGTGAAGTTCGCGAGGGGCTATAAAGATCCTGAATTTGGGGAGGCTCTTTTTAAGAAGATCTATGGCGGAATAGACCTCTTCAAGCTCTTTTTCCTTGACGCTTCCGAATGTGATAATCCTCTCACTGGCATCTTTCTTTTGGGTATCTCCAATAGCCTGCCGGTAATACTTGACATTGCCGGTGACAAAAACTCGGTCGGGGGTCATGCCGATCGATATGAACCGGTCCCTATGTTCCGGTGATTGCGTTATTACGAGGTCCATGGCGCCGAACACCGACCTTAAAAAAACGGAGAGCTTCCGGTACGTTTCCAGGGTCCTGTCGGATATCCGGCCGTTTACGATGATAAAGGGAATATGCCTCTTATGCGCCTCCCATACAAGGTTTGGCCATATCTCTGTCTCTACGACGATGATCGCCGAAGGCCTGCGGCTATCGAGAAATCGGGAAACCGAGAACCGAAGATCGAAAGGGAGGGATTCGCAGTGAAGGTCGTAAGCCTGTGTCGGTTTTTTTCTGAGCATCTCCTCGGCATAGTGCGTGTTTGTCGTGATCAGGAAACGGGCCGGACCTCCGTTTGCGGACAAATAGTCCGCAAGGTTGCGGGCGATCACACCCTCGCCGATCGATGCTCCGTGTATCATAAGTGCCCCGGGCGACGTTGTGACCTTTGGTGGCAGGAGCCTGCGCCGGAAATTCGGTTTCATTTTCGCATTCGTGAGGCCAATGACGATAAGGAACGGGAGGGCGCCCAGGGATAGAATGTTATAGATCATTTTCCACATGCGATTTCTTCCGCCTTGTCGGTCAGGTTGATCAGGGTTGTCTCGAGTTGGACCCGTTTTTCTTCCATTTCATCGGAAGACAATCCCGGGCCTATCGTTATAGGGTCGCCCCACACAAAGACAACCCGTGAAAAAGGGTAGGGCAATATGAAACGGTCCCAGGAATGGAAAGTTTTTTTTTAGATGCGCCGTAACTTACGGGAAGAAGAGATTTGCGAGACAGTCGTGCAAGCTCGACAATTCCTTTCTTCACTTCGAAGCGGGGGCCCTTCGGGCCGTCGGGGGTTATTGCGATATCGATGTTATCCTTAAGATCATGGAGGATCTCTCTCAGGGAAGACACGCTCCCCTTTCTATACGAACCCCTGACAGTGCCGATACCGAAAAATGCCACGACCCTTGCTATGAGTTCACCGTCACGATGACGGCTTATCAGCACCTTGCCTCCGCCACCCTTTTTTGCGAAAGGCATCATGAGCAATCTGCCGTGCCAGAAACAGACGATATAATTGAAGCGGCTGCTCCATCTGTCGCCGGAAGGCCTGTTGATATGCGTGATGCGCAGGGTGATCCTCAATAATGAGAGAAAACTGAAGACCAAAGGGGGTATCACATATACCATCAGAAAAGACTTGAACTTCTTTTTCATATGCGCTTCTTTCCTATGGGGATAACTTTCTTTCGGGCACCCCCCTTGAACTGAAGCTCGTAGAGCTTTTTGTATGGCCCTTCCTCTTCGATCAGCGCGGAATGGTTGCCCTGCTGAACGATCGCACCCTTGTCGATAACGATTATACGATGCGCGTTGATAATAGTTGACAGCCTGTGCGCGATTATTATCGTCGTCCTGCCTTTCATCAGGTTGTCAAGCGCCTTTTGCACTTCGATCTCGGACTGGGCGTCAAGGGAACTTGTCGCTTCATCGAGGATAAGTATGGGGGCATTCTTGTACAGTGCGCGCGCTATCGCAATGCGCTGTTTCTGGCCCCCGGAAAGCCGCGCTCCTTTTTCACCGACGACGGTGTCGTACTTTTTCGGCAGCTTCATTATGAAGTCATGGGCGAATGCCATTCTCGACGCCTCGACGATCCTGTCTTCATCGGGTTCGACGCCATATGCGATATTGCTTCGGATAGTGTCATTGAAAAGAATAACGTCCTGGGTTACCAGGGCAATGCTGGTTCTTAAAGATTCTAGGGTGACGTCGCGGATATCGGTCCCGTCAATTTGTATCAGGCCTTTGGTGGCATCATAAAAACGGGGGATAAGGTTCACAAGGGTTGTTTTTCCTGCCCCGCTTTTGCCGACGACGGCGATGACCTCATTCTTTTCGATGGCCAAGTCAACATTGTTGAGTATCATTTTATCTTCGTATCTGAAAGATACATCATGAAATGTTATTCTTCCTTCGACCCTGCCGAGTTCGGCCGCATCGGGTTTTTCAAGGACCTCGGGCTGCCGGTCGACCACTTCAAAAACACGCTGGGCTGCGGCCAACCCTTGCTGGACATTGTGATTTTCCTTATTCAATTTCTTGATCGGTTCGTACAGCATTATGAGAGCTGCCATGAAAGAAAACAGGGCGCCGGGTGTTGTTTTCCCCAGCATGACCTGGTAGCCGCCATACCAGATGATAATGGCAATAGCTATCCCGCCTATGAGTTCCATTACAGGGTGTGACAATGCGCGGACCCTTACCCGTTTCATCGTCATCTTGAAGAGGGTTTCATTCACCCTGGAGAATCTTACGTTTTCGTACTCTTCCATGGAGAATGCCTTCACTATTCTCTGACCGGTTATCGTCTCGTGAAGGAAATTGGTAAGGCGGGCAAGATACTGTTGTATATTGAGCCCGATCTTTCTCAGCCTCTTGCCAAAGGTTACGATGGGGTAAATGGAAAAGGGCAGGATTATGAAGGCAATGAGCGTCAATTTCCATTCCATGTGGAAGGCCACGACAATAAGCCCGATGATCGTGAAAGCATCGTTCAGGACGGCAGCCACGGAATCGGAGACCGTGTTTTGGACCAGCGCGACATCGTTAACGATCCTGGAGATATTGGAACCTGTCGGTGTCTTGTCGAAATAGGAAAGAGGTTGCTTCTGCATATTGACAAACAAAAGGTTCCGGATATCCGTAACGACCCGTTGCCCGACAAAACCCATGAAATAAGCCTGGAGATATTCAAATATGCCTTTGGCAAAGAATAGAAGAATGACGATGGCCGGCATAATATAGAGTTTCGCCATATCTTTCTCGAAAAAGATGCTATCTAGCACCGGTTTGACAAGATATGCACTCAGGCTTTTGGAACCGGAACACAGGGCCATGAAGATCATTGCGAGGATGAGCTTGGTTTTATAGGGATATGCGAATCTAAGGAGTCTGAGGTATAGGTTCATTTCCTTGTTCTTTCTCGAGAAATGAGATCACGACGCCGGCCGCCAATCCATAGGAATCATTTACTTTAAGTTTATCAATAATAGACCCAAGTTCCCCGGCAAAGTCCCGTCTCCCTTTATCTATCATAGAAAGCGCTGTATTTGCAATGGTTCCGGGCTTGAGATGTTGAACGTACTCGGGGAAAACCTCCTTTCCGGCAATGATGTTGGGAAGGCCTATAAACCTGACACTGACTATCATACGGGCAATATAATACGATAACCATGATATACGGTAGATAATGACCGTCGGCGCTTTCAGAAGGGCAGCTTCGAGAGTGGCGCTACCCGACGCAATTATCGCGGCATCACAATAAGCGAGGGCATCGTATGCGCCTCCTTTGATTGGGATTATCCCGGGGATGCCCTCGAGGAACGATGCGAATTCCGCTTCGTGAATGCTTTCGGCGACCGGCATGACAATGGCAATGTCGGGACGCTCATGCCGTATTTTCGTGACGATCTCAGAAAGAACGGGGATATGGCGTGTTATCTCGTTGCGCCTGCTTCCGGGCATGATCGTGAGAAGCGGCCCGGAAGGTTGGTTAATACTTTTCAGGAACTCTTCCCGCGAAAGGGTCGGTTTTACCGTGTGGGCGAAAGGGTGCCCGACATAGGTCGAAACGATGCCTTCCCTGAAATAAAGCTCCCGTTCGAAAGGAAGGATGCAGATCACTTCATTGACATATTTCTTTATTTTCTTCAAACGATCTTTTTTCCAGGCCCAGACCTGGGGAGGTATAAAGTAAATGACCGGTATGCCAAGCGACCGCGCAAAACGGGCGATCCTCATGTTAAAGCCCGGGAAATCCACCAGCACCACCAAGTCAGGCCGGTCTGTGCGGATATAGGCTTTAACATCGTCGAACGCCCGTCTTATTTGAAGCATATGCGACAGGACCTCGCTCAAGCCCGTGACCGAGATATCCCGATAGTCCCGGACAATTTCAACCCCGAGGGCGGCAAGCCTGTCCGACCCCATTGCGGACACTGAAAAATGGCCGGTTTTTCTGATACATTCTACGAGATGGCAGGCATGAACTTCACCGGATAATTCCCCGGTTGATATGAAGATCTTCTTATTAATGTGCGGCACCGTGTTTTCCGGCAATATGATCTCTGATCCGGTTAGCGAGTTCAAGCGCCTTGAGCCCGTCCATTCCAGTGACGCTTGGTGCACAATTCCCGGCAGCGGCCATTATAAATTGAAGAAGTTCATCCTTTACAGGGTCCATCTGTTCGCAGATGTATTCCGTAATATCTGTTTTTTCATTGCCGGTGCTCGTCACTGTGACGAGCTTGCCCTGCATAAGGTTGACATAAAAGGTCGTTTTTTCTTCATAGATTGTGATCGATCTTTCCCGGTGGCCTGCTACGCGGCTTGCTGTCAGGTTCGCGACACATCCATCCGAGAATTCGATTCGCGCATTGACGGTATCGTATCGATCGGTGGCGAAACAGATCCCGTCAGCCGAGAGATCCTTCACGATTCCTCGGCTTAAAGAAAGTACGAGATCGAGGTCGTGGATCATCAGGTCGAGTACGACATCCACGTCCGTGGACCGCCCTGTGAAGGGGCTGATCCTCCGCGTCTCGATAAAGAGTGGTTTCTTGATGGAGGCAAGGGCGCGGGTCAGGGCAGGATTGAGTCTTTCGAGATGCCCTACCTGCAGGACAAGGCCTTTTGCACGGGCCATATCGACAAGTTCCCGTGCTTCCCCGGGGCTCACCGTTATCGGTTTTTCGAGAAAGACGTGTACGCCTCGTTCCAGACATTGCCGTGCAATACTGTAATGAGATTCGGTTGGCGTTGCTATAACAGCGCACGTGGCACTGTCTATCGCTTCTTGGTAACCCGGAAACACGGGCACTGAATACTGCTCGGAACATTCCCGGGCGCGTGCTGCATCGATATCGCAGATGCCGCTCACGGTTATGCCCTCAAACGTACAGAGTTTGCTTAAGTGAATTCGTCCCATATGGCCAAGACCTATAAGCGTAACGTTTACCGGCATATTCCCCTCGTAGAGGTTTCGATGAAATCGATAAGATAGGCAATGTTGTCTCCGTCGAGTTCATTGCGAATGATCTTGAGTGAAGTTTTCAAGGGAAGGGCGGACCTGAAGAGGATCCGGTATGCCCTTTTTAACTTTGTTATCTCTTCTTTGGAAAAGTTTCGTCTCTCAAGCCCGACGAGATTCAGGCCATAGAGTTTTGCCCTGTCGCCTGCGGCGATGACGAAAGGTGGGACATCTTTCGGAATTCCCGTTAAGCCGCTTATGAATGCGTATTTTCCGACCCGGCAGAATTGATGCACTGCACATAACCCGCTGAAGATCACAAAATCGGCGACCTCGACATGACCGGCCAGCGTGGCCCCGTTTGCCATAATAATGCTGGAACCGACCATGCAATCATGGGCGATATGAGCGTATGCCATGATAAAATTATTGTCGCCGATCCTGGTTACGCCTCCCCCTTTGGTGGTCCCTCTGTTGATCGTCACGTACTCTTTGATGGTATTGTTGTCGCCGATAATTACCTCGGTCGGCTCGAATTTATAACCTATATCTTGGGGAGGTCCGCCGATGGACGCAAAGGGGCTGATGGTGCAGTTGTCGCCGACCGTAGTTTTACCCTGGACCACGACATGGCTGCCGATGCGGCAGCCTTTGCCTATCCGGGCGCCTGCCTCGACCACACTGTAGGGCCCGATCTCGGCATCGGGCGCTATTTCGGCATTCTTATCGATAATAGCTGTTGGATGTATCACTTTCCGGGCTCCTTCATTCCTGTTTAAGCATGGCCATTATGCGGGCTTCGGCCACAACATCGTTTTCCACGTAAGCTTTGGCTTCAAACACCCAGATCTCCCGCCTGTGTTTCACGACATCTACAATAAATTTCAGTTGGTCGCCGGGGACCACCGGCTTGCGGAAGCGAGCCCCGTCTATTCCCGTGAAGAAGACTGATCCTTTCATGCCGGGGAAAGACTTGAATGCCAGTACCCCTCCGGCCTGTGCCATCGCTTCCAAAATGAGAACACCAGGCATAATAGGCCTGCCGGGAAAATGGCCCTGGAAAAAGGGTTCGTTCACAGTCACGTTCTTGATCGCGATTATTCTTTTTGCCTCTTCAAATTCAAGGACTCTGTCGACCAAAAGGAATGGATACTTGTGAGGGAGCAGATTCAAGATCTCGTTTATATCAATCATCGGTGTCCTCCGCGGACAGTTTTTTTTCGAGCTGTTTTATTCTTTCAAAAAGGGCAGGGAGTTTTTTGATGTAGATCTGGAGTTTGATCCAGTCCTTGTGAGGCATATGTGGTGTACCCCATATGATGGAACCGGCCGGTACATCCTTCGTAATTCCGGTCCCCCCTCCAGCCATCACGCGATCGCCTACAGTGACATGGTCCCGGACCCCGGCTTGTCCTGCAAGCACGACATTATTGCCTATCCGTGTGCTGCCAGCAATACCGACCTGGGATACAATGATCGAATTCTGTCCTATGGTGACGTTATGAGCGATCTGAACCAGGTTATCGATCTTGGTGCCTTTTCCGATAACGGTCTTTTCGAGGGAAGCCCTGTCTATTGCCGTGTTTGCCCCTATCTCGACATCATCTTCAATGACAACTGACCCGATCTGGGGGATCTTCGCGTGTTTGGCGCCATCCCACGTATAACCGAAACCATCGGCAGCTATTACAGTATTTGCATGGATTATCACGTTCCGGCCGATGCTTGTGTCCCGGTAGACAGTGACATGGGGATACAGGATACTGCTCTCGCCGATCGTCACGTTCCGGCCAACATACACGTATGGGTATATGGTCACATTATCGTCGATCCGGGCATTGTCTTCTATACAGGCAAACGCCCCGACCGAAGCATCCGGGGCAATGACTGCTGTGTCGCTTATCGAAGCAGTAGGGTGGATACCCGGTTTGATCACCGGGCTTTCCTGGAACATTGTCGCCACGGAAATATATGCAAGTTCAGGATTATCTACTACGATAAGATTCTTGACTGCCCTTATATCGGCAAGAGGGATTTTCCTGCCGATAATAAGGGCGGAAGCTTTGCATTCCGGTACAAATTTCAGATAGCTTCCATAGGTGAGGAAGCTTATTTTTCCGCCGACCGCATTTTGAATGCCTGCGATCCCGTCAATCGGGATATCTCCGTCACCAATCAGATCTCCCTTGACTGCGGCAGCGATATCCTTGAGCGTGATCATTATTTGATCGGTTTCTTTTTTGCTGCCTCGTTGAAAAGAGAGATAACCTTGCTCGTAATGTCTATCGAAGGCTGCGCGAACAGGATACCTGCCTGGCTTTTCTCGAGGATCAACGTGTACTTTTCTTTCTCGCCGAGAGTACGTACCACTTCCTCGACCTGTTTCAGGACCTTCTGGGTGAATTCCATGTCCTTCTGCTGGAGTTCGGTCTGATAATCATTGTAAAGTCTCTGATAATCTTTGAGCTTTGATTGATAATCTTTTTCTTTCTGGGCCCGCGCCTCTGGCGTGATGGTAGCGCCCTGTTTCTCGACCGCGTCCTTCAATCTCTGAAGTTCAGCCTGCTTGCCATCAAGAGTGGCTTTGAGCCTTTCCGCTTCCTTGGTTAATGTGCCGCGGATCTGTTTACCGGGTTCTGACTCGAGCATTACTTTCTGCAGGTCTATAAAAGCGACATTCGTCACTGATTGACTTTTCGCTGCAAGTGGTGTGAGCAGAATCGCCACGACAAAAAGGACCGTAAAAAAACGTTTCATAAAGCCTCCTTACTAATATTGAGTGCCGATTGCAAAATCGAACAGACTCTTTCTCTCGTTCCCTTTAGGGTTGAGATTGAATCCGAATTCCAGGCGAATTGGGCCAAGCGGTGAGAACCAGCGTATACCTGCTCCGGCTGCAGTCCTCATTCTGAGGCTGCTCCAACTGTCAAAGCCTGCGCCCGTGTCAAAGAAAAGCACGCCTTTGACTCCCGCTGGTTTATAAAGGGGGAAGATCCATTCAAAATTAAAGTACATCTCATTCTTGGCGCCGATGGGTTCGTCATTTTCATCCATCGGGCCGGCTTCGCCATAGCGGAACCCACGGATGGAATTAAGGCCGCCGACATAAAATTTCTCTGTGATCGGGACCTCGTGGCCACTGTATCCTCCGATGGAGCCCATAGTTCCTTTAATGAAAAATGAGCTGTCCATAAACTTGATCGGTATATATCTGCCGTAAAAGCCCACAATGCTCACAAAATAATTGTCGCCGCCAAACGGTCCGCCGGCCGTTTCCAGAGTTATACCGGTGTTGACACCTTTTGTGGGGTTCATGACATCGTCTATCGTATTCTTCGTAAGCGAAAAGAGCATACTGCTCGTGAGGGTCGTACCTTCCTGCTCCTTGATGTATGTACTGGCACTGGCGTCAATATCGGTTACATCCACATTCTCGAGCCGATACTTGACCATCCCTTTCACGTCGTCGGTCAACGGTTTGATAAGAGCGATGTTACCACCTGTTCTCTTGTAATCATACGTATCCATATAACGCTTGAAATTGAACAGGCTGAAGCCCGCGGAAATATTCTTGTCGAATATGTACGGCTCGAGATATGACAGCCTGAACTCATTTGTATAGCTGCTGAGCGCGGCTTCAAGCGAGACCTTTCTGCCTGTGCCCAGAAAGTTATCTTCAGATATGGACCCCGAAACGATCACCTGTTCTGCAGTGCTGTAACCGGCGCCCACACTGAACGTTCCCGTCGGTTTTTCCTCAACGTTCAGATCGATATTTACTTTTTTCGGATCGTCTGTTTTAAGGACCTTGAAATCGGTATCTTTAAAGAATGTTGTGTTTTTCAGTTTCTTCTTACTGTCCTTGATGCCGGTGATGGAAAAGCGGTCCCCTTCGGCGAATTTCAACTCGCGCCTGATGACCTTGTCGCGGGTCCTCGTATTTCCCACGATATTGATCCTGTTAAAGTATACTTCCTGGTTCTTGGTGATGTTGAATGTTGCGTTTACGATATGATTATCGTCGTCAATCATCGTGGTCGGCGAAACCTCGGCAAAGGCATATCCCATATCCTGATAGATATCGGTAATGGTCAGTACATCTTCATAGAACACGGTAGTTCTAAACAGCTCGCCCGGTTTCGTCTTTATCTTCTTGAGAAGCTCTTCCCGCGGGACGATGACATCACCGGCGAATTCGATCGTGCCTACCTTGTGGACGACACCTTCCTCGATTGCCGTGGTGATAGTTATGCTTTTGCCATCTTTCGATATTTTGATATCGGGAACACCCACCTGGACCTTGGTATACCCTTTATCGTGATAAAATGCCTCAAGGTTCCTGCGGTCCTGACCGAGTACGTCTTCATCGAGTATGCCCGAACCAGTGAACCAGGAAAAGATGCCTTTTTCCTTGGTCTGCATGTAACCTTTCAACGTGCTGTCTTTAAAGTGTTTATTGCCTGTGAAAGCGATCTTCTTTACATATGACAGCTGAGGTTCATCGATGACGAAGGTTACAGTAGCATCATATTTTTCACCATAGTCTATTTCATACGTGACCCTGGCTGCATAGTACCCTTTGCCGGAATAGAGCTTCCTGATCTCGTCCATACTTTCTTTGACCTTTTCAATATTGAGAACAGCGCCGGTCTTTACCTTTACCTTATCGACGAGATCATCTGTTTTTATCTTCTTGTTCCCGGACACCAGGATCGATTTTACAGGGGGCCGTTCGATAACGACAAACGTGACGGCCTTTCCTTTTTCCGCATCCCTGATATCGATCTGGACGTCGCTGAAGAAGCCTGTCTTGTAAATGTTTTTCATATCCTCGCGTATTTTATCGAGGTTGTACCCATCTCCTGCTTTGGTCTTGATATTATTTGTGATGACGGCAGTATCGACCCGTTCGTTTCCCGTAACCTCTACCTTTGACACCCGTTCGGATTCTTGGGCGGATACGATGACAGGAAGGCACAGAACCAGAAG
>Ga0172382_10006778_pt1 | contig 16490 bp, 18 predicted proteins | sample Leawel138RmetaG_FD_122245 | JGI IMG/M metagenome (GOLD analysis project Ga0172382, IMG submission 122245) | Leachate microbial communities from a municipal landfill in Southern Ontario, Canada - Leachate well 138R metaG | ecosystem: Engineered > Solid waste > Landfill > Unclassified | place...
ATCACCGGATACGATGCAAGGGAAGAGAAGTACGAAGCCATCGTCGTCGATGTCCCCTGGTGCCGGAAGTACATCATCAAGAAGACCGGTTCCGAAGAAGAGTAAGCACATCCTGTAACGAGGATCACCCGATCCCCGGTCATCCTGGCCGGGGATTTCTTTTACACAACCACAACCCGAAAGGAGTCTACACGTATGCCCAAGGTAGCAGTGCATGAGAAGCTCAGGAAGCTCGCCGATGGGATGGAGAACACCATTCAGAACAAGCTCAATCCTGGATCGGCAAACCAGAACCCCACGCCCCGCAGGATGAGAATCGCCGATTCCATGCGCAGGGAAGGCGAACGCCTGCAGAGAGTTCAGATCCTCCTCCGGAGGCTCGCGGATCTCCACGAGGCCGGGACGGTTCCGGAAGAACTCGCCGGAATCACCACCAAGTCGGCAGCCGAGGAGGCGTTCTACTCCTGGGGAGGGGAAACACCGGCGAAGATCGCAGCGAAGAAACTCATCGAGGGCGCACAGATCGGTGAAGACCCCAAGAAGAAGTTCCTCCGGGAGGTCGAGCAGCGGTACATGCGCAGCAGGATCCCCGGGTTCTTCGTCACGCCGGAAGACGTTGCCCTGAAGATGATCGGCCTGGCGAACATCCAGCCCGGAAACACGGTGCTCGAGCCCTCGGCGGGCCTGGGGCATATCGCCATGCACATCAACCATGGATCGATCCTCCATTGCGTGGAGATCGTGCATGATCTCGCCGAGGTCCTGCAGATGAGGGGGCTCGGCGAGCAAGTATTCTGCAGGGACTTCCTGGAGCACGATCTGAAGTACGACCGGATCATCATGAATCCCCCGTTTGAGCATTGCCAGGACATCGACCATGTCCTGCACGCCTACGGTCTCTTGAACCCGGGCGGCCGGCTCGTGGCGATCATGGGCGAGGGGGCATTCTTCCGGCAGAACAGGAAAGAGACCGAGTTCCGGGAGTGGCTCACCGAGGAAGTCTACGGGAGCACGCAGCAGCTTTCCAGCGGGGCCTTCATGGGGACCATCACCCCGACCGGGGTGGCGACAAGGATCGTGGTGATCGGCAAGCGGTAAAGGAGGACAACGAGCCATGGGAAAGTATTTCGTCTATTGGAGCAAGACCTACCATGCCACCGGGGATGTCATTATCGAGGCCGAATCCAGGGATGAAGCGAGAAGGAAGGCCCTGGATAATATCGGGGATTACGAGGGCTCCATGCAGTACGATCCGGACGGCGATCGGGTGTATTCGGTGGCGAGGGTGGAGGAGGAGAGGGCGAGCACATGACCTACAAAGAGTTCATGGTCGAGAAGCGCCGCGCCAGAAGGCGGCGGATGAAAGAGGTCGAGAAGATCTTGCATCCCAACCTGAAGCTCGGCGACGTGGACATTCTCCACAGGCATCTGCCCACCGGCGAGGTCGAATTCACTGCATGGCGAGGCGACAGCAGAATAAGCGACAACAGATCGCTTGTTTTCGACAAATCATACATAGCCGTCAGCGAATCGCCAGAAATGTTCTACCAGGGCGAAATCGAAAAATGGGTATACCTCATCACGGGGCTTCCCGTCTGATCAAAGCTGAGCAAAGGAGTTCCTTATGGGAAAAATCGGCGTAACCAAGATCGAGATTACCAGGGCAGAGGGGCCGATGGCGCTCTGCGGCAAAACGGCAACATTTCAGTCCTTCGAAGATGCTCATAACTGGCTCGTCTGCCAGTCTTCAACCTTCCCAAAGATGGGGTACGACAAGCACGACTTCGCCGTATCCTTCGAGGACGGCTTCGTCTACCAGGGCCGCCTTGATTGCAAGAGTCTCGATTCTCCGAATAACGATCTCGACGTGAAGGAGCATATCAGGAGTCTCTGCGAATGGTACGGCGGCATTGCCAAGAACCCTCATTGCGGGATGGAGAAATACAAGAGGATCCTTGCGCGAGAGCGCTATGCCAAGGCAGCGCCGAGATATCTTGAGATCCTCGAAAAATACGACGTGTGATTCAGGAGGGACGAAGCCATGCTCAAGGAACTCTATCGGGAGAGATACGGAGGAGGCGAGGTGAGGTCATGAACGAAGAACAATTTCTGAATCTTCTCAAGAATATGACAGGGAGCATCAATGAGTACCTGGAGAAGGAATGCCTCCGGCTATTCAGGTCTGGGGGAATCGATCCGGCCTCGTATCAGGATGCCCCGGCAGCCCTTCTCAAGGTTGTTATGCGGGTAGCATTAAGCAATCTGCGAGACCAGTACAGCTATCCGTCCTGCTTTACCAAGTACAAGAAGGACGAGAAAAACCTAATGCTCTTCTGATGGGAGGATCCATGGGAAAATACGACAAAATGACCAATGAGGATTTCGATCTCAACCCGGAAAAACATGAAGGAGGATGCAAGGTGATAACCCCGACAGCTGGAAACTGGTACATATGGAGCGAGGAGCTAGAGCTCAACCCGGAAACATCGACCGGGCCCCCGCTCATCTGCGCCCCCGGGCCGGATGAGTCCATCGACATCTGCACAGTGAACGCAGACCTCGACGAGTATGTCCTTAACGCACGGCTTATCCTCGCAGCGTGCAATGCCTGCAAGGCGATCAATCCAGAGCGCCCCATGGAGGTTGCAAAGCGGATCGAGTCTCTTTTCAGAGAGGTCCTCGATGCAATCCATTGCCATAAAGAAGGGTACGGACTTGAGAGCATAGCGGCCATGAATAATCTGGAGCACATTATCTCAGAGATGACCAAAGTAGAGCCTGACGATAAGTGCGACGACTGCTGCTGCCTCGAGAACCCGCATCGCAAGGGGTGCATCAAGCGCGAGAAGAGGGGCGACATGGGGAGCCTCTGGTGGATCCTGAAGCCGGAAGAGCTTGTTGCGTTCCAGAAGTCGATCGAGAAGGGGCGGCCGATCGAGATCACGAAGATCGATTACGCGAACCATGAGGACGGACAGGCAGATGTCATATTCAGGCTCGAAAAGGGCAAGGCCAGGGAGATCCTCGGGTACGAGCCCGACGAAGGCGACTGGCTTGAGGAGGACCAGCAGTGAACAAAGACAAACCTGATTGCTACAAGTGCAAGCACCGCGGAACAGTCCCGGGTGATGCGCATTCGTGCTGCAGACATCCGGAGGTGAAAATGGATTCGAACCCGTTCGGCGCGATGGTCGACATGCTTTCCGGCAAGACCGTGGAGGCGGCCGTGAAGCTCAACGTCAAGGGTGACCCCCATGGTATCCGGATGGGGTGGTTCCTGTGGCCGGCAAACTTCGACCCGGTATGGCTGAGATCCTGCAACGGGTTCGAGGCCGAAGAAGGAGAAGAAGGAAAGGAGTGATCAGTGAAGCCGAGAGCCTATACCGATGAAGAGGTGAGGGCCAAGTTCCTCAGGACCCTCAAAGAAATGGCCCTGGAGTGGGAGATGTTCCCCGACAAAACAGTCCGCGAAAGGCTCGAGGGTCTCATATTCTCGATCCTGTGCGTCTTCGACGGCGTGCATGTGGGCCTTCCGGCCTTAGACATTGTCGCCCGGCCGCACGAGGACGACGAGGCCTACCACAAGGGCAGCGGCGAGAACTGGATTCCGAACGGGCTCATGATCAACGACTGTTCCCTGCACGAGCTGTTCAGCCAAATGAGAGAATAGGGGAAGAAGAAATGAGCTCATCCACCAGCCTCATCCCGGAGTTCAAGACCGGGGATCTCGTAACGGCCTATCAGGGCATGGTCAAGAGTGTCGAGGAGATCTACCGCCTGCTCGGGGAGATCAAGCAGGCTTTCAAGGTCTACCTCGGGGGGAGCATCTTTCCCTGCGAGATATGCGGACACAGGCCGTTCATCCACGGCACGGCCAGAGACCTGGAACGATCGAAGGAAGAGATTCTGGCAAGCTGCTGGGGGCAGATCTTCCATCGGATCAGGAACTTCCTGCCGGCTTCCGAGATCGCCATCATCGAGCGACAGATCGAGGGAAAGACGGTCCCGCCGTTCACCGAGGAGGAGATCGCCAAGATCACCTTCTCATTCGTCTCACGCGGCGAAGAGTTCAAGAAGAAGATGCTCGAGGGGGTCTTTAATTACCTCCGGCCCCCCGGGTCCGGGCTCAAGACCAACGATAGGTCTGCGATCGATGAGAGGGCCATCATACGCCATGTGATAGACCGGAACGAATACTATTGCCGCCTGTCGGTCTATCATCGTGACAGGCTCTGGGACATGGACAAGGTCTTCCACCTGCTCGACGGCAAGGGAATGCCCAAGTACCCCGGAAACCTGGTCGCGGTCCTGGACCAGGCCGTTATGGATATCTGCCAGACGGTCGAGACGGAATACTTCGCCTGCAAGTGGTTTTTGAATGGCAATCTTCACATCCGGTTCAAGCGCATGGACCTGGTGACGGAGATCAACCGGATCGCCGGCGGCGACAAGCTGGCCGACGAAGGGAAGAAAAGAAGAAAAGGGGGACAATGGTAGCCCCCCCCTGAGAGAGAAGAGAGAGCAATGGAAGTCATTATCGAGATCGTTATTGTCATGACCTATCTCGTAGTTGTTCATCGTAAAGCATAAATAAAAATCAGAGATGAAAAGGGGGCGATGCTATGAACGGATGCCGACCGGTTACCCCGGAAGAGATCAAGAGGCTGAAGAAGAAGCTCAAGACGAGGAACCGCCTGCTCATTCTCACCGGGCTCTACTTCGGGACCCGGATTTCGGAGGCCCTGGCGATTACCTTCGGGGATGTCTCGGGCAAGTGGTTCAATCTGAAGTCCGAGAAGGGTTCGAGCAACAAGACCTACCCCATTCCGGACGCCTACAGGGAGATGGTCGAGCGATGGAGGAAGGAACTCGAGGCAAAGGGGGTTCGGGTGACCGACAAAACCCCCCTGTTTCTCTCGTCGTTCGATCAGTATGCGACGATAAAGCCGATATCAAGGCAGCAGGCCTCCCAGTTAATTCGAAGGGCGTGCATGCGCCTCGGGATCGACGGAAAGGTAAATACCCATTCCTTTCGAAAGTCATTCGTGATAAAAATCTACAACATGCTGGACCATGATGTCCGCAAGACCCAGGACTACTCCAGGCACAAAAACCTCACCAGTCTGCAGTATTATTTGGAGTCGGCACAGGACTTGGACCTGGTGAATGAGCTGGGGTGGTGATGATATGAGCGGGGCAATCGCAAACCACGAAAGAACCTTGGAGAAATTCGAAAAGGACCTGGCCCGGAAAGGGCACGGCAGGGCGCCGAACGATGCGGATTACAAGCTGGTCGAATGGTCTGGCAAGCCCGCGGTCGAGAGGGTGTTCCGGGGAGATCGCGAGACCATCGTTGGATTCAACGGCGTTCAATTCGACACGTACAGCCAGGCCAGGATATGGGCCATATCGGATGGCCGCAGAGTGATCGCTCCCGGAAAAGAGATCCATCTCCGGGAGCTGATCGTATGAAGGACAAGCCACAATGCCGACCCCGCTATCGCTCAAAAAAGCCATCGAACGATACAACTGGGTCAGGGGCACGCTGCAGGCCGGCGCCCCGCCGAACTGCACCGAGATCGCAGAGAGGCTCGGATGCTCGATCAAGACAGCCCAACGGTATATAACAAGGCTTCGGCACGATGGATACACGCTGAGATATGACCCGAAGCTGCGGGGGTATGTAATTGGCGAGCCATCTCGCCAGGCCGAGCTTCGGGCACTATATCGCGTGCTCCGGAGAGCCTGCGTGTGGGCAAGAAGGCATTACCCAGATGCACCATGGTTGACGGAAGCAGAAAATATCTTTGGAGGAGGAAGGATCAATGAAGAAGCATAAGCTACCCAAACGTACCGCCAAGTGGCAGAAAAAACTGACGGCCAGGGAATGGCGCCACCTGTGCGAGGACGCCGTCGATCCTGGCGTGCGCCCCACGCTGCAGTCGATCCGCAACAACCGGGAACACCAGATAAAGAAAGGGATCGAGTGCTTCGAGTGCAAGCACATCGCCATCAAGCTCGGACTGGAGGAGCCGGTCAATCACGGCCCGAAGATATACTTCGATGCATTGCCCGAGGATCTCGAGCTTATCGCCAACATCGTGAGGAGAGCGTACAAGCTGGGCCTGAAGAAGATCGATGTCGAGAGCCTCATGCTGGATATCACTGCCACACACCTGAACGATACACCCCTGGATCTCAAGAGGCTCCTGGATGCGAACCTCACCGATTTTGTCCATGACGTATTCGGCATCATGAAACATATAAACCGCAGGATGGGCAAGCTGGGGGATGACTTCGTCCCTCGCTTCGCCGCGGGACGAGCGTAGGAGGTGGCGGCATGTCGATGAAGCCCCTGCGCTGTGCAAAATGCGGAAAGCCGGTGTCGACGCCGGTCCCCGAGGAAACCGTTGTCAGGGGCTACGTCGAGTGCCCCGAGTGTATCGAGAAAGAAAATCAGAAGAGAAAGGAAGGAGAACCAATGCAGGAAAAGTTCGATATGGGAGAAGTCTTGAAGGAGGTAAGGATGGGCCTCGGGCTCGATGACGTTCCGGACGATTACGAGGACACGGAGCACCCGCTCTTTGAGAAGATCAGCGGACTCTTCGGGCAGGCGCTCCAGGGGTGCTACTTCTGCGACCCCTACGCCGACATGAACTCGTCCCGGGTCGAGGTGTGCCCGGCCTGCCAGATGAAACTGGTGCGGATCCTGACGGTGTGCGGCGTCGATACGTCCAAGGTTCCGCTACTGAAGGACATCCCGGTCCCGAAGATCAGGAGGCCGGTCACCATCTCGAAGAAGACCATTCATTGAGCAATGACAGTCCCCGCAAGAAACGGGGATGTTAAAAGATGATAAAGCTGCAAGGAGAGAGGCCATGAGGGAACCTGTGAACCGGATTCAGACCCACATCAGGGCCGTCGAGGCTAAGTATCCCCGCGCATGGGAACAGCTCGCCATGTTCCGGGCGGAGAGGGGGAGTAATAATTTTCCCCTCTGGCCCGGCTGGTGCTATGTGCCGTTAGCGGGAGCCTACGCCATTGTGAGCGGAGGCGGGGACAACAGGGTGATACCCGGACAACAGACCGCCGATGTCGGCAGGGTGGCCGCCCTGGGCGCATGGAGATTATCGAGGGGCATCTACCGGTTTCATCCGGAGATGTTCCGGGCTGTCTGGGAAACAGAAATGGGCGACCGGCTGCCGGTCGAGCACCTATACGCCCTGCCGGAATTCTGCGTATACCTGCTATTCCCCGAGCTGATGCCGTTGTTTGGCTTCTCCACCCATGGGGTTTTCGTCCACCTGGAGCACGATGTGAATTCCGGAGAGTCCGAGCTGCGGCTCCTGCTCGATACCGATGTGGCCGGGATCACACCGATTGCCCTGCACCTCGCGTCGGCATCCATCCAGGAGAATATCCGCGAGACAGAGGAATATACCATGCGCCAGGCGAAGAGAGCGGGAGACCTGCCAACAGGCTTCGTTCACCCGCCCGTGCTCGATGCCATGCGCGAGAGCTGGGAGCGCGTAATCAGTCTCGTGCTCTATCTCTGCTCAGTCAACCTGGAAATCCGGGACGCCGCCGGCAAAAAATCGGCCCCCCGGAGGCCTGGGCCGGTGAAAACAAAAAAAGGGTGGCGGATTTTCCCTGCCGATGCAACCACGTTCTGGGAGGTGGGGTACGAAACAGGAGAGAATCTCGCCAGGGAGTGCGAGGTATCCGAGCGCGGCCCGATGGGCGAGAGATGGTCACCACGGCCCCATATCCGGCGGGCTCACTGGCACTCGTTCTGGACCGGACCAAGAACGGGCGCTCGGAAACTCGTGGTGAAATGGTTGCACCCGATCCTGGTCGGAAAATAAATTTGTGGTTCGTGGGGATGTTCCACAGTTGGTATGCCTTAACTGTGCCGACGAGGAAGGCTCGCCGATGGCCTAGCCTCTCCCGCTCTTGATTCAAGGCCGGTGGCATATTTCCGCACACCCTTGCGCGGAGCAATCAGGTATGCTATAAGCATATAACGATACTTGGTGTATTTCTTGAAGGAGGTCGATCATGAAGAGCGTGAAGTCGATGATGAAGAGAGGGCTTCTCCTTGTCCTGCTGATGGGCATTCCGTTGAGCCTGTTCGCAGGAGAGTCAAATGGCGTATTGAGATACGTGGGGGACAAGGAGACAACAGACGAGTACGTGACCAGCAAGTACGAGCAGTTCTGCATGGACTACACCGGCTCTTATATTGACGGCTACCCTCATAACGGCAAGCAGATCATGGTGCCCTTCGTGTACATGGTCACGGGGAACTTCTCGGAGAAGGCAACCGTCACATACGTCACGCCAGAGGGCACATTCCAGGAGGAGGTGCGTCTCCCGTGGAGACTGACCGTCCCGGTGTGGGCATCACGGAAAAATTTCGTCGCCCATGTCTCGGCGCAGAGCCCGAACAGGAACATCGAGTTCACGGAGCCGTACTGCATCAGGGCGAGGATCTACGAGAACGCGCAGAAGGTTGCCGAGAGCAGGAGCTGCATCAGCTACGGGATAGCCACGGTGACGAGAGCCTTTGAGCCCCTCTACTGATCCGGCGGACAGGGATCAGCCGATCTTCTTGTGCTTGGGATTCACCGCTTTCTGCTCCCGCTCCCGGGCCGCGGTCAGGGCCAGCAGTTTTTGGTTCAGCTCCTGCACCTGCTTGCGGAGGGCCCTGATCTCGTCCTGCATCATTGCCATACCGAGGTCCTTCTCGCCGATGAGGGCAATGGCCCGGTCCAGAATGGCATGGCTTTCGTCCTTTTCAGCCACGACACGTCCTCCTCTTATCTGATCCAGTAGGGAGTGTCATATCCGACGGCCCCTCCGGATTCGCTCACCACGACATCATCGACCAGATTCTGTGATACCTCAACAGTGAGCGTTACGTCACTCAAGGTCAGAAAACTGAAGTCATCTTCAAGAAAAATATCCGTGAACGCAAACTTGGCTGGCGTGGTAGGAAACGACCCAAGGCCGAAGTCGGTGTTCAATGCCAGCAGCCTCTCCGAGTAGCAGGTGGAGTAAAGCAGGCCGCCATCCGCATTCAGATGTAAGCTGTTCAGGTTATTCTGGGTATACGACCCCAGAATCTTGGCCTGTGGGTCTAGCAGGTAGTCATCATACCGCACTATCAGCCCCTGATAAACGGACATTTCAGGGACTTTGGTTCCCCCGGCTACGTATATGAAGCCGTCTTTCCCGGTTATCGCGTTGAAGAAGTCTGGCTGTGCGCTCCCATATATCTTCCTAGAACTCATAACCAGACTCTTATTGAATTTCAGCACAAGGCCCTCAGTTAACCCCTGTCCCTCGGAGGAGGTAACCCCTGCGACAAAAACATTGGTATCATTGACATACACGCCTCTGAAATCTTCTGCTGTGTCGCCTCCGTACACCTTGGCGTACTCGGCACTCATATCAGTCAGGTCTATTGAAACGACAAGGCCGCGTTCCTGACCTGAGGCTTTGCTCTTCCCCACCACGTACAGAGACGAATCACTTATCTGGCCGGCAGCAAACTCGATCACATCGGTGGAATAGCTATAAACCCTTGCCGTGCTTAATGACAGGTCTGTCTTGCTCAGCCTGACGATGAGCCCCTTGTTGTAATTCCCACCCTCGGCTTCAGAGTGGCCTATCGCATACACATAGCTTGAATCAGTGACCACGTCCTTGAATGTAATGGGACGTGCGCTCGTGCCTGAATAGAAGCAGACGGAATCGGCAACGGACAAATCCTCCTTGTTGCATTTCAGTACAATCCCAAGCTGTTTTGTTGTGCCTGATGTGTCTGAGTAATACCCTGCCGCATAGAGGTAATTTCCGTCAAGGTGTATGCCTCCAATACGGAATCCCTGGCCATCGGTTATTGAACAGAGCTTCTGTGTTTCAACCGTGAGGCTTGCCCGGTCAATCTTTGCCAAGTAAGCATCGTTCCCCAGACTGGAATGCCCGGCGATATAGATATGGTCATCGTCCGTTGCAATATCCGTGAAATGAGTGAGGGCTGGTCCAACCTGCGGGAGCACAAAGCCCCCAACGTGCCGATAGTCTGCGGGCCAGATTTCCCCGTCAACCCGTAGCCGTTTCTCAGACTGATCCCAATGGAGAGAGCCCTCACCTGATTCAGCAGACCCCACAAAGAAATCCCCCTCCCCGAAACCGGCTGCGTCGACCCCGAAGTATCGCAGGGCGTACTCTCCGGAAAGCGTTCGTCCCATGATATTGCCGTACCCGTCGATGAAGGTCCCCCAGTGATTGCCATTGAAGAATCCCACGTAATCACCTGACAGGTACACACCCTTCTTCCTGGGCAAGCCCAGGTACGTGGGCAGTAAGCCCATGCTGTAAGGGTCCACGAACGAGTACGTGCTGTTTTGCCACTGCTCTATCTCCAGATCGGATCTAGCAACGGCATCAATGCGCAACTCGTCCACCCTTACGTTGGCCACGTTTTCAAAGTTATAATCCGTCCCAACATGCAGGGGTGCCTCTACCGACGTGCCAGTGAAAAAGGGGAAGGAGGGGAACACTTCCTGATCGGACACGTTCGAGCAGTGAAGAGATAGCTTCAACCCTTCTGCTACTGAATATTCCCAGGTAAAGGTGATGGGCATCCAAGTTATCTGACTCACTCCAGGAAATAGCTCAGAAGAGGCTTCTATGGAACACGACGCCTCATTCGTTCCATCAGATATGTACAGCTGTAAATATTGACTGCCCGAGTCGTTCACGGTCCTCAACACCATTCTGTCATCCGGCCCGTTCGACCAATCTAATATCACCTGCTCCTCAGGCCAGTTCGCAGTGCTACCCCCCACCCAAGGATTGCACAAAAACAGCACCTTGAGGGACACAGACCCGGCCGGAGCACGAACCAAGTCGGAATATTTCAACTTCCCGTCAAGCGCCCTGCTCCCATCAACAAAGGATGATCCAAAAGGCTTCTGCTCAAGCTGGACCTTGTCCAGTGACCCATAGCGCGCCTCTCCTACCATCATTTCGTGAGCATCGAATATTATCTCGTAGGTGCCCGTCACGGTAACATAAAAAGTCTCTACCATCCGGAGCCAAGTTCCTGTTCCCGCGTCCTTGTGGAAATACCCGTTTTGATCCACCGTAACCTTGTTGAATTCTGTCTGAGGGTCAAGCAACTGCAGATCACAAAGAATATATGCAGCCTCATTTGAATCCTCATCCATCTTTCTGGAATATGACACTGAATAGAGGACACCTGCGGTAAGGGACACGCCCTGTGCATGGGACAGCCCATGGCCAATTTCTACAAGGCGGTACGCACCGCCGTCCACGCCTCCTGAGGAGCGCCATATTGAAGAGGTTAGAAGATCACTTTGATCAACAACGTAAAAATCCTGCAAACCTCCATCAAGAATCCTACCATAACTGGAATCTGTGCCCAGATACAAGGTCACCAGCCCTTCTGTCAGCCCGACATCACTCAAGTCATCAGAAACTGCGTATATCCCACACACCATCCTCATAATGTCATCATAATCCCAAGTAAGATAAACCCTGAAAAAACCTTCAATACCACCGGGTGAAAAAATACCGCTCTGTGTCAAATCAATAGAGCATTGTGCCTCGTGAAGCCCATCATATGCATAAAACTGAAGATTTTTGCCCACTATTCGCAGCATCAATACATCGTTCGGCCCGTTCGACCAGTCGAAGATTACCTGCTCATAACCGGCGGGGAAAGTTGAAGGATCAGCGTGGAGAAAAGCATTAAGCTCTGTCTCGCCCAATGATGGCCGATAAACCCCGTCAAATTTCATTCTTCCATCCGTGGTGGGAGCTATGAAACTTAGGCCCTGATCCTGAAAGAACACGAGGTTGGCTGCGTAGTCTAGTACACTAAATACCAGTTTGGGCAGCATATCACTGGTCCACCCCGCATCCGTGTCAAAGTCCGGGTTATTGAGCAGGTTCGTGGTACTCTCCTCGATGATCACCGATGCCCCGAGATTGTCCCATCCCGGAGATATTAACGGAGCAACGTGCCCCTCATCAGGCTCAGTTCCACTGGTGGCTTTCAGATCCACGTCGAAGTGGACTAGGAAAAGAGTGTTCTGGTCAATGAACCGTTGGTAGTCTCCGAAATTACTTATACCCGAAGATCCAGGAGCGACAACCAGCTTGCCCTTGAGGTACACGTTATCCGAATACAGGCCCTCTCCGGTTATCTCCTCCCCAAAATCCGGATCATCTATCCCAGCCAGATTGCCCAATCGGGTGGTGGTCTTGACACTGTTCCAAGGTTCCTCACCAGTGGTGAAAATGTCGATATAGGGAGCGTGGGCCTTATCAGAGGACATAAGAATCTTTCGGGCAGCAGGATTGCCATAGCTGACGACAGCTGTGCCCTCAGGGAACGTGGTAATCAAGCTCCCGTATTTAAGCCGTACCAAGTAAGAAGCAGTGCCGTCTGCGTTGTTCCTGTATCCTTCCGAAAAGCCCGATTCTGAATAATCATCTACCACCATCCAAGCCTCAATGGTCCCGCCGTCCGGACTGGTGGTCTTCATCTGAAGAAAATCCCCCACGTTGAACAGTCGTATTGCTCCCGATGGAGGATCATTCACCGTGATGATAAACTGGCTGTCCAAGGTCGGTGGGGTGGTCGCATCTTTTCCCAACGCTGCCCCGGACGATAAGAGCATTGTGCCCCCGGTGGCGTGTGTCTCGTCGATAGACATAACTGAAGCGTGTAGCTCTCCGGACACCCACAAGTTGCGCGCGAACAGAGCCTCCAACTCGTGGTCCCAATACAGCTTGTCGTGGATGTTGAACGGCGAATCGTGGGCGAGCATCGTCCCGAGTTGCAGGGCTCCCTGGCCCGAGAACTTGTTGGAGTCGAGGAGAATCGACTCTCCCACCCACAGACGGCCGCTGAGCTTGTTCGAGAGGTTGCTCCCCGCGGAGTCAGGACCGGACACGACCGGGGACCACGACGAGAGAGCATCCTCGCTTGCATAGGAGAGCGGCGTGTCCGCCAGGTCTCCCCAGTCATAGAGCGTGTCGCGGAACCTGATGCACTTGAGCTCGACCGAGGCGTTCGGCTTCACCACCATCTCGTCGATGAGAACGGGGTATGTGCCCCCGTAGAGATCTCCGCTGATGGTGATCATGTCGTCCGGCTCGAGCGCCAGGATCGCATGCTTTCCGGCGAACCCGACATTGGCGTCCTTCGTGAATTTGCGCTGGAAGTACAGGATGCCCGCCTTGCGGACGTGCGCCGAGTTCTGCACGAAGTCGACGGCCAGGGTTTCCGCCGATGGATTGTCATAGGCCCCAACTGTCGTAGCCGGCACCCTGGCCTTCAAGAGTGTGCTCTGCGGCCGGCCGGCCTCCTGGAAAGAGACGTACCCGGAATCGTACTCGGACGCGGTCAGGGCGGCTATCTTGAACGACCCCGGGCCCTCGGTGGCACTTTCGCGGAGGACGTGCGAGGACGTTACGGTCTGCATGCTGGTCGCTGAAAGCACGTGGAGCTGGATCTTGTCCCGGACAACCAGTGTGGCGCCGCACATGTTGAGGAGCCGCGAGAGGACATCCTTGCGCTTCTGCCGGTAGTAGAACGCCCCGTTGCAGGTGAGGTTCCGCAACGCGAACGTGGCCGCGGCGGCCTCGAAGGATGACCCGGCGCCGGTGTCGATGTCGGCCGCAGGCACGCCCATGTCCTCGAGCACGTAGGCGATCAGGTCGGCGAAATTCGTCATGCTCGCCGTGGCAGAGTCGGAGAACTTTGTGGGCATGTCCAGGAAGATCCCGTTGTCGTACCAGAGCCCGCAGGCATCGTTTGTCCCGTCTCCGTCGCTGTCCGCGATGATGGGCTGGAACACCTGCCAGTTGTTGCCGTCCGCGTCGGTGAGCGTGGACTGGGTGAAGGCGTGCGAGGCGCTGGCCCACTCGCTCACTCCGGGCCAGTTGTCGGGAGAGTGGACGGCGTCGATCGTGAACGTGTGGCCAGACGGCCCGAGCAGGTAGTACCGTGCTCCCGAGAAGTATACGCTCCTCAGCGGAATGTAGCAGGTGCCGAAAGGGACGGGAACGCACAGGTTGTCCGTCTCCTTCCCGTTCCCGCCGGTGGACGGGAAGATGTCGCTCACGAGCGGGGTGTTCGGATAATCTCCCTCCATGTGCCGCTGGATGAAGTCCACGCAGCTGAACTTGAGCCGGCCGTACTGCGCGAAGCAGTTCTTCACCACGAATTTGTAGGACCTGACGACCGCCTCATGGTAGGCGCCTTCTATCGTGGCGCCCATCACCAGCTTGAGCGCCACCTCCGCGTCCTTGAAGCTCGGCGCATGGGCCTGGTCGTACTTGATGTCGAACCTCAGGTCGTTGGGCGCCTGGATGCCGTACTCGGAGCGCGACCGGGTTTCGATCACGCCGTCGAACGATTCCGGAATAATCTCAGCGGTGTAGACCTGCTCTGCGAAGGTCTTCTTCTTCGTGGACCAGCGGAAGGTCGCGGTGCCGTTGATCGGGGATGTCGGCGTTACCTCCCAGAGCCAGGAGACATCGACCGAGTTCGATGCGATGATGGCCTGCTGCGTTGCGTTGAAGGTTATCATTCGTCCGGGGCCTTTCCGAGGATTTTCAGCCTCACGTTTCGCACAGAGTAGAGCAGGGGCGGGGAGACAACGCGCTTGGGCTTCCGGTCGAACCGCACGGTGTACTCGTGTGGGTCGGAGGCCTCGCCGTAGTGCTTCCAGAGGAACGAGCGGGCCTTACCGTTGGCCTTGTTCGTGTTGTGGTACATGTCCATGATGGTTCCGGCCTCTGCCTCCGTGATATTCTCGAAAGTGAGTTCGACGTAGAACACCGAGGTCGAGGAGAGCGTGATAATGGTATCGCTGTCGTCGTCCGCCACCAGGACCTCCTGGTTCTTGTCCCCCTCTTCGAGAAGCTCGGTGCTGGGCCGGACATCGAGCTTGGTGTCGCTGTAGTCCGGGGTGACAGCGGAGAGAACGTCCCACATTTCCCAGTTCGCCATGTTCCTAGCCTCCCAGAGCGTCGATCACCTCTCCGTTATTCCGGATGAGATCGGCGATGTAGGTACCCATGGTGGTGTTGTCCAGCTTCAGGACAATCTGGAGCTGACCGTTGACGCTCTGCATGCTCTCGATGAGCTCGCCGAACGATTCCCGGATCGCCTCGGTGATCTCCTCCGACACGCCGGTCGCGTCGGTCGAGATCGTCGGCGAGAAGGTGCTCAACTGGCCGCCGGCGCCGAAGAGGCTGTCCCAGAGCTCGTGGTAGTCTGCCCCGGCCGCGGTGTACTCCTGCATGAAGGGCAGGTACTCGCCCCTGACGTAGCCGAAGAGGTCCTCCATGGCGTCCCGGCCTCCGGTCTGCGCGGCCTCCATGAGGCTCTCGTACTGAGACTGGTACGACTCGTAGCTTTGGACCGGCGCCAGGTCGGACAGGAGCATCTCGTCCATGAAGGCCTTCCAGCTCTCGACCACCGGCATGATCCACCCGTCGACGAGGTCCTTGGTGAGGTCCTCGGCCGCGCCGGTGACGCCGCCGAGGGAGATCCCCATCGACTCGGCGAGATTTTCCCACACGGTGCTCAGGGACTCGAAGGCCGGGCCCATCTCATTAATGTCCTTTAACACCTGATCTATGGCCGGCTGAATCTTTGTCCCAAAGGTAAGCGGGTTGAAGTCGGCCCCCAGACTGCGGGCGGAAAGAGCCGATGCGATCACGGCATCCATCTGGTTTGCGAGCGACACCCCGTTGAGGTCCCCGCTTCGGATGCTCGACGCGATGGCTTCCGTGCTCGATGTCACCCAGGAAAGGAGGTCGTTCTTGAAACCGGAAACGTCCACGTTGAGGTCGGACGTGGCCAGGGCATTATTGAGAGCAGATGTCGTGCTATTCGCCCACGATTTCAGAATGCTCTCAACGTCGGCCCTTAACGCCCCGGTAGAAAAATACGTTGAGGGGTTATCTGGGCCGAGCCCTGGTATGTATGATGTCATGCCTTTATAGTCATCAGGATTAATTAGCCCCAAATACGAGGTGGCCATCATGGACTTGGCGTGTCCCGTATCTCCAATATTCCGGATGCTCCCGTAATAGGTGCCTTTCAGAAACTGATTCACATTGAAGTCGCCCCACTCGGTGAGCTTGGCTATCTGCGTATTGATCTCGTCCAGGAACGGCCCCAGGGCGCCCTGGATGAGGGAACTCTGCGTGAAGGCCTCCAGCATGGCTGTGGTAATGGAGGAAAAGAGCTGCTGCTTGATGTCCGCGGTAAAGGCCGTGAGTCTGTCGGTGTCCACGGCCTGCATGGCAGAGGATACGGCATTGGAGAAGATGTTCCCGGCCTCCTCGGCAATGCCCTGCCAGTAATCGAGGAAGCTCTCGAGCTGGCCGGTGAAGTTGATCTCCTCCATGAGATCCTTCTCTAAGGCCGCCCAGTC
>Ga0172382_10006779_pt1 | contig 16490 bp, 4 predicted proteins | sample Leawel138RmetaG_FD_122245 | JGI IMG/M metagenome (GOLD analysis project Ga0172382, IMG submission 122245) | Leachate microbial communities from a municipal landfill in Southern Ontario, Canada - Leachate well 138R metaG | ecosystem: Engineered > Solid waste > Landfill > Unclassified | place...
CCCGATGCGTTAAAGAGATCGTCGTGATTGAATGTATAGGTTGCCGCCCCGGTGGTCTGAGAAAGAATTACCGCATCGTTCCAGTCTTTGATCTCCCAGTCATACAGCCGGTTGGCATCCTTTGCCGTAAGTGTCGTTGTTCCTCCATGTGCCTTGAAGGGGAAGGTAGACGGGGTATCGGGATCATAACCCGCCGGTGTTTCGATCATCGATATCGGCGCATAGATTGTGACCGGCGCCGTACCCGTCACGGGGCTTGCGCTTGTTTTGCCGTAGGTCGCATCATAGGCGATAATCGTGACCGGAAGGTTGCCGGAGGCGACTGCAGGCGCCGTATATTCTCCTGTTGCCGGGTCGATTGCCCCGTCGGAGGCTTCCCATACGAAGGTTCCCGTGCCTCCCTGCGCAGTAAAGGTGGTAGTGGCGCCGGAATCGAGAACCGCTGCGCCTGTCACCTGGATCGGCGCGATAACTTCGATCGTCGGCGTCAGCGCCCTGAAGCCGTTGTCGGTACCGAACACGCCGTAGGTGGTGTCCCGGACCTCGATGGTGCATGTGCCGGGACCGGCTGCCGTAATGGTTCCGTCTGCGGCTACCGTGGCTACGGCGGCATTGGAGCTCTGGAAGGTGTACTGCCCTGTTCCGCCTGTTACCGCCGGTTTGAAAGTCCCGCCCGTTGTGATCCCGTAAGTTGCGGCCCCCATAGTGAAGGCAACCCGCTGGTACACGTAGATATCGATCGTGTCTATCAGATTCTGATTCGTTGCATCGGTCAGGGTGAGGGTATCCTTCTTGTAAAATTCTCCCTGTCCGAGGGTAAGGCTTGCCGGCGCCGAATAGTTGACGGTATCGGCAGTAGTGCTGTCGATCTCGCCTATGCTGGCAAGCGCCCAGCGGTAGTTGCCCGGTGTGCCGCCCGTGCCGGCGAAGGTCGCTGCGGCCGGCGTGGACCCGCTTGTCACGAGGTGGACCCCCGTACCGTCGACGAAGACGCCGGTGGGATCGGTTACGCTGATGGAGAAGTTGACGATGGTAAAGGTCAAGGCCGCCGAATCGGTAAGACCTGCGGCGGTTGCCGTTACATCGGTCGTCACCGGGGGAACGGGAATCGTTCCGGTCTTGGTGGTAATGGTCGCCGTGGCCAGACCGTTTGCATCGGTCTGGGCATCGGAAATCGCATTCACATAGGTGGTATCGGTGATGGTGAAGCTCACTGTCGTCCCGGCCTGGGCCACGTTATTTCCGTAGGTATCCTGTACCTGGGCGGAAAGGATGGCGCTCCCCTTGGCATCGCTTGCAAGCGTCGTCCGTGTGGCCGTCAGCCCCAGTTTGGACGCGGCCGCCGGTGAAATATCGAAGGTAGCGGACGTCGCGCCTGTGAGCCCCGCAGAACTTGCCGCCAGGGTATAGCCCGTGCCGGCTTTTTCTATGCTCAGGTCATTGAAGGTTGCCACACCGGCCACGGCCGCCTGTGCCGCAGTGCCCGACAGCGTTCCGCTGCCGGGATTCTCTGCGATGGCGATGGTCACGGTGGCGGTGCTGTTGACCAGGTTTCCGTACTGGTCTTCAATTTGAATCGCCACAGCCGGAGAAATAGCAACGCCGGCCGTCGTGTTTGTGGGCTGCAGGCTGTATGCAAGCCTTGCTGCGTCCGCGGGCGAGATATTGAAGGCATTGGTTGTTGCGCCTGTAAGTACTCCGGAAGTGATCGCCAGGGTATATCCGGTACCGGCCTTGTCGATACTCAGGTCACTGAAAGTAGCCACACCTGAAGTCGCCGCTTTCGAAGTCATACCCGACAAGGTGCCGCTTCCGGGATTGTTTGCGATAGCGATGGCTACGCTGGCAGTGCTGTCCACAAGATTACCGAAATCGTCTTCGATACGGACCGATACCGCAGGTGCTATAGCCGTCCCGGCCGCGGCGCTCGCAGGCTGCTGATTGATGATAAGTGTACTGGCCGCCGCCGGATTGACGGTGATGCCTGTCTGGGATCCTGTGAGGGCGCCGTTCACTGTATCTGTAGCAGTGACGGTCTGTTCGCCCGCCGTTTTGAGGGTGATGCCGCCGGCAAAGGTTTTGGCGCCGTTATCGCCCGCCTGGAATATGTAATCGTTTGGAATCAGCGCTTGTGCATCGGAGGAAGTGAAATGAACAGTTCCGGTGTAGCCGGTGGCGATGTTGTTGAACTGGTCATAGGCGGTTACAGTTGCGGCGCTCGCAACACCTGCAGTTACCGGATCGGTTATGCCGGTTACCTGAAGGGTCTGCGCCGCCAGGGGGGTAAAGGTGACGGCCTGTGTCTGGGTGATCGCCGTGGCGCCGCCCGCCGCCGAGAAGATCTTCGCCTCGGCCTTTGTCGAAAGGATCTTGCCTATGGCAACACCGGAGGCATTTGTCGTGCCTATTGTTGCGGGGCCGTTTCCTTCAGTTTGTCCGTTGATGTAGTTGCCCGAACCTGTCGCGGAGAGCACTACCTCCGTATTGGCGACGGGGTTGTTGTTGGCGTCCTTGAGCGTGACGGTCACGGTGATTCCGTCGGAAGCGGGATTGGTTCCTACCGCTGCCGTATTCGTATCGACTGTGACGGTGGAATTGGCGGCGCTCACCGCGCCGGCGGTAAATGTCACCGTAGTGCTGCCTGCGGCGTCGCCGTATATACTCGCTGCGTTAACGGTTGCCGTGCCAGCCGCCGTTGTCGATTGGAGGGCGAAAGTGATAGCACCGTCAGTGGTTGCCACCTGGATCCCCGGTGCGGCATCGGCGTCCGTCGCGATAATCGTCCCTGCCGTCGCTCCTATAAAAATTTTGGTACCGTTAGGAACATTGTTTCCGGCGGCATCTTTTATGGCTGTGCTGGTGATGGTGCTCGTTGATGCGCCGTCGGCGGTGATCGAAGCCGGATCGGCGGTCAGGGCGATTGTACCGGTGGGGATGCCGGTGATCTGAAAATTCCCGCTTACCCATGTGGTAGGAACCGGGTTTCCTGATGTATCGGCAAGACCGGGTGAAGTCGCTTCTGCTTCCAATGTATTGTTAAGAGTATTTGCTCCTGCGGCAACGCTGAAGTTTATCGAACATATAGTGACAGCGCTGGCGGAAGCAGTAGAGCCCGCAATATTGCCATCATATAACTGAATGTTCAGCCTGTTGTAGGTTGCGTCAACAGAAGAAATAAACGCTCCTTTTGTCCATGCCGCATTGGTCAGTGCGGAAAATTCCGAACTGATCGCCAGAGAGGCAGTATCGGGTGTGAGAATATTCTTGTTGTACTTGATGTAAATCTGAAAGCCCGCAAGATCAGATGGCAATGATGCCGCCGTAATGGCAACGGAGTTTCCTGTACTGCCGGGAGCCCCCGTACCGTTGCCGACTGTGACCTCGTAGCTGGGTGGAACTGCATCGGCTGGAATAGCTGCTGCAATCGTAAAGAACATTAGTACCAACATCAGGAAGATGCTCTTCCCGATACCTGGTTTCGCTCTCAATAACCTCATGATAATCGCTCCTTTTCTAATTTATATTTAATATTTTGTTTGTTAATCCAGGCCCAACGAAAGTCTCGCTACTTTTACTACATCGAAAACATTGATGTTACCGTCACCGGTGAGATCTGCCAAAACGGCGATGTACGTTCCAGTGTTGTCGAGCCCCAGAGAAGCACGGGCTACTTTTACTACATCAAAGACATTGATGACGCCGCTGCCGTCGACATCGCCCATTTCGCCGCCGGATGCACTGAAAGTAACCGGCGATCCGGTGAGACCCGTTGCGGTTGCCGTGACGGTATTAGTCCCGGCGGAGGGTGTGAGTGTCGTTGAAGTTTTGCCGTCGCTTCCAGTTGTCACGCTGCTTGCGGAGAGGGACCCTGTTCCTTCAGTGACGGCGAAGGTGACCGTCGTGCCGAGCACCGGGTTGTCATAGGCGTCGGTGACGAGGACCACGAAGGGGTTCGTCAGGGCCGTGGCCGGTGTGCCCGTCTGACCGTTTCCGGAGACATAGGATATTGTGGCGGCGCCACCCGCCGTTGCTGTGAGAGTGAACGTGCGCGGTGAGCCGATGACAGATACGGGGGTTTGATCTGCAGTTGTGTCGAGGTCACTGTTGCCGTCTCTGTTTGTGCAGGTGGCGGTGATAGTGTAGGTTCCCGCTTTCTGTCCCACGTATAAGGGTGCGGACGCGTCGCCGTTTACGTCCGTAAGTGCCTGGTATGTGGTGACCGGATCGTTTGGCGAGAAGGAGGCTTTTGTGTAATCGCCCATCGTCGGATCGGCGGTGATGGCGAAATCGATAACATAATCGGCGGCCGATCCGTCAGCCGTAATCTTGATTTCAAGATTTGCCGCCTGCGCACCTGCGGTGACGCTCTGGCTGTTGCCTGCATTGATGGCAAGAGATGCAGATGTTACGTTAACGGAAGCGTCAGCGGTCTGGTTCCTGCTGTCGGTCACCCGTACCGTTGCCACTCCCGTGTTCGATGACGAAGCAGTGAAAAGGCCGCTGCTGTTAATGAGGCAGCCGTCTGCAGTGGAAGCGAGAATAGACCACGAATATGGAGGCGTTCCGTAGGATGCGGTGAATTGCTGCGTCTGCGATTTCGAAAGAGTGACGGAAACCGGAGAAACGGTCAGTTCCGTGACGGTTTTTACCTGTGAAGTCGCGGTGCTGGAGGCTCCGTCCGTTACCCGCACTCTGAAGGTTCCGGGGCCGACGGCGCTTACAAGACACTGGGAATCGCTCAAGGAGTCAATGGCGGCTACGTTGCCCTGGCCTGCATCGGTGCCGTCGAGGTTTTTCTCTTCGATAACGGCCCATGTGTAACTTGCGACCCCCCCTGTGCGCGTAAAGGTCATCTGATCACCGCCGACGGTGATCTCGGTCTGCGATGAACTGACTGAAAGGGCGTCCACGGCAAGGGTGATGGTGTCATTGGCCTGGCTGATATTGCCGGCGAGATCCTTGAACTGGACGTAGACCGTTTTGGTGCCGTTGCCGGTGGTGAGCGTCCATGCTTTCGAATTCGCGAAGGTCTCCCAGGCACCGCCCGCTCCGTAGTTGGTATTGCTGATGTACATCTGGACCGGCCCGCCGGGATTGTTGGGCGGCGCACTTCCGCCGAGGGCGAGGGTCACATTGATACTGCTGGTGCTCTCTCCGCCGGCATTGATCGAAACGGTGGTATTCAGGGGCGCCGTGTCGTCGATGTAGTAGGGCCCCTTTTTGACTGTTGCGCCGCTTGTGCCGTCCGTAAAAAAGGCCTTGATATAGAAATAATAGGCCTGGCCGTTTTTGCCGGTGTAAGAGGCGCTGTCTATACCGGTGATGTTGGCGGTGCCCGAGATCATCTGGTCGAGCAGGGTGTCGCTCGCGCTGGTGCTGAATTTGTAATTGTAGCCCGCAAGCGTTTTTCCCGTCCATGCCGCCGCAGTCCATGCCATTGATATTTTAGTCTTTTGTGAATTCTGGTCGATCGTGTTCAGGGTGTGGCTGGTGCTTCTGAGGTTTGATACTTCTCCCTCCGCGGCAAGCGCCGCTGCTGCACCGAAAATGAGAATGACAACCGCCAGCATGATTGTTAGTGCTGCTTTCCTCGTCCTCGCGTGGTTCATGGTTCCTCCTCAATATCGGGATTCATTCAAAATTATCTGACCGCAGTTTGAAAAACCGGTTTTCAAGTCTGACGGGTTCTTGTTTTGTTATTGCCCTTCCCTTAAAGGGAGAGGGGATGAAAGGGATAGTTTTAAATCACCCTCACCCTGACCCTCTCCCTTCAAGGGAGAGGGTGGTGTGGTGTTGTCCGGCGGTCTTCCGCCGGACCGGTATTTCTTTTTATTGTGCTGTCAATTTAACTGTAATTTCCGTGCCCGGCTGGACAGTTCCCGCGAGGCTTCTGTTATTTTCGGCAGTTGCGTTGTTGCCGCTGTCATCGACGTACCAGGCCGTGGCATAGCCTGTCATTTCTACCTGAATATTGTAGTTGCCTGACGCGAGTCCCTTGATTTCGAACTTGCCGTCGGCGCCGGTAAAGAAGTTATTCACCCAGTCGCCGTTATTGGCCGATCCCGCCCGGAAAAGTTTGACTTTTGCATTTGCGAGAGGCGAGTCACCTGTCGATTTGATGTAACCCGTAATGGTCTGGCCTGCGCTGAGCTCGAAATCAACCGTATTGCCCACGGATTTACCCGATTTCGAAAACTCTGCCAGTCCCAGGGAAACCGGCGGGTAGACAGTCACCACGTAATCGGATGCGGTCACACCGCCCGAAGTCTTTTGTGCGAGGCCGTCTATCGTGTAGGCTCCATTGGTTGTCGTTACCCCGGTTCCGCCGGACTGTGCGGTAAGGGACCAAGCATAGACAAGCACGTTCGCCTGGGGAATACCATTGTATTTGACGGTTCCCGAGATCGAACCTCCGGAAGACAGCGTGAAGTTTATCCCTGTCACATCGTCTGTGACGTTCGATACCGTCCGGGTTTCACCGAAATAACTGCCCTGGGGCCAGACGGATACCTCGTAGTCGCTTCCGGAAGAGAGGCCTGTAATCGTGTAAGAACCGCCGCTTCCGGTTACGGCTGCGCCATAGGACCCGGAGAGCTGAGACCAGGCATCGACCCAGATATTTGCGATGCCGTTGCCTGATGCGTCTTTCACGGTTCCCGAAATCGATACCCCGTCATCCAGCGTGAAGGCCTGAGCTGTTTGCGACGTATTGCCGGAGTTCAGCGTCAGCGTATCCTCGATGGTCTGGTAGGTCGGATCGTTCGGCCAGATCATGATCTGGTAGTCGCCGGCCGCAAGACCGCTGATGGAAAAGGTGCCATCGGTCTTCAGTTCCGTCCACTTGTAGGTTCCGGCATTCCAGAGGTCGACGCCGCCGCCGCCTGTGTAGGCGCTGGCATCGGGCTTCAGGACCTTCCCGTAGAAGGTGAAGCCCGAACCGAGGGTGAAGTTGACTACATCACCCGGTTTTTTGTTGTTCTGCGTCACCGGCCGGTAATCGCCGCTGTTCGGATAGGCGGTGACCTGATAGTCGGTGGTGCCCTTGATAAGCTGTTTCACTGCATAGCGGCCCTGGACATCGGTCATGGCGCCGCTTCCGTATCCCAGTGTCGGCGACCAGACGTCGATCCAGACATTGGAGAGAGCCTTGCCGGCTACATCGGTGACGGTTCCGGTGATCGATCCGCCCTTGCTCAGGGTCAGATTGACGCCCGTCACGTCGCCCGCCGACACATCAACCAGTGTGGCCTTGTCCCAGGAAGGTGTCGATGCCGTGCTGTTGTAGAAAACGGGGATATATCCTTCCTTGCCGGCGGTCACGCGGTAATCCGTCGCCTCCGCCAGGCCGGTAATTTTATACGCTCCATTGACATCGGTCACAGCGCCGCCCCAGGAATAGGTGGTATCGGACCAGGCGTCGACCCAGATGCCCGTAAGGAGCGGATTCGGGGCGGTAACGCCTTCCAGGGTGACAGTACCGGAGATAGAGTGTCCCATATCGACCGTGAAATTGATGTCGTCACGGTTTCCTCCGGTGAGACTTATTTTTACCGCCTCGCTCCAGTTCGTCGTGCCGCCTTCTGCGGTGTAGAAAAGTGTCATAATGTTGGTGCCGTCGGCTTCGTTGTAGCCCCAGACCGACACGATGTAATCGGTTACGTCACTCTTGAGCCCCTTGATCTGGTATGTGTAGCCGTCCACACTGTTCCAGACAGCCTGGACACCGCCCCAGGAGTAGGTGCTTTCGGACCAGGCATCGACCCAGAGGTACCATCCCTCTTCGGAAATACCGGTAATGGTTCCCGAGATGGTGGCGCCGGCGGAATACACAACAGGGTCGATGGCCGTAGTGCCGTCGCCGCTTGTCACTCCCGTCTTGGTGAACTCTCCGTATTCCGAGGACCAGATATAGACCTCGAAATCGCTCGCCTGGGCGAGGCCGGTGATTGTGAAATTACCAAGGGCGTCGGTTCGCGCCTCACCCCAGGAGCCTGTCGAAGGCGACCAGACATTAACCCAGGCGCCCACAATTGGATCGCTGTTGCTGTCGCTGACGTTCCCCTTGATGGTCCTGCCCGTCAGGGCGGAGAAATCAAAGTCGACATCTGTCGCGGTCGGGGCCGGTGTTACCGGACTGCCGTAGGTGATGGGCGCCTTGTTCGGCGGATAGACGGTCACGGTATAATCGGCGCCGGCCGTGAGCCCCTTGATTTCGTAGGTACCATCAATCTTGGTGCTGGCGCCTCCCCAGAGGCCGGTTTCGGACCAGGCGTCCACCCAGACGTTGCGGACACCGGTGGAACCGTCGGTGGTTACCGTTCCGGTGATCTTCCCTCCCTCGGAGAGGGCGAGGTCGATACCGGTTTGCGACCCGCCGGAGATATCCACGAGCGTAGCGGTGTCCCAGCTCGTGCCGCCGTAGAAGGTCTGGGTATAGGGAAGGGTGGACATCGGATCGGGCCAGTAGGACACGCGGTAATCGCTTGCAGGATTAAGCCCCGTGATCTTGTACTCACCGTTTCCGTCGGTCTGGGCATTGCCCCAGTTATAAGTTGTATCTGAATAGGCTTCTATCCAGATGCCAGTCACCGGTAAACCGGTTACGCTGTCGGTAACCCTTCCCGCGATATAATTGCCGCTGGAGAGGACGAAGTCGATGCCGTTCACATTCGCCGTAAGCTCAATCGGCGTGGCCGTCTCCAGAGACGAGGCGTTCTGCCAGTACTGGGGCTGGAAGCCGGCCGGCGAGACATATACCACGTAATCATTGGCGGGCGGTAACCCTGTAATGTAATACGTTCCCGTAGTATTAGGCGTGTAGTCCCTATTCTCGCCCGAAAGCGCGCCACCCCAGGCACCGGTGGATGGCGACCAGGCCTCGACCCAGATGCCGGCCATGGGCCCCTGGTCACCGGATACGGTCCCGGTTATGGTTGCACCGGTCGACATGATGAAGTTTACACCCGTGGCGCCGTCGGCGATATTGATCTGTTCCTGATAGAGATAATTCGGGTCGTAAACGGATACTATGTAATCCGTGATACCCTCCTGCAGGCCCTTGATGGTGTAATAGCCCTGGGCGTCGGTAAAGGCGCCGCTTCCCACGAAGGCCGTATCGGACCAGGCATTGACCCAGATATTGGCCATGCCGGTGTAGCCGTCGCTGGTGACCCGACCGGAGATACTCGCCCCTTCGGTGAAGATGAAGTTTCTCTCCGTGACCGGAGGTGCCTCGGAAGCAACGAATTCAGACTTGTCCCAACTGAGTGTTCCGCCGCCGGCGGTCCAGTAAATAGGCATGAACTGATCGCCTGTAGGCGTGCCGCTCATCGGATCGTAGTAGGGCATGACGGTCAGGCGGTAGTCGCTCGCTTCCGAAAGCCCCATGATCGTGAAGGTGCCGTCGGTGCTGACCACACCGCCCCATGACCAGGTGCTTTCAGACCAGGCTTCCACCCAGACCGGGAAGTTTATTGGAGTATTCTGGGCGTCGGCGTAGATACGGCCGGTGATGCCAAAGCCCTGGGACAGCTGCATGGTGATGCCGCTGATGCTTGCACCGGTGATGGCGACAAGTCCCGCATTGTAGTAATCGGGTGTCGTATTCGTCACGCCGTTGTCCACATAGTAGGCAGGCTGGTATACCGCTTCGCCGGGTATCTGATACTCGGGAGGCGGCGGGTAGTAGGAGATGCGGTAAGACCCTGCAATCAGGCCTTCGGCGGTGAAATTGCCGGTCGCATCGGTCATGACGCGGGCGCCGCAGTATTCCGTATCGGAGAAGATGTCGAGCCAGATGCCGGCAATCGGCGTTACGCCGTCGGTTTCATATATGGTTCCGCTGATGGAGTAATCACCGCCGCAGCCCTGGCCGGGACTCTGCTGTTCTCGGCCCCAGTTCCAGTCTCCCAGGGGAAGCAGATTGAAGATGATTCCGCCGTTTTCAGTGTATCCGGTGATAAGAGCGAGAAAATAGATCCCTTCGCCCACCTTCACCGAAAATACTTTTCCGATGTCTTCCGCCGTACCGGTAAGGGTCGATGAAGTTGCGGTTATATTGGTGTGATCGGGGAGGTAGGCCGTACCTTTTGCGGCATACCAGGCAGCGAAATCCGTAAAAAAGCCTTCAAAGTTTATTGTTGCCTGATTTACGTCGAGTATTTTTGTATCGGTATGGAACCACACGTGCCATTCGGCACCGATTGCCGCATCGACGTAGCTTTCGACATCAAAATTATAGGGCTGGTTAATGTCAAGTGTGACCGAATCGGATATGGTGCTTCCCGTGACCTTCAGGTAGCCCGTAATGGGACTGTCGGTAGGCATATTCACCCAGATTTCCGGAAAGGCGTACTCGAGAGGTGTTGTGGGGTCGAGGGCGCCCACGAGCATGGGGATCGGCTCACCGAATTCGCTGTATCCCGCCGCCGTATTGTTGATGACAGACGGGACGATTTGAATCGGATAGATGCCGTTATAGGCCTGGGACACATCAAAGGTGAGGTTGAAGAGGGTGTTGTTTGCCGTTTCGCCGGCCTGCACTCTGGCCGCGGCGATCATGGTGCCTTCGCCCATCTGCGATATGGGCCCCTCCACCCCTTTAACAAGTGGCTGCGTGTAGGTTTCGGTCCCGATGTCTACACTGGTTGGCGCATCAGGGGCTACTGTTGCGAATTGATGTGCAAAGGTATCGAAAAATGTGCTTTGCACATCCGTAAGCGTGAGCTCTTGTGTATCATAGAGAACTGTAAAGGCTGCCCCGGCAATTTGCGAAGGGTCATCTACAGTGATGTTAACCGTTGAAGCGGCACCTGCTGTTCCGTCTGCCGTAACATCGGGTATGCTCAGGGTCACCGCCGCAGGCTGTATCACTTCCGCCGGCGCTCCCGATGCCATGGCAAAGAGTAGTAGAAACACGAAAAAGAAAGATAATGCCTTGGATATTGATTTCATGAGGTTGCTCCTTATTCGTTTGCTTAGCGTCCTGTCTGCTGTCGTTCCATTCTCTCAAATCCCTGCGCGCGCGCCTTGAGCCAGGCCTCACGCTGCTTCAGCTCCACTGTCTTGCGTGTAATTTCCGATCTGATGGAAGCTCCTTGTTCGCCATTCTGATTTTCTCGCAGCGACTGGCGGAGTTCGGCTATTTCCCGCCGTATCCGCATCATGTCCGCTCGTGCCTGCTTTGTCTGGAGCGATGAAGAAGTGTTTTCCGGCGCCTCTACCGAAGGAGCGGATTCGCCTCCCTCACTTTCGCCTTCTCCTTCACCCTTAGGGGGAGCTTCCTGCTCAGGTTCTTCTCTTGCCGGGGCTTCCTCTTTTGCTTCCCCTTCGTCTTCCGGTGCCGGCGGCGCTTCCCGCCTCGGGATGGCCGGCGTCTTAAGTCGCTCGAACTTGGGTGCGGCATTTCCCTTTTTGAAGACCTTCACTTCCTTCGGAACGATTTCGCCCTGTTCGTTTTCGGAATAGACCATGGTGTAGCTGTAATCCGAAAGTATGCGCTTAAGGCCTTCTTCCAGCGGCAGCTTCGAGATGTGCTTGGAAACGGAACCTTGAAGCCCTTCTTCTATACGGACGATCATGCCGGTCTGCCGGGATATTTCCGAAAGCACATCCCGCAGGGGTGTGCCGGTAATATCGGCGCTCATGAAATTGCCTTCTATTTTGATTGAAGCCTGGGCAAAGACCGGGCCGCCGGATGATAAAAGAAAACCCGCCGCAGTGAAAACCGCAACAAGAAAAAGAGATATGGAAAATGTTTTATGCATTCGGACGTTATTCGTCTATTTCATTTATATGTAAAGATAATCGGCAGGTATGGCCTGCCTGTGCATTTTTCCGGCTTATACGGTGAGAATGCGGGGAGGGGGTGATGCCGGTAATACTATGGCAGATTGATATAAAAATACATCAGATCCTTTCACCCGGAAAAAAGGGCTTGAGGAGGTTAAATCGACTGGTAAAGTCAGTGTGTAGCAGGCCTGCAGAATGGATGAAGGGTTTTGGCTGTTCTGGTCCCGTGCCGGGATAATGGATGTGGCAAGTCCGGCCGCTACGGAAAGAGACGTGAGAGCATCTGCCACGGCATCAGCAAAGGCAGAGGGATTCTCTGCGCTATGGGCGAAGTTCCTGACGCCCATGATGGCGTCCTCCAGGTCGACGGTGCCGTCACGGTTCATGTCGCCGGGACCGAAGACAGGGATGCCCGATGCTATGAGAAACGTAATGAGAGCAATATGCAGTGTGAGCCTGATGCGCCGCATTAAGAACCTCGGAAATTACCGGTACAGGGGATAGTATTTAGCAGAAATAGTAATTAAAAGTGTTTGCAATACTATCCGCGTTTTATTGCATAAGTCAAGCATAAATTCTTCGTTTTTCTTCTTTTATTACCTTCGCCCCAACCCCCCATCAAGGGGGAGTTCACCCCCACCCTGACCTCTCTGTTAAGGGGGAGCTCACCCCCACCCTGACCCTCCCCCATCAAGGGGGAGGGAATATTTTTCTGGTCGCGGGAGTGATTCTTTACCGTTCCTTCTTCCCCTCCGCTTTGCTTGCCCTCCTCTTGTGGGAGGAGAATCACTTTCTTTTCCTTCCCATCCCCTTGCGGGAGGGAGCACTCTTTTTCCTTCCCCTCCCCTTGTGGGAGGGGATTGAGGGGAGGGGTATCTCTGATTTCCTTTAAGAGCCTGTCGCCCCCATCCTCATATATTAAGGATAGGAGCGATAGATTCTCAAAGGCAGGGGTGAAGGGGAAGCAGGTTCGACCCTGCTTCCCCTTTTTCCCTACTTAAAAGTTAGGTGTACCGTTCGGCTGGTACTTGTAATTGAAGGTGCTGATCCAAGGACCCAGATACTGGCCGGTGGTGTCCGTATCGTATCCGACCAGCGTGAATTCAACCGCCGCATAGGTCCCGTCAGGGAACTTGAAGGCGATGGTATGGCCCATCAAATCATAGAGAGGGATAAACCCGTCTATCCCGGGGTATTCATAGCCATCCGTAGGAACCTGTGTGACCGTACTAAGCGGTACGACACCCATGTCATGGGCCATGACACCTGGAGCCATATAAATAATATTCGTTTCCACAAGGAAGTCGGCGCCGTTCCACTGATAATAGGGTTCCACGTCTATCGAAAGGACCTGACTCACTGTTTCGGTAGAGAAGTCGAACCCGTCATTATCGTTCCAGGCCCGCGATGTCACCGTCGCCGTTCCCGAAACGGACTGTACCGGCGGAAGCGGAGTCCTGAGTCCTGCATTCGTCTGCAGCACATAGAGGACTTCCGGGAAGCCGATCCTGCCGTTGTTGTCCACGTCTCTCACGGTACTGAGGCCGGACGGATTCATTCCCGCCATGGCCTGGAGGGCCAGGATCGCCTGATCCAGTCCGGGAATTTCCGGTTCGGCTTGTCCAACTCCAACGGTTGCATCCTTAGGCGAAGCGAATGAGTAGGAGAATTCCGCCCATGTTCCCGTGGTCGAGAAGTTGGCATAATCATGGGTAAGGGTTCCGTCAACCTGTCCGCCGTTTACAAAAGCGAAGAGATTTTCCGCCATGACGCTTTCACCGAAAATATAGGCCCGGCTTTCGTCGGGGACAAAGATCCGGATAGACCTCTCGCCACCTGTGGGACCGTATATTGTGGTTCCGCAGTGAGCCGTAATACTTCCTATTGTCCCGCCGATTTCGGGGACCGCCCGCTTGGTCGGATCGCCCCAGCCCGGCAGAAGCGGGAAGATATCGCCGACCCAGTGATTCGTCTGGGCGATGATTCGAAGCGGCGTTGTTCCCAGTGTTGGATCGGTCACTATAAGGAATCCGAAGACGGAATTGAATTCTTCTCCCGCCTGGTTCAGATTTGCGAATGTGGTCGAGGCGATTGTCAATGTCCCCGATCCTGTTGGATCATAGGTTACCGTTGGCCTGGAATCGCCCATGACAGCGACTAGATGGGGAAGTTGTCCCTTCATGTCGATGGTGACCACTACCGGTGCTCCTGCCGGTATCCCGGCATCGCTGAGGTGGAGGAAATCCCGGTTGATGGGTCCGGACGCACCGAAGGCGTCGGGATTCGCGTTTGTAGGCATATTCTGTGTCAGAATGGAGCCCTTGGTACTATTAATGTTTGAAAAATCGGTGTCAGTAAATGCCGTAAGCAGTCCACCCCACCCGGTAGAGACGCCGGTGAGAGGCGCCGGTCCGGACGCGAATGGTGTCATTGCCGGAGCGCCGCTCGTAGTAGTACCCTGTATCTGTCCAGGAAGCACCCAGACCGTGCCCCCTTGATCGAACATGCCCTGATGTGCGGCACAGACATATGTGCCTGCCGCAACCGCGGAATTTAGTTGAATCGAAATAATTTCCGGCGCTGCCGGGCCTGTCGCTCCATAATGGAAGAATACGGGCGCGGAATAGGCCTCATTCCCGTTTGCATCAACGGCAACCACCTGTACATTATAGTCGCCGGGGTTCAAATTCAACGTCCCGAGACTGAATGAGTGATTCAGGACCGGCTGATTTTCGCCGTTGTATACCTCATTCCCCAGGCCGTCGGTGATAATGAGATAATAAGCCGCCGCGCCGGTTACGGTATTCCAGGATACTTCTCCCAGTGTCTCGTTTACGGTGATTTCGCCGGCAGACAATGGCATCATCGGTGTTCCGGGATTGAAAGTATAGGTGATATCCCGGCTGCTTGTATCATTATATACGACATGGAAGACATAATCGCCTGCGTAATATCCCGGGAATTCCGCCGTGAGGAAGCTGGACTCCGAAGGATAGACCGCCCAGTATTCATCGTAATCGAATGGAAGCGTGAAACTGGCGATGCCGGAGTTTGCCGGACCATTGACTGTGACGGAACTGATTCCCGTAATATTACCTCGCAGTCCGAATTCAAGCTGATATCCGCCGGCAGAGCGCATGTAAAGCATGTCTGCCTGAACACCCGCCGTAGCGAAGAAGGACTCCTCCGTAACCGTGCCGGCCGCCACGGGGACAACGGCATTATTGTCGTTAATTTCAAAAGTGTAATCATTATGCGATGCAGTGACCTGATAGAGAACATACTGTTGCAATTCGTCATCAAGCGGTACATCTTTGACCACATACATGCCGTCTTCTCCGGAAGTCACCTGAGCATAGAACAGATCGGGATGCAGCGCATCAGGCGTCCACCTCTGGACCGTAACGGTTGCCCCGGCAACGGGCTGGGACGGATTGTCCTTCATTACCACACGGCCGAGAATCATGCCTGTTCCGGCGGTGTTTCCAAAGGCGGTGTATTCGGTGCCTGCAAAGAGTCTGTAGGGCAGACGTGCCTGGACATTTTCACCCAGTATCATATAACGGCTCAGAACAGGCGCGTAATCGGTGCCTGAGGGTTGGGGAATAGACAGGTAAACCATATCACCCGCGGGAATGCCCGTGAGCGTGAATGCTCCCGCCTCGCCGTCTGCGGGGGCAGCTCCGATAAGCACCGGCGCTGGAACACCTCCGTCGGACGACAGCTGCCAGGCTTCCACCTGGGCATTGGCAACTCCGGTATTCGCTGTATTTCTCACCCAGCCGGAGAAGGAGACGCTGGTCGGAGCCGTTGCACTGTATATGAATTCCGTTTGCAGGATCGAGTAGTTGTCGCCGTCGCTGGTGACGATGTTGTAGTAGTAGGTGCCGCCGGCAAGGGGCGGACCATTGTAAGTAATGCTCGAATCTATGATGTCGCGGGCTTCCCAGATCCGGTTCCAGTTGGCATCATTAAGCTCGATGCTGTGGCTGAATCCGGGCACCGGTGTCCAGGAGAAGACCAGGTTGCCTGACACCGTTTCACTCTGGGCGGGTGCATGGGTCATGGGGTAGACCTCGACAAAATTATCGACCGTCACCGTAACGGGATCCACCGGGGCCTGGTCGGTCCGGGTGATCGTGAAGGTGTAGGTCAGCGGAAGCGCCGGCTTTACGCTCCACCGCGGGCTCAGATCCGCCTGGGCGGGATAATCCATGCTCCAGGAGTGCCACCGCTGTTCCGCCGCATCGTAATGGAGATCGATTGAAGATTCGATGCCGTCGCCTGCCACGGCGACCGAGGCAATCAGATTGCCCGGATCCTCCACCTCGAGGGAGACCCAGTAGGGGTCAGGCACACTGGCGTTGGCCTGGTATCCTGACCTGGCTTCAATCTCGAAAAATTCCTGGTTGCCGTAAAGTTTCCAGGTGCCGCTCTCGTTGATGAAGGAGAGGACTTCCCGCTCTCTGTCGCCCCACCACAGAACGGTCAGGCTGCCCATGGCGCCGTTGACGCCCGTTCCCAGGACGATGTAAGTCTGCTGGAAGTTGGGGTCCTGCAGCTCTTCGTAAAGCTCGGCCTGGAAGGCGGCCTTGTTCATGCCGTAATCCAGGAAGCTTTCGGAGACAAAGGTCATGAAGGTCGTCAGGTCGCCGCCGTCGAGGGCCGCCAAAGCCGTATCGAAGGCAGATCGGAGTGCC
>Ga0172382_10006780_pt1 | contig 16489 bp, 15 predicted proteins | sample Leawel138RmetaG_FD_122245 | JGI IMG/M metagenome (GOLD analysis project Ga0172382, IMG submission 122245) | Leachate microbial communities from a municipal landfill in Southern Ontario, Canada - Leachate well 138R metaG | ecosystem: Engineered > Solid waste > Landfill > Unclassified | place...
CATTAAATACCCAGTCGCCATAACAATCAAACCAACAAATATTACTCCTTTGTAATTTCTCAATCTGTCAGCTATTAAACCACCTACAAAAGCTAAAATATAGATGGAAAAATAAAAAATTGAATAAATAAGACCCGCATCTTTTCCATTTAAACCAAATTTGGCTTGTAAGAACAAAACTAAAATAGCCATCATGGTGTAAAAACCAAAGCGTTCACCCATGTTCGCTAAAGATGCTCCTAAAAGTCCCTTAGGATGATTTTTAAACATAATCTAAAATTTATTAATTAATAATTATTTTAACTTTGCAAATATAGAAATGTTTTTGATATTTCGTTTTTTTTATAAATAATTTTAATAACATTTTATTCTTTAGCAAAAATTGTGTAATTTTAGCAAAAAAAAACATGAAAATATTTACTTCTAAACAAATAAAAGAAATTGAAAATTATACTATTGTAAATGAACCAATTTCTTCAATAGATTTAATGGAAGAAGCTGCGATTAGCCTGCTTGATCCTATTTTGGAAAAAATTGAAACGGAAGATGAATTTCAATTTTACATTGTCTGTGGACCTGGTAATAATGGTGGTGATGGTTTAGCTTTAGCCCGCTTATATCAAGAGTTGGGTTTTAAAGTAATTACTGTTTTTTGTGATTTTTCCACAAATATTAGTCCTGAATGCAAAATAAATTTGAACAAATTAAAGAAAATTAAAACTCATAAACTTTTTAGCATAACTAAAGCAGAAGAATTACCGGATTTTGAAGACAGTATTATTATTGATTGTATTTTTGGAAAAGGTTTGAATAGAAAAATTACCGGCGAATATGCTAAACTTATAGAAAAAATTAATAATGTTGATAATACTGTAATTTCCGTAGATATTCCCTCAGGATTGTTTGGAGAAGATAATTCTGATAATGACGGTGCAATAATTAGGGCAAATTATACATTTAGCTTTAATTATAGACCTTTAGCTGCTTTGTTTACAGAAAATCAAAAGTATTTCGGCGAATTAGAGCTTGTAGAACTTCTTTTTTTAAAAGAAATAGAAAAAAAAATAAAATCGCCTTATTATGTTTTAATTAATGAAATGTTCAAGTCTATACTAGTAGAAAGAGAACGTTTTGTTCATAAAGGAAATTTTGGACATGCTTTGCTAATAGCCGGTTCTTATGGAAAAGCCGGAGCTGCTGTATTAGCTGCAAAAGCCTGTATGCGTACAGGTATTGGATTGCTAACTTTACATGTACCCGAAAAACTTGTAGATATTTTACAAATTTCTGTACCTGAAGCAATGCTTACTATTGATGAAAATGATAAATATGTTTCAAAAATTGAAGATTTAGAAAAATATAATGTTATTGGAATTGGACCTGGTCTGGCTGTGAATGATATTACGGAAAATGCTTTTGCGAATTTTTTAAAAACTAATACAAAACCTATTGTAATTGATGCAGATGGTTTAAATATTATTGCTAAAAATAAAGAATTATTAAAATTTTTGAAACCTGGAACGATTTTAACCCCACACCCTAAAGAATTTGAAAGATTATTCGGGAAATTTAATTCTGAATTTAATGAAATAGAGTTTATGCGTGAATTTTCTAAAAATACAGGTGTAATAATTGTTAAAAAATCAGCTATCACGACAATTTCAAGTCCTGAGGCTAAAGTGTATTTTAATACTTTAGGCAATCCGGGTATGGCTACAGCAGGTTCGGGAGATGTGCTTACAGGAATAATAACTTCTTTGTTGGCTCAAAATTATTCAGCTATAAATGCAGCCCTTTTGGGTGTGTATTTACATGCACTTGCAGGAGATTTTGTCAGTTTTAAAATAGGAGTAGAGGCTTTAATTGCTTCAGATATTGTTGAAAAATTGAAAAAATGTTTTGATTTTATTAGAAATGCAAATTCATTTTTGCCTGAAATGTTTGATAAGCTAAGCCAACATGAATACGGTGAGGATGAAGATTATGAGGATTTTTTTAATGAAGACCACTGGGAGGATGAAGATGAAGAAGATGACGAAATTTATCTAAACTAAATTTTAACTTGCCTGATTATTTCAAAGGATTTGTTATTTTTGCAGAAATAAATATATATACAGTATGAAAAACTTGATGATTTTAATAATTTGTATTGGATTTATGAGTTCTTTGTTTGCACAAATTAAAGTCTATAATATATCTGATTCTAATTTCGAAATTAAAGAAAATATGTATGTCTATTCTTTGCCTAAAGCTTTAATTGAAATTAAAATTCAAGTTAAAACCCAATGTTTTTTTCCTGGACCTTTTAGTAAATATGCTGAAAAATATTTAATTATTAAAGATGTAAAAACAGAATACGATGAATTTTCTGATATTACTAATATTGAAATAATACCTAAATATATTCCTGATTTTAATGCTAGTTTTGTTGTGAAATCAAAAAAGAAACCAAAAATATATTTGAATAATACTGGAATAATTTCGTCTTATGGAATACAAAAACAGGAGGAAGAAAGTCTGGCTATAGAAAATAATTTGTTTAATAATAGTTTTGATATTTCATATTTTGATTTTCCTAGGTTTACAGATTTAACTGTTAAAAGAAATTTTTCAAACATAACCGACACTACTTATAAGGTTATTCAAATAGATTCAATATATCAAAAAATACCGGTTTATAATACTAGCATAACAAGTAAAGATTTTGAACAAAAAGCCGAAGAAGCTGCTAATTTTATAATTAAAATACGAAAAAGAAAATTTAAATTAATGGCTGGTATGTTTGAATGGGAAAATCCACCTATAGATTTAGCATTGATGATTTCAAAATTAGAAGAATTAGAAAAAGAATATTTATCTTTATTTATTGGTAAAGTTGAATACAGAACCCAAGAATATAGTTTTGAAATTATTCCGGATGAAAATCTTGCAAGCCAAGAAATAAAACTTTTTAAATTGGATGAAGACGATACTAATCCCGTACAAGTTTATTTAGAAATTGTAAATGCTCAAAAATATTCTAAACTTGCTGATTTTTATAGAAATAAATTAGAAAATAGAAAGCAAAATAAGAAAAAAGGACTTTTTTACAGAATACCTGGAAATGCAAAAATTAGTTTAAAAGCAGATGATAAAGTTTATTACGAAAATGATTTTATTATGCCTCAGTTTGGATATATAGATTTTTTGCCTTCGAAATTATGTAAAAAGAAAAAAATAAAAATAATATTTAACGAAAATTATGGTTCTATTCAAAGTATTAGTAATGAATGAACTTGAATTTTAAATATCATATACTTTGCCTTGTTTTTTGCATTTTTATACAAAAAATAAGCTTTTCTCAACAATTAAATATTCTTAAAATTAATCCCACAAGTTTAGATTTAGTAAATTTAAAAAGCTTAAAATTTAATGATAGTATTGAGCTAGAAAATAAGTTAAATCAATTTTTATTGTCAGAATTTTCTAATGGATATTATTCCGCAGGTTTTGACAGCATTATTTATTCAAAAAAACTAGTAAATGCGTATTATAATTCAGGTGAAAAATATTTTCTTAAACAAGTTGATTTTGAACTTGATAGCTCTGTAAAATTATTTGATTTAAAAGAATTTGATGAAAATAATTTTTTTAATCCTAATTATAATTATGAAAAGTATTTGAAAAATTTGACTGACAAGGGATATCCTTTTGCAAAATTTGAAATTCAAAAGTTTTTTATTGAAAATGATTCTATTTCAGCTAAAATAAAACTCGATGCTGGAGATTATTATGTTTTCGACAGTATTATTATTAAGGGTGAAGCTAAAATTAAACCTTATTTTATTTCAAAAATTTTAAATATTAAGAAAAATGATGCTTTTAGTTATTCTAAAGTTAAAAACATAAACAAATCCATATCAAATATTCCGTTTTTACAGCAAACTCAAGCCTTTCAACTTGCTTTTAGTGAGGAAAAGTCTGATATTTTATTGTATTTAAAAAATAAAAAAGCTGGAAATTTTAGTGGTATTTTGGGAATATTACCTAATAATACTACTACAGGAAAACTTTTGTTAACCGGAGATTTGCAATTAAATTTAATTAATTCTTTTGCTCGTGGCGAGCAATTATCTGTTAATTGGCAAAAATATGATGCTTTATCTCAAAATTTAGAAACAAATTTTTTATTTCCTTATGTCCTAAAATCAGATTTCGGAATTGGACTTGGTTTCGATTTGGAAAAAAGAGATAGCACTTGGTTAAATACTGTGTTTGATGCACAAATTATTTATGGAAACTCAAACTCAACCGGCTTTAATTTATTTGTTGAGAATAAAAATTCAATAGTTTTAAGTTCAGTAAATAGTGATTTAAGTAGTGTGAAATCTAAAATTTTTGGTTTTGGCTTTCGTTTAATTAATACAGATAATATTTTATCACCAAATAAAGGACTTGTTTTATTTTTGAACTTTGGTTTTGGCTTTAAAAATGGAGATTTTATTGAAAATAGTGAAAAAAATATTCTTCAAAGCAAAAACTCACTTGAATTAACTTCATATTTTCCGATTTATAAAAATTTAATTTTCAAATTTAAGTCTAATACTTCTAGTGTTTTTAGCAAAAAGCTATTTGAAAACGAATTAGAGAGAATTGGCGGTTTAAAAACTATCAGAGGTTTTGCAGATTTATCTTTGCCTGCAAGTTCGTATTCTATTGCAAGTGCTGATTTGCTTTTTAAATTTGAAGAAAATTCTGCAATTTTTGTTTTATGTGATTTTGCTTATTTTGAAAAAAGAAATACAATAAATAAAGAATATAATTATGCAGTCAGCTTTGGGGCAGGAATAGAACTAAATACAGGAGCAGGTGTTTTTTCCTTAATTTGGGCTGTAGGAAAACTTAATTCAGATAGTTTTCTGTTTAATGCTTCAAAAATCCATTTTGGTTATAGAAATATGTTTTGATTTTTATAAATAAATTTGGAAAAAATAAAAATATTAGTTATACTTGTAAAAAACTTTAAATAAACTGTATTATGGAAAAAATTGACAAAAAAAATCAAAATTGTAATGTAACTAATAACATTTCTATATACAATAGTAATGTTGCGATAGGTTGCTGTAATGCTAATAATATCACAAATGAATGTGAAGAACAAAAACGAATTTTAAGAGAGTTAATATTGCGTTTTGTTGAGGGTGGCAAATATCATATGGAGTTGCTGCATCTCAATCAGTCACAGCTTTTACAGAGAAATAACTTACAATAAAATTTTAGACATATGAAAACAATAAAAATTGTAGTTTTATTTTTGACAATAAACTTTAGTGCTTTAGCTCAAGAAAATAAAAGACTATTCTTTTCCGACAATAATAATGCACCAATTGAAGATGTGCAAGTATATATTAATAGAATTGACCTTATTGCCGTTTCTTCCTATAGTGGGCGGTGCGAAATTCATGATAGCATTACGGAAATAAGATGTATTTACTTTGGTTTTAAAGATACTACAATATTTCTTGGCAATAATAAAATTTGTGACATTAAGTTAGACGATAAGGTTATATTATTAGAAAATGTTGATGTAAGTGCTCAATATGATGCAAATGTGCATCTTTCTAATCTTTTTCAGACAAATAGCAAAAAGCGTAATGTAAGAGATACTACTGTTTATTATTCTTTTAAAATAGAATATGAAATACCTGAATTAAATCAAAAGGAAATTATGAAAGGAATTATCAGGCATAATTATATAAAAGATGCAAACAACACTATGAGCTATATATGTAAGCTTGATTTATATTCAAATACAATAAAGGATAAAGAAGGAGCAGAACCTTATGATTATATACAAATGTATTTAGATAATAAAAATGTTGTGTGGTATTCTTCAAAAAGTGAAAAAAAACGAAAAAAAGATATAGAGGTGTTGAGAAGTCAAGACACTACTCTTTTTGTGGTTAAATATTTAGACGATGAAGTGCGACTTGATAATTTTTATTTTGGGTTTATAAATAATAAAAATATTTATTTTTTTGAAGAAAGTTTTGAGACAAAGAATGTCGATTTAACAACTGTTAGGAAACTTGCAAAACCAATTAAATACGTAGATACACAACGAAAATATAATAGGATTGAATATGTTAGTGATGATAATATGCTATATCCAAAATCAATACACCGTCTTTACGAGTATAATAATGTGAAAAATCCAAATAAACCTGTAAAAATGGTTATGCGTGTGTCGGCACAAACAATTCCTAATCCAAATTTAGAAACAGAATTACGAGTTAGAGTATTTGGTAATACAACAGAATATATGCAAGATATAAAAGAAAATTATCCAGATCTTGTTATTCCAAACAAAGAGTAATTATGGCTAAAAATTGAAATTTTAGTCAATAATTATACGAAAACTTATTTAGCATAAATAATAAAGTACAATATTAAAGAATTGTGAATATATATTATTTGTCCGTGGGGATAATATAAGACTATAATGCGTTTGTCCTACGGATAAGGTGTAATTATTCGGCAAAAGCACAATACTATTCATTGCTGTAGGAAAATTAAACTCAAATAGTTTTCTGTTTAATGCTTCAAAAATCCATTTCGGGTATAGAAATATGTTTTGATATTGATTTTTTTCGGATAATAAATATAAAAAGTTCAAGTTTTAAAATCTGAACCGATTTGTGGTTAAAAAACGAAACTTTATTTTGAAATTTACGTATATACTAAAAGGGCTTGATTTTAATTGAGAGTTTATTCAAAATTATGCTTAGAAATCTTATTTTAATTTGAACTTTGTATAATTTGAATTGTTATATTTAGTAAATTTGCACAAAAGTTTGAAATTATGCAAAATAAACCGAAATATTTTTCATTTATTAGCTTAGTAAATTTATTGTTCTGGATATTTTATCTCGCAAGTGCTTTAAGCTACTTTTTCAATAATTTTGCAAATACTTCTTATCAAAGTCTTATTTCCATAATTTTGATTGATAGCTTAAGCATAGTTTTTTTGGTTTATTTTTATCTTAACAAAATTAAATTTTCTAAAGAAAATATTTATAAAATAGTTAATGTTTTTTTGTTGGTTTTAGTCTTAAATTTTGGCATTAATTTTATTTTGCAAAACTTTGTTTTTGGTGAATTATCTTCGAGTTTTCTTGATATTATAAAAAAACAATCATATAGTTTTAGTTTATCTTTTATTTTTATAAGTTTTGCTATAAGTATTAAAGCTTTGCACTTGTATAGTAGCAAAGTAAAACAAACAGACCTTGCCAAAACCACAAAAATTAGCACAGAACTTGATGAACTCAAAAATCAGATAAATCCTCATTTTTTGTTCAATGTTTTAAATAATATTTACATTCAAATTCGTTTAGAACCTAAAAAAGCAAGTGATATGCTTTTAAAATTTTCTGATATATTACGTTATCAATTATATGATTGTGTTGAAGAAAAAGTCTTCTTAAAATCAGAGGTAGAGTTTTTGCAAAATTATACAGAACTTCAGAAGATGAGAATTAGCAATATTGACGTAAAATTTGAACAAAAAGGTAACTTTAGAGGTTTAATGGTTTATCCGTTTATGTTTTTACCATTTCTTGAGTCTGCTTTTAATAATATTAGTAATTTAAATAATGTTGATAAATTTATTCATATTAATGTTGATGTTGTAGAAAAATATATTATCTTTGCAGTGAAAAATTCAGAAAATGGGATTATTGAAACTTATAATTCAGAAAATGGTGGAAATTTTGAAAAAATTAAAAATAGATTAGAGTTTTTTTATAAAGATAATTATGAATTAAAAATAAATAAAAGTGAAAAACACTTTATTGTTGAACTTAAACTTTATATAAAATGATGAAATGTATTATTGTTGATGACGAGCCTTTAGCACGCGAAGGAATGCGTATGAATATTGGCGAACTTTCAAATTTAACTTTAGTTGGTGAATTTGAAAATGCAGCTGCTGCAAACGAATTTTTAGAAAAAAACCAAGTTGACATTATGTTTCTTGATATCGAAATGCCTGGACTTTCAGGATTAGAATTTTTGAGAAGCTTGAGCAATGCACCAATGGTTATTTTAACAACTGCTTATCCACAATATGCTGTAGAGGCATACGAGCTAGATGTAGTTGATTATCTTGTGAAACCTATTAAGCTTGAAAGATTTATTAAAGCTGTGGCCAAAGCTGAAGAGTTTTTATCTTTAGCCGAAAATACAGCTGTGTTTGAAGCTATAGAAGATGAATTTATTTTTATTAAATCTGAAAGAAAATATGTAAAAATCAGATTTGATGAATTATTATTTGTCGAAGGTTTAAAAGATTATGTTATCGTTCATGCAACTCATGGAAAATATATGACTGCCATGAATGTGAAAACTATTCACAACAAATTACCTGAAGATATTTTCTTTAGAGTAAGTAAATCATTTGTTATTAATGTAAACCATATTGATGATATAGATGGTAATTATGTTAATATCCGTGAATATAAAATTCCTATAGGTCGCTCTTATAGAGATGTTTTCCTTGACTTTGTGAATAAACGTTTGTTAAGAAGATAAAATTAAAAAAAATCAGCTTTTGCTGATTTTTTTTATTTTAAATAAAAACAAAATGATAGAAACATATATAGATTATGACCAATTAAAAAATAGAATTGGTGATGATAATAAATTAGTTTCTGAGCTTTTAGAAATATTAAAAATTGAATTAAAAAATTACAAACAAAGCATTGAATTTGCATTTGAAAATAATGATAAGCAAGAACTAGAAACAATTATTCATAAACTAAAAAGTGCAATTGGAATATTCGGTTTTAGAAATATTTATGATAAATTAATTTCTATAGAAGAAGAATTAAAAAAAAACATTCAAATAAATTGTTTTTATAATGAATTAATGCTTATCTTTATATCCGTAAAAAATCATATAATAGAACTTGAAAAAAATGTAAATTAAACTATGGGAATATTTAATAAACTAAAAAATGAATTCATTGATATTATTGAATGGTTAGACCCAAGTAATGATATCATTGTACACCGTTTTGAGCGTTATCAAAACGAAATTAAAATGGGAGCAAAGCTTACGGTAAGAGAATCGCAAGTTGCTGTTTTTATTAATGAAGGCCAAATTGCAGACGTTTTTCAACCCGGTATGTACACTTTGCAAACACAAAATATGCCTATTTTATCAACTTTAAAAGGATGGAAATATGGTTTTAACTCTCCATTTAAAGCAGAAGTGTATTTTGTTAATACTAAAAAGTTTTTAGATAATAAATGGGGAACACCAAATCCTGTAATGCTTCGTGATGCCGAGTTTGGACCAGTTAGAATTAGAGCTTTCGGCGTTTATGAATTTAGAGTGGTGGATGCAGCAAAGTTTATTAGAGATATTGTTGGTACTGACGGTAGTTTTACTACAGACCAAGTAACAAACCAGTTGAGAAATATTATTATAACTCGTTTTACTGATGCTGTTGGGGAGGCAAAAATTCCGGTTTTAGATATGGCTGCTAACTATAATGAGTTTTCAGAAAAAGTTTCAGGCGTAATTATTGACGAGTATAAAGAATATGGTTTGGAAATGACTAAATTCTTAGTCTCAAATATTAGTTTGCCAGCTAATGTTGAAGAAGCTCTTGATAAACGTTCAAGCATGGGAATTATTGGAAATATGAACCAATATACTCAATTTCAAGCTGCAAATGCTATGGAAGCTGCTGCTACTAATCCTGGCGGAGGAACAGCCTCTGAAGGAATGGGAATGGGAATGGGTTTTGCTATGGCCGGACAAATGATGAATGCTATGAACCAAGGTCAAGCTCAGCAACAACAAACGCAACAACAAGGTGGAGCAATGCCACCACCTATGCCTCAAGCTCTTGCATTTTTTGCAGTTGTTAATGGAGCACAAGCCGGACCTTACGATATGAACGTTTTACAGCAAATGGTAGCTAATGCGAGTATAAATAAAGATACCCTCGTGTGGAAACAAGGAATGGCAAATTGGATACCCGCAGGACAAGTGCCAGAATTAAGTAATTTGTTCGGAGCAGTTCCGCCACCAGTACCACCGCCACCACCAATTGGTTAAAAAAATAATTATATACACAAAAAGCCCTCGAATGCAAGGGCTTTTTGTATTTTAATAAACTAAACTATTATCAAGATTATGAATGTTTGGTAAATTGTTGTATTTTATTACTCTACTACTGAAAAAAAGTTGTCAAATCTTTGTTTACGTTCATCTGCAGCACGCCATATCCAAATAACTTCATCTGAAAAATCATCTATTTCATAATTAGTATTATTTCTGCTAAATCGAATAATATTATTTTCGTTGTAATACAATCGTTTTGCAATATCATCACTTTGTTCAAAAGCAAATAAAATTTCACCATTTTCATTAAAAAGGGTTTCAATATAAATATTATTAATACTAAATTTTATTTCTCCGATAATCATGCGTAATCTAGGCTTAACATTATATTCTAGCTCATAATTAAAGTCATAATAAAACCAAAATTCTTCTTTATATTCGCCTACAGTTGGATATGACTTTCCATACTTGTTGTCAATAGTATGCAGACAATATAATTCACCTTCGCTACCATCTTTTTCCAAACTAGATATTTGAGATTTTATTAAATTATAATCTTTTCGGATTTTTTGTATATGTTTTTCTACATCTTGATCTTGGGAGTAAATTTTAGGGAGCGAAAATAAACTAAAAATTAATAGGCTTATAAATATTTTCCTTTTCATAATTTTATCTTATTGTGTAATATAAGTTTAGAGCAAATTTAATAAATAAAAACTTTTTTTGATACAAAAAATACATCTTTTTTTTTAAAACTATTTTTTATGATAATTATCATAAAAGTTTTTTTTGAATACTTGTAAAAAAATTTGCTAATTGGATACTTAATATTATTTTTGAATTATTGTTTTTTGTGTGATTTTTTAATTAATAATCAAAAAAATGAGTAAGATGTTTAAAATCCGTAAAGGTCTTGATATTAGAATAAAAGGAAAGGCTGACGAAAAATTACTTGGTGAAATTTCAACTTATAATTTTGCAGTTCGACCCCATGATTTTCAAGGAATAAACCCAAAGCTTAAAGTAAAAGTTGGTCAAAATATTAAACAAGGCGAAATTATATTTTTTGATAAATATAGAGAACTAGTTAAAATACCTTCACCGGTTTCAGGATTTGTTAAAGATATTGTTCGTGGCGAAAAAAGAAAAATCTTAGAAATAATTATTGAAAAAGATGAAAATAATCCACTGAAACATGAAGTTAACAACTTAGATTTTTCTGATAAAGAGCAAATCACAAATTTTTTAAGCGATACAGGTCTTATCTCGCTGTTTATCCAGCGTCCATATGGGATTGTTGCTAATCCTGAAGACAGACCAAGAGATATTTTTATTAATTTTTTCGATTCTGCCCCTTTAGCTCCTAATTACGACTTTATTTTAAAAGACAAGAAAAATGAAATACAAAAAGCTTTAGAATTTTTAAGCTTTTTAACTGAAGGCAAGATTTATTGTAGTTTAAAACCAAATTCTATTTTAAAAGATTTTATCCCAAATAATGAGAAAATTGAGATTAATTACTTTGCAGGTCCACATCCTTCTGGTTTAGTAGGAACACATATCAATAAAATAAAACCAATTAATAAAGGAGAAATAGTTTGGACTTTAAATGCTTACGATTTGCCTATTATTGGGAATCTATTAATAAATGGTGTACTTGAACTTGAAAGAATTATTGCTTTAACAGGTTCTTCGCTTGAAAATACAGGATATTATAAAATTACTGCTTGTTCTAATTTAGAATCTAATAATTTAAAACTTAAAAATAATGAAAAAGTTAGGATAATTAGCGGAAATGTTTTAAACGGTATTAATATAAGCGAAAGTCCTTATTTTGGTTTTTATGAAAATATGATAAGCATTATTCCTGAAGGTGATAAATATGAATTTTTGGGCTGGGCATTGCCGGGTTTAAAAAAGTTTTCCAATTCAGGTGCATTCCTTTCAGGTTTATTAAAATTTGGAAAATATAATCTAAATACAAATATAAATGGTGGACAAAGAGCTTATGTGGTTACAGGCGAGTACGAAAAAGTTTGTCCCTTGAATATTTATCCCCAACTTTTGCTTAAAGCAATAATAACAAATGATATAGACAAAATGGAGCAACTTGGTATTTATGAAGTTATTGAAGAAGATTTTGCTTTATGTGAGTTTGTATGTTCCTCAAAAATTGATGTGCAAGAGCTTATTAGACAAGGATTAGATGAAATGAGAAAAGAAATGGCATAATAATATAATTTTAAAAAAAATGAAATTCTTACGAAAACAAATAGATAAAATTAAGCCAAAATTTGAAGAGGGCGGAAAATTACACTTTTTACATTCAACATTTGACGCTTTCGAAACATTTTTGTTTGTGCCTAATAAAGTTACAAAAAGTGGAGCTCATATTAGAGACGCTATAGATATGAAACGCACTATGACTGTAGTTTTAATCGCAGTTATGCCGGCTTTACTTTTTGGAATTTATAATACAGGTTTACAGCACTTTATGGCAAGTGGTAAAAATCTTGAGTTTTGGCCTATGATTGGCTATGGACTTATGAAAGTTTTACCTTTACTCATAGTTTCTTATGGAGTTGGATTAGCAATTGAGTTTGCTTTTGCCCAATTTAGAAAACATGAAGTAAATGAAGGTTATCTTGTAACCGGTATGCTAATTCCACTTATTGTTCCTGTGGATATACCATTATGGACTTTAGCTATTGCGGTAGCTTTTGCTGTTATAATTGGAAAAGAAGTTTTTGGCGGAACCGGAATGAATATTTTAAATCCTGCTTTGACTGCAAGAGCGTTTTTGTTTTTTGCTTATCCTTCTTGGATGACAGGTGATAAGGTGTGGATAGGAGGAATGGCAAAAGGAATGGGAGTAGTAGATGGATTTTCTGGAGAAACAGTATTAGGACAAGCTGCTAATGGTCTTAATCAATTTGTAAATGGATTTGGACAAAAACTTTCAAACTGGGATTTATTTTTTGGTGCTATACCCGGGTCTGTAGGCGAAACTTCAACATTAGCTATATTAATAGGTGCAGTTATTTTATTAATATCTGGAATAGCAAGCTGGAGAATTATGTTTTCAGTTTTACTTGGTGGAGCAGTTATGGGCTTATTACTAAATGCTTTTGCCGTAAATCCTTTAATGGAAATTCCTTGGTATCAACATTTTTTAATCGGCGGATTTGCTTTTGGAATGGTATTTATGGCAACCGACCCTGTTACTGGTGCACAAACAAATAAAGGAAAATATATTTATGGATTTTTGATTGGATTTATGGCTATTTTAATTCGTGTGCTTAATCCTGCTTATCCAGAGGGAATGATGCTGGCAATTTTATTGCTAAATGTGTTTGCACCTTTAATCGACCATTTAGTTGTGCAGTCAAATATCAAGAAAAGAATAAAAAGAGCAAAAATTATTAAAGAATAAAATTATGGATACTAATAGTAATAAATATACATTGATTTATTCTGTTGTAATGGTTTTTATTGTGGCAGTTTTACTTACCTTAGTTGCTTTGTCACTTCAACCTCGCCAACAACAAAATATAGAAATAGAAAAAAAGAGAAATATTCTTGCAACATTGAATATTGAAACAAATGCAAAAAATGCAGAAGAATTGTACGAAAAATTTATTGTTGAAGAAATTGCTGTTAATTCCCTTGGTCAGATTTTAGAAAATATTGATGTTTTTAATATTGATATGAAAGCTGAATTAAGAAAAGATAGTAAAGACCAAATTTTGCCTGTCTTTGTTGCTAAAACAGATGACGGAAATACTCAATATATTTTTGCTATGAGCGGTAAAGGACTTTGGGGAGTAATTTGGGGCTATGTAGCTCTAAAAGAAGATTTTACAACAATATATGGGGCTTATTTTGACCATGCTTCTGAAACTCCGGGTTTGGGTGCCGAAATTGCTACAAAAACTTATCAAAACCAATTTAAAGATAAAGTGATATTTAATGAAAATGGGGATTTTGTTTCAATAAAGGTTATTAAAGGTGGAGCAGGGGATAACCCAAGTGCTGTGGACGCTGTTTCAGGTGGAACAATTACCTCAAATGGATTAAGTGATATGCTTAATACATGTCTTAGTGCGTATTTGAATTTTATTAATGAAAATAAAAATAATTAATATGTTTTCAAAGAAAAATTTAAAACTAGTAACTGACCCAATAAATAAAAATAATCCTATAACTGTTCAAGTCTTAGGAATTTGTTCGGCTTTGGCAGTTACTGTAAAATTAGAACCTGCAATTGTAATGGCTTTAAGTGTTACTGTGGTTACAGGCTTGTCAAATTTTGTTATTTCTTTACTTAGAAATACTATCCCAAAAAGAATTAGAATTATTGTGCAATTAGTCGTTATTGCTACTTTAGTAATTATTGTTGACCAATTTTTAAAAGCTTATTCTTTTGATGTTAGTAAACAATTATCGGTTTTTGTTGGCTTGATTATTACAAACTGTATTGTAATGGGGCGTTTAGAAGCTTTTGCTATGGCTAATAAACCTTTACCAAGTTTGTTGGACGGCATAGGAAATGGCTTAGGATATGGAGCAATTTTGGTTATAGTTGCATTTTTTAGAGAATTGTTTGGAAGTGGAACAATTTTAGATATTAAAGTAATTCCTCAAGCATTTTACGAGGCCGGATATATGAATAATGGGTTTTTTATTCTTCCTCCAATGGCTTTAATTATTATTGGAATTATTATTTGGCTACAACGCGGTAAATATAAAGAACTAATAGAAGATTAAGCTATGGAAAATTTACTTAATATATTTATAAAATCCATATTTGTTGAAAATATGGTGTTTGCATATTTCTTAGGAATGTGCTCTTATCTTGCAGTATCTAAAACAGTAAAAACATCTTTTGGACTTGGTGTAGCTGTTGTGTTTGTGCAAGTGATTACTTTGCCTTTAAATTTTTTAATGGAAAAATATTTGCTAAAACCCGGAGCTTTAGTTTGGCTTTCTCAAAGTTTTGCAGATGTTGACCTATCGTTTTTAACTTTTATTTTATTTATTGCCGTTATTGCATCTTTAGTTCAGTTAGTTGAGATGGTAATTGAAAAATTCTCTCCTGCCTTATATGCTTCTTTAGGAATATTTTTGCCTTTAATAGCTGTAAACTGTGCTATTTTAGGTGGTTCTTTGTTTATGTCTGAACGCGAATATGCTAATGTTGCTGAAGCTTCTGTTTTTGGTTTAGGCTCAGGTTTAGGCTGGATGCTTGCTATAGTGGCAATGGCTGCAATTAGAGAAAAAATAAAGTATTCTCAAGTGCCGGCACCTTTAAGAGGTCTTGGAATAGCATTTGTTATTACAGGATTAATGGGAATTGCGTTTATGGGTTTCATGGGTATTAATTTGTAAAATTTATATTATGATATTACTTTCAATTCAAACACAAATATTTGTTAGCTCGGTAATTGTTTTTCTTCTCATAATATTTTTATTGGTAATTATGTTAATTGTTGCTAAAAACAAATTAACTCCTAAAGGTAAAGTGAAAATTTATATTAACGAGGACGAACCTATCGAAGTTGAACCTGGTTCTACGCTTTTGTCAACTCTTGCTGATGAAAAAATATTTATCCCTTCTGCTTGTGGTGGAATGGGTACTTGCGGTATGTGTAAATGTAGGGTTGTTGAAGGAGGAGGGTCTATACTCACAACAGAAGTTGGTTTTTTTAATAGAAAAGAACAACAAAATTACTGGCGTTTGGCTTGCCAAGTTAAGTTAAGAAACGACCTGAAAATTGAACTGCCCGAGTCGGTTATGGGTGTGAAAAAATGGGAATGCGAAGTAGTTTCAAATAGAAATGTTGCTACATTTATTAAAGAATTTGTTGTGAAATTACCTGAAGGCGAAAAACTTGACTTCCTATCCGGTGGCTATATTCAAATAGACGTGCCAAAACTTGAAGTTGATTTTGCAAAAGATATAGAAATCCAAGATGAATTTAAACAAGATTGGGACGATCTGAAAATTTGGGATTTGAAAATGCGAAATGATGAAGAAACTTTTAGAGCTTATTCAATGGCTAATCATCCTGCAGAAAATAATATTATAATGCTAAATATTAGAATTGCAACTCCGCCTTGGGATAGAAAAACAAAAACATTTATGGATGTAAACCCTGGTATTTGCTCTTCTTTTATATTTTCACGTAAACCTGGGGATAAAGTTACAATATCCGGACCTTATGGAGAATTCCATATTAAACAAACAGAAAAAGAAATGATGTTTATTGGTGGTGGGGCAGGTATGGCACCCATGCGTTCACATATTTTCCATTTATTCCAAACTGTTAAAACTGGACGCAAAACAACTTTTTGGTATGGTGCACGATCGAAACG
>Ga0172382_10006781_pt1 | contig 16486 bp, 13 predicted proteins | sample Leawel138RmetaG_FD_122245 | JGI IMG/M metagenome (GOLD analysis project Ga0172382, IMG submission 122245) | Leachate microbial communities from a municipal landfill in Southern Ontario, Canada - Leachate well 138R metaG | ecosystem: Engineered > Solid waste > Landfill > Unclassified | place...
TTTCTGGACCGGGTGGGGATATTGATTCTTTCTTTTGACGAGTATAATACCCGCCTGTTCAGCGTAATTTGTCCGGAAGACGGCTTTCGCAAACCGGCCAGGCAGTGCAGGACAGTTGTTTTTCCCGCCCCGGAATGTCCCCAAAGGACGAGAATCTGGTTGCCGACTTCCAATTCCAGTTCCATGGTGAAGTGCCACAGTTTTTTCGTTAATCGTAACTCTAACATATTCATCACCGCAAATATTAGTAATTGCGCCCCTTGGCCCACCGGTTGACCCAGAAAATCACCGCAAAGCTGAAAACAGTAATAATAGTCACCAGTGTTTTGGCTGTGGCGTTGTCCCCGGCGTCTACCGCAAAATATATGGCCAGGGGGATGGTCTGGGTTTGCCCGGGAATGTTACCCGCCACCATCAAAGTGGCGCCAAACTCACCCAAAGCTCTGGCGAATGATAAAACCAAACCAGCTATTATCCCCGGCCAGGCCAGGGGGAGGGTGACGGTAAAAAATATTCGCCATTCACCGGCCCCCAGGGTCCGGGCCGCTTTTTCATAATTTTCGTCCACACTTTTAAAGGCCGCCTTGGCACTCTGGTACATCAGCGGGAAAGCCACCACCGTGGAAGCCAACACTGCCGCCCACCAGGTAAAGATGAAAGAAATGCCCAGCTCGTTCAAAAAGCGACCTAAAAGGCCGTTTTTGCCAATCAGCATCAAAAGCCCGTAGCCAATGACGGAAGGCGGCAGTACCAGGGGCAAAGTCAGTGCCGCTTCCACAAAGTCCTTCCCGTAAAATTCCCGGCGGGCAAGTAACCTGGAAAGAGGTAATCCCAGACAGATAACAATAAACACCGCTATAATTGCGACCCGAAGAGAAAGAAAAACGGGATACCAGTCGGCAAGTTGAAATGACATAGCGTGCTATTTATTCAGGGGTTTGAAGCCATATTTAGTAAAAATCTGTGCCGCTTCATCCCCGGAAATGAATTCGGTAAAAGCTTTTGCTTCCTCGGAGTGCCCGGTGCCTTTGATCACGGCCATGGGGTAAACGATAGGCTTGTGCGAACCGGCCGGCGCAGCGGCAACGATTTTAATTCCTTTGCCTATAACAGTGTCCGAACTATAGACCAGGCCGGCGTCCACGTTGCCGGTTTCCACATAGGTCAGTACCTGGCGCACGTCCTTGGCCAGAACTAGTTTGGGTTGGATTTTATCCCATAGTTGCATGCTGACCAGTGCTTCCTTGGCGTACTTGCCGGCAGGCACGGATTCCGGTGTGCCGATGCTGATCTTGTCCACGTCGCTACCGGTCAAATCCGCAAAGCCGGTCAAATTACCATCACTTTGCGTAATCAGTACTATTTCGTTGCTTAACAGGTCCTGACGGGTTTCTTTAACAATCAGATCCTTATCGGCCAGGGCGTCCATCTGGGATTTACCCGCAGAAATAAACACGTCTGCCGGCGCCCCTTCCTCAATTTGTTTCTGCAGGGTCCCAGAGGAAGCAAAATTATAGGTTATTCTAACTTCAGGATGTTCAGTTATGTAAATTCCCTTTAGTTCATCCGCCGCATCTTTAAGGCTGGCTGCCGCCGAAATGGTCAAGCTCACCTGCTCTGTTTGGGGCTTATTGATTTGTTCCTTGTCGGTCCCGCAACCGGTCGCTACAGTTGCGATAAAAAACATTATTAGACCCAACAAAAATGATAATCTTTTCATTGTATTGGTTACTCCTTTCCAATGCTACCAGTGTTATAAAAGTGCTTTTTCATATGCTGATTCAAAGCCTGTACCTCGTGAAAGGGCATACCTTTGTCTGATAAAAGAAAACAAACTTTCCAGGACGGAATAAATCGTAAACGAAAAGATAACAAGTAAAGCAATACCCACAAAAACGTAAGTTAATGAAGTAATAACACTGTCCATTTGCTCTCACCCGCTTAAACAATTATTTTCTTAATCAAACAAATTGCGTTTAGTAATACTTTTATCTCCCCCCTTTATGTGTTTCTTTTTTCCCTGAAGAGAAGCCAGTAATAAATAAGAGTTCTGAGACCAACATAAAATTGGTTTGGGCTTCATTGTACCGGCTACCTTTTATTTATTACTACACTTTAATTAATTTTTACTGTTTTTGAAGTTAAATAAGAATACATAACGCAGCATAAATAAACTAATTATATAAAAATAATATTAAAAGTGAATAAACATTACTTAACGTTACAAAACATTACTATGTATAAATAGTAAATTAAGTTATAATACTTGTCAAGGTACTGGGGGGGGGAATAAATGATGAGAGAAGAGATTTCTTTAACACCTGAAGAAGTAGCACGCATATTAAAAATTGCTAAAAACACGGTTTATGAATTGATAAAGCGGGGAGAACTCCCGGCTTACCGGGTTGGTCGTAAAATTAGGGTTGATCTGCAAGATGTGGAAGCCTATAAGAAACATGGTAAAAATATCGAATTGGCGCCGGACCCGGCTACAACTTCCCGCCGCACCCCGCCTTTGAAACCGCAGCATTATAGCCCGGAAGGAACAGTTTCCTACCACCAGGGACTGGTGATCTGCGGTCAGGACGAAATCCTGGATATTCTGACCCGACACCTGGAGCGACACCCCGATGGAGTTCACGCCTACCGTCATCACGTGGGAAGTTTCACCGGCCTCCAGGCCATGTACCAGGGCAAGTCTCATATGGCCGCCATCCACCTGTGGGACGGAGACACCGGGATATACAATATCCCTTATGTACGCCGTCTTCTTCCCGGTGTTCCCTTGGTCATTGTGCATTTGGCCTACCGGATGCAGGGATTTTACCTGGCCAAGGGCAATCCCAAGAGCATTAAAGAATGGAAAGACCTGGCCCGGCCAGACGTATGCTTCATCAACCGGGAGAAGGGCTGCGGCACCCGGGTTTTACTGGACGAACAATTACGCCAACTAGGACTGGATAGAATGCTGATCACGGGATACGAAAAAGAGGAACTATCCCACCTGGGCGTGGCCAGCACCGTGGCCAGGGGGGAGGCAGACGTTGGTCTGGGTAAAGAAAAAGCGGCCATGCAGGTACGGGGGCTGGATTTTCTCCCTCTGCACAAGGAACGCTACGAAATGGTGATCAAAAAAGAAGACCTGGACAAGCCTCATACCCGTGCCGTAATCGAAATTCTCCAGTCTGAAGAGTTTAAAAAGGAAGTCCGGGGCTTGGGGGATTACGATTTAACTGAAACAGGCAGAATCGTAGCTGAGGTATGACATCGATCCTGCGAATCGCTAATTTACTAATGTTTCAATTAAGTAATCCGGGCAGAACCGGGGACGTAAATTTGGGGTTAATTGAGTAAAAGAAGACTTTTATTTTTTATCCGGGTACGCTTCCGATGCTGATAATATATTATAGTTTTAATGCATTGGGATATATTTATCGGGAAGGCTGGAGAGCAACAATTCTGCTATATCCAGAACAAGCACGTCACCTTTTTCCTGTCGCTCTATTTCTTCCTCAAAAATAGTACGGCAATAGGGGCAAGTGGTAATCACCATTGAACTATCCATAGCTAAAAGCTCTTTAACCCAATTAATGCTTATCGGGTTTTCCTTTTCCAGCCTGGTCCAGAAGCGACCGCCGCCGGCACCGCAGCAGAATGATTCCTTTTTGTTTCTGGGCATGGGAAATTATTAATAGAGAAAAAAATATTATTATTCGCATATTAACCTCACACGACATCATTATATCCATTGACAAAGGGCTTAAAAAAACACCATTCGCCCATCAAAAAGACCGGGGTGCAGCAAAAACACAGCACCCCGGTCTTATAAAGACCCAGTAACATGCGCTCCTTTCCGCACTGGGAGGGCTTGACGGTTTCCCATCAAACCCTATCGGCCGGATTATCATAGCTTTGCTTTAGACAAACCGGCTCGAAACAATTATTCATGTATATGCTCCTTCATTTTTTTTATTTTAATGGCGCAAACTTTATACTCACTGGTTTTGGTAATCGGGTCTAGGGCAGCGCTTGTAAGAACATTGGTAGGGGTTTCCCCGTAATGGAACGACATCCATACCATACCGGGGGGAACACGGTCGGTTACCGTGACTTTAGTGGTAACCTCTCCACGCCGGGAGGATACCCTTGCTATATCACCGGAAACAAATCCTAAACGGGCGGCGTCTTCCGGGTTAACTTCGGCATATTCATCCGACCACATGCTGGCGATGCCCGCCGAATAAGGTGTGGTTACATTATAGCGATACAATATCCGGCCTGTGGACAGCAGGAAGGGATATTCCTGATCAGGCATTTCCGCAGGAGGAATATGCTCGATGGATTGGAAAAAACCTTTGCCCCGCACAAACGAATTGGCGTGCAAATAAGGTGTTCCCGGGTGCTCAGCGGTTGGACAAGGCCACTGCAGGCCTTTTTCATCAATTCTGGTATAATTTATACCACCGTATGATGGAGTCAGCGATGCCATCTCCAGGAAAATTTCTTCGGCAGTGCTGTAGCTCATTGGGTGCCCCATCTTTTCACAAAGAGCTATCATGGTCTGCCAGTTGGTTTTGCCCGGCAGCGGTTCAATTGCTTTTCTAACACGCTGTACCCGACGCTCAGTATTGGTAAATGTCCCATCTGTTTCAGCAAAACTGGCGGCAGGCAGAATTACATCGGCATATGCAGCAGTTTCTGTAAGAAACAACTCGTGCACTACCAAAAATTCCAGCTTATCCAGCCCTGAACGGATATGGTTGCTGTTGGGATCCGTCAGCACAGGGTTCTCACCCAGAATATACATCGCTTTGAGCTCACCGGAATTAGCCTTGTCAAACATTTCCGGGATCATCAACCCAAGCTCACCGGCTAAAGGCACGCCCCAGGCCTGTTCAAATTTTTCCCTTGCCGCCGGTTCAATCACACGCTGGTAGCCCGGAAATACGTTTGGCAGCGCCCCCATATCACAGGCTCCCTGGACGTTATTTTGCCCGCGAATCGGGTTCACCCCCGTGCCCGGGCGTCCCATATGTCCGGTTAGCATAGCCAGGTTGGCAACGTTCATCACATTGTTTGTTCCACAAACATGTTCTGTTATGCCAAGTGTATAAAAAGCCATCGCTTTATCTGTACCGGCATAAAGGCGGGCCACCGCATACAGGTCTTCAACCGGTATGCCGGTCAGGTCCGACACGTACTCAGGTGTGTATTTTCCAACTGTTTCTTTAAGAGCTGCGAAGTTCTCGGTTCGCTCATCCACAAACTGCTGATTATATAAGTTTTCGGCAATGATGATGTTCATCAGCCCGTTAAGAAATGGGATATCGTAGTCTCAAAACCACGGTAGGCCCAATCCAGGTTGTTTTTACCAGTTATTTCCGCACAAGCACGGATACATTTACCGCATAAAATACATTTGTTAGGATCGAGGAAAATAAATGGATTGCTGTCATCTACCGCATAATTATGTCTTTCACCTTGCAATGAACTTTGCTTGACTCCGTATTCATAGCAGTATTGCGCCAGCTTGCAGTCACCCATTTTTTCACAGGTTAGACAATCCTGTGGATGGTTGGCAATTAACAACTCTAAAATTGTACGCCTTGCTTCAATTACCGCCGGTGAATGGGTTTGCACAATCATTCCCGGTGTAACTGTTGTTACACACGAGGCCGGCAAGTTCCGCATCCCTTGGATTTCCACCACACATAGACGGCACGCCCCAAAAGAACTCAGATCGGGTTCGTAACAAAGCCTGGGGATGTGGATACCCGCTTGTTCAGCAGCTATTAATACCGTCGTGCCCGCCGGAACTTCAATTTCTATATCGTTAATACTCAAGCTGACCATTTCCAAACTAACATCACTCCTTTTTGCATTAGAATTTTATTAACTAATTTGTTTTATTAAACAACGTAGTAAATACCAATGGGTTTAGAGGTACTTTCAACAGAAAAAGGAAGGCGGAGAGCCCAGGACAGCCTGAACCCGTGTATGTTGAAGAGACCATTTCCAGACTCTCCACTCCAATGGAGCCACAATAAAAAGCGTTTACAAACTGTCAATCAAGTTCATATCTTAACTTAACTTGATTATTAAAGTTAACTATGTCAGAACAGAGTATATTTTAAATATAGCAATTATTATGCCAAGCACCGTTGAGTCTTAAGTGTTTTTTTCAGCAAGGTAACTGGGGTAATTGCCAGGCAACCCCTAACCGTATACAAGAAGGGTTGCTTTCATCGTGTATAGATTTTCATACAATGGCAAGCTAAATAACAACAGGCTGTTCGGTCAGGGATATACGCTGACAGTGATGTGTGAAGATATTCTTACACTGTCAGTCAAATCAGTCACATTTCATTATTGCTTCGATATTAACATTGAACTTTTCAAAATTTATCTTTCACTGGCCCGGATAAAGTAACCAGCCTTCCCTTTTAAGTATAATTTCAAAAAAAAACCCGGTTTTGTGGGAAACCGGGGTTGTAAGGAGTGTAACATTTTAACGGCTATAACCTTAATAAAAGTTTATTGTTTGGCCTGCCGTCTTAATACAAAAAAGCTTTACCCTATTATGCAAAAGGATAAAGCTTTTTGTAAAAAAAAGCTTTTCTCTCCTTTCCACAATGGGAGGCACACTGGTTTTCCAATGTACCCTAACGGCCTGACAACCATACCTTAAGCTTAGGTCTAACAGGCTCGGAGAATATTAATTTTTATGATTATTCCCTTTGCTCAGTAAGTGGTAAAGCGTCTCACTTTACTTTTTTCATATGTTTTGTAAAATCTCTGCCAGAATAAGCACAACATTGATCAATCAGAGAATTAAAATAATCTCCTAACGTTTAATTATATTAGTTGGCTATCCTTCTCATCTATTGTTTCCTCGCCATATGCCGACTTCAGGATTATAACAGATAATTCCTCGCCTTTTTTTACGGGCGGGTGTCCCTCCGGAAGGTCAATTAAAGCATTACATTCTCTGAGAAACGCCTTTGTCATGCTTGATTTTTGGCCCGGTAATATTTTTACGCGCCACCCCAAATGTTCACATGCTACTGATGCCAGTAAAAAACGCCTGGAGCCTCCTTTTTTCAAAAAAACATTGTCACTTACAGCGGAAAGTCGTGTCTGGTATGGCTTCAGATTCTGCATAGCACGCAAAACCGGAGCAACCAGCAAGTGGTAGCCAACCGCGCAGGCTGCCGGGTTTCCTGAAAGCGAAATAACCAGCTTTTCCCCAAAGGATGCTGCGCCACTATGGCTGCCTGGTTTAATTTTAATTTCCCAGAACAATAATTCTGCCCTACTTTGCTTGATTAAGGGAAAAGCTTGATCACTAACACCGTATGCCGCCCCACCGATAGTAATCAAGATGTCGGAGCAATGAAGCAACTCTTGAAAGCGTTTTCCCATTTGATTGGCATTATCAGTTCCGGCGACTTCTACACTAATTACCTGCCCCTGCTCCTGCATTACCAGCGCCGCCAGATGCAGGCCGTTACTATCCCGCGTTTGTCCCGGCATTGGTGTTTCCCGGCAGGAAACAATGTCCGGCCCTAGACTTAGAATAGCAACCCTGGGCTTCCTGTACACAGTCACTTCATTTCTTCCATACGCTGCCAGAACGCCGGCCATACCAGGGCTGAGGCAGGCGCCTTGACGCACTAGCAAATCACCCTTCCGAAAATTCTCACCCGAAGGTTTAATATTACTGCCCGGCACAATCGCTTTATTAAATGTAATGTATTCTCCCCTCAACTCAGTTGCCTCTTGCGGTACCACTGCCACCACCCCATCAGGCAGCGGACCACCGGTAACCACCCCGACTGTCTGACCGGAACTGAGTGAAGCAGTGGGCATTTCTCCCGGCAGAAGGCGCTCTATAACCTGATAAGGTCCACCTCCCTCAGGCACAGCATAGCCATCCATAGCCGCCTGCGCGTATGGGGGCAGGTCATGCTCCGCTATAATATCTTCGCAAACAATGCGGCCTAAAGCCTGCAGCAGGGGTAAAGACTCTCCCGGCAAGACTGTAACGTGGTTTAAGATAATATCTTGAGCCTTTTCTAATTCTACTTTTTTAAGCACTCGGCTTCTCCCCACCTCTAATGTTTAGATTCGGATTCCTGTCGCTTTACCGAAAGCACAGGCTGGATAGCGGCAAACCTGGCATTCTTCACACAGTCCGCCATGACCTAACGCCACAATATCTGACTTGGTCAGACGCTCTCCGGTAAAAATACGCGGCAACACCAAGTCAAAAACAGTAGTCTTGTTATACATCACGCAGCCCGGCAGGCCGCAAATCGGCACTTGGCCCAGGTAAGCCAGCATAAACATAGATCCAGGCAGTACCGGCGCGCCATAAGAAACAACATCTGCTCCGGTCGCCTTAATCCCGGTCGGTGTCACATCATCCGGGTCTACCGACATACCTCCGGTAAGTATCACCATTTCCGCTCCTTCACTAATCATCCGGCGGATTTCATTGGCAATCAAGTTAGAATCGTCAGGCAAAGTTACATGGCCGAATAACTGTGCGCCGAAAGATGTGACTTTATTGCTGACAACATTCGTAAAGCCGTCCTTAATCCGTCCCGAACAAATCTCGTTCCCGGTAGTTATAATGCCAACTGAAAGTGGCTGAAATGGTTTTACGGTCAATAACGGTTCCGCCGCACTGCAGATTTCTTCTGCTTCATCCAGGATTTGACGATGGATCGTGAGTGGAATAACCCTGGTTCCGGCGACAAGCTGATCTTTAGAGACTACCCGATTATTATGTACCGTCGCCAACACCACCCCATCCAGGTTATTGAGGTGGCTCAACTTGTCGCCCCGCACTTTCAAGATGCCGTCGTAAAAGGCCCGCAGGCTTACTTTGCCCTGGTTTGGCTCATCCCAGTTCAAGCCTGGCCCGGCGACAAGTCGGGCTAAGAGCATAGCTGCTTCGTCCTCATGGACGAGATCAGGTGAATTTTCCCACACGTAAATATGTTCCTTCCCTAAATCACGCAGCTTAGGAACATCTTCCTTCGTCAACATTTGACCTTTTCGGAAGGCCCGGCCTTTTTCACAACCAGGGATAATTCTAGTAATATCGTGACAAAGGATCATGCCTACCGACTCGGCTACAGGCACTTTTAGCATGTATACCCCCCTAGCTCTCTCGCTCCCGACAGGACAGACACTATACCCTGTCAATGAACGTTAATTAAATAAACATTTGTATCAAACCAATAAATCTAAAACCCATAAATGCTGCGCTGTCTATAAAATGAAATTATTTTTTAAAATAAGTTAATGAACATACATTAACTATTTATTTTTTTAAAAGGCCTCGATGACCTCATCCCGCGATTTTGACAATACCCGGGCTGTATGGTATCATTTTTCTGCTTTCTATATAATATTGAAGGGAGCAGTAGGGAATTTGACAGGGACAAGACAGCGCAAAGAAATGCAGACTTCCATTAAGAAAAACTGGTTGCTTGATAAAGCTGGAATGCTCTTCTGGCAAAAAGGGTATCATGCCACAAGTATGAAAGATCTTGCTAACGTATGTAACTGCAAGCCCGCTAATTTTTACAATTATTTTAAGAATAAAGAAGACATCTTGTACGAAGTAATCAAAAACATTACCGAACAAGGCGTTTCATCCATTAGACACCTGGATGATGATGAAGAAACAAGCCCGGTTGAGCAATTACGGTCACTAATCAAGAGCCATTTCGGCTATCTAGCAAGTATGAAGCAGTCAAGCATATTATTATCCGACACAGGAATAAAATACTTATCCCGTGAACACCGAAAAGAAATTATTGAGTTACGTGACTTATATGACAGCATTCTCCGCAAAATCATACGGAGAGGTATTGAAGATGGCGAATTTGCCCCCACAGATGAGCAGGTTGTCAGTAATCTAATCGCTTCTGTAGTGGTCCGGAGCAGCATCTGGTTCTCGAACAAAGGAAGGTTATCTGTCGACGAGGTCGGTGAGATCATGTTTAACTTTGTTTACAGTGGCATCGGGGGCGAATAATAGCCATTCCGCAAAAGATGCATACAAGAACTCATCAAACTAATTTACTGTCGGACTGACAATCTCATTAGTTAAAGTTTAGCCTGCCAATGACCTTGTTAAAATTAATATTACATTTAGAAAAGAAAAGCTTTGTCCCATCTGGCAAGAAAGGACAAAGCTTTAAAAACAAAGCGATTTTCTCCTTTCCACAATGGGAGGCACACCGGTTTCCCAATGTACCCTACGGTCAGATAACCATACTTACGGCTTAGGTTATCTGACTCGGAGTATCGTATTTGGTAGTAATAATATGAACCGTACCTATTTATATCTTTATGCTGAAAGCCAATCTTAAGCTCTAAAAGTAGCCATCATTTTTCTTATCTTATCTTGACAATAGAAATACACACAGTTCCATGTATTAATACGCAATGAATTAATAGCGCTATTTTAAAAAGCATTTTATAATCTGTAAATAATAATATATATGTTAATTACGCATGTCAAGATTTTTATCAGCTCTTTAATAAATCAGAATATTCGATCTATAATATCGCATCGCAAAGTCAATAAAAAAATTTCATAATTATTCCCTTTACTCAGTAAATCCACATTGGATGAGAAAAACATGTTTCATCATGCGTTAACGGTATTATGAAAAATTTTTGCATTTTTTTTTGTTGTAATTGTGACAGGCATATGATAGTATAATCAAAAATAAATTCTCCGAGCCAGCAAACCTTAGACTTTATGTATGGTTAACTGGACGTCAAGGTATATCGGGAAACCAGTATGCCCCCCATTGTGGAAAGGAGAAAGATATCTTTTTTATAAAGTTTTATCCTTGTCACATATCGGATAAAGCTTTATAAACCTTTAAGTATGGTGGACTGGCAGTCGCCCCCATTGCGGAAAGGAAAAAGATGTCTTTTTAGAGTAAAGCTTAATCCTTTTCACATACTGGATAAAGCTTTATTTTTTTATAGTTTTTAACATTGCTGCTCTGTAACCATGCTAGATTATTGCTTATATTTTATTGTTTTTATTAATGGTCATTAATTAATAAATAACAACACTGTTTATCCTGCACTCAAACCAGCAATATTGATACATATTTGTTAAAATCAGAAACCGACTGCAGATAGTTAGTTAATAACCAAAGGGGGTGGGCCATTAAGAAATACACCAACTGTAAAGTTAACTTACCCTTGGGTTAATGGTCGTTAATTAATATCTAGGGTAAACGGTAGAAATTTCACATCACCCCCGACCTAGTTAATAACAGCTTTAGCCAAGATTTTAAGTTGGTAAGTTAATTAGCTTTATTAAAGCAAAGTAATAAAAAGTGGAGGTCGAGCAAATGGAAAAAATTCAAACTGACTGTGGCTTGTGCATTAACTGCTGTGGCATAGATTGCTATGTGGAAGATGGCAAGCTAGTTAAGGTTGAGGGCACGCCGGAGCACTGGTTGAATAAAGGGGAATTATGCGCTAAAGCTAAATTTCTGGTGGAAGGAACCTATTCTCCTACCCGCTTAAAATACCCCATGAAGAAAGTTAACGGGAAATTCCAAAGAATATCCTGGGATCAGGCATACGAAGAAATTGGCTCTAAATTATTGGAACTGAAGGAAAAATACGGAGCTCGCACCCTGGCTACCTGGACCGGTTCAGTGGGTGTCGAGCACTTTGAGATGGCGGCTTTTAACCAGCGTTTAGCCAAAGCCTACGGTTCTCCTAACTTCTTTAATCCGGAAGGCATTTGCTTCCGCACCCGGATCCTGGCTCGCCAAATTACGTTTGGCCGCTATCCTGTGGAGCAGCCGCGGAATGCCAAATTGATCATTCTCTGGGGACATAATCCGGATGCTAGTTATTTCGTTATTGGCAAAGAAATCCGTGAAAGGCTCGAGAAAAAAGAAGTAGAGCTAGTGGTTATTGATGTGCGCCGGATTCCGCTGGCCAAAGAGGGCCTGTTTCTACAGCCCCGCCCGGGCACCGATGCCGCCATCGCACTGGCTATGATGAACACTATTATCGAAGAAGATCTTTACGATCATGAATTCGTTGAAAAATGGACTACAGGATTTGATAAACTGGCAGAACACGTTAAGAAATACACACCGGAAAGAGCTGAGGAAATTAGTGGTGTGTCGGCTGAAGAAATAAGACGAGTCGCGCGGATGTTTGCTAATATCAAAGAGGCTGCCATTTTGGAAGGTGTGGGCCACCTGAACCAATATCAAAACGGCCTCCAGACTGAAAGATGTTTTTGCATTTTGATGGCCATTACCGGCAAAATCGATCGCCCGGGTGGATGGGTCACTTGCCCGCAAATTCGTCTGGCCGACCTGCGCGTGAAGGTAGAAGAAAAGAATCTAGGTTACGATGAATACCCGGTATTCCACCAGTTCAACAAGCGCACTCCCCCATACGGTTCCGCATCTATGATGACGGAGGCGATGATTACAGAAAAACCGTACCCGATCAAGGCCTTCATTAGCTCGGGCAGCAACCCGGCCCTGACCTTCCCCGATACCGGGCGTTTTTTAGAGGCTTTAAAAAATCTAGAACTATTTGTAAGTATTGACCCGTATATGACCGAAACCAGTCGGCTGGCTGATTATGCTCTACCTGCCTGCACCTTCATAGAAGAGACCGGCGTAGGTGGTTTCCCCTATGCCATATCACACTGCGTTCCCTATATCATGCTGCGCAAAAAAGTTATTGAGCCGCTTTATGAGAGCAAGCCGATCTGGCAAATCTGGAGCGAACTGGGGCATAAGATGGGCTACGGCGAGTATTTCCCTTGGAAAACAGACGAAGAGGTAGCGAAACACCTTTTCTCCACATCCGGGGTCACGTATGAGCAACTGGTTGAACATCCTGAAGGTCTATATTTTGGCGAGATAGAATATGAGCTTTTTAACAGAGTCGGTTTTGCTACTAACAGCAAGAAAGTAGAACTCTATTCCGCAGAACTGGAACGGTTAGGCGCAAGTGGTCTTCCTGAGCACGTCGAGCCGGAACAGAGCTATGTGGCAAATCCCGAGATAGCCAAGGAGTATCCGGAAACATTGCTCACCGGGGCCAGACATCAGGAATACATTGGAGCTCAAATGCATGATGTGCCCGGCCTGCGGGCGTTGATGACAGAACCGAAAGCAATGATCAATATTATCACCGCCAAAAAATATGATATTATAGATGGTGAATTGATCGGTGTGGAAACACCGCGCGGCAGGATCAAAATTAAAGCACAAGTAACCGAGGATATCAGGCCGGGTGCGGTGTCCATTCCCCACGGCTGGGCACAAGCCAATGTCAATATCCTGTTGGACGCTAAAGTTAGAGATGCAGTGTCAGGTTACATTACGATGAGGGGTAACGCCTGTCGCCTCGTAAAAATAGATTCAAGTAGATAAGTAAGCGTATTAACATAGGTTCTGTCTAGAACTAAGACCTTATACTTATGCTAAATTACAGAAAGCCGGCGTCATACAAAACCAATGGTTAAGTATGATGCCGGCTTTCTTTAGTTTTAGTCTAGTTCTTTTCCACTGACGAAAATTTACTCATCAAGGAGGTACCCGTTACCTTAATTTTATCCGCTCTTTCTTTGTTAATTGGTACTACCGGAATTGTGAGCGCATTAATGTTGGGTTGGGCAATCCTATTATCGGTTCCCGGCCTCCAGGGCACAAAGAAACGAGTTTTCCGTCCACCGTCTGTAAATGCAGTTGAAACAGCTCTTGGTTTTTTCGCTGACCATCTCTTCCGGAACATCCGGCTTGAATTTGCCGCAGGCCTCGGTATTGGTCCGTTCATCACCGAACTGTCTCATTTCGCTTTTGTCCATGGTCAGCCATTGCCCATACTCTGCACCGGGTACAACCAAAAGGACAGGCCGGCCGTTATACAGTACCGGCTTGGCCTTCCACTTGATGGTGACAAGCTCCCGGTCAGCCAATGGTTTCATATCCGTGGTATATACCCCTGTAATCAGTTCTTCCCACATCAGCTCCGCTACGGTAAAGCTCATACCCTTCGTCATACGTCCGATACCGCCTTTTACTTCACCGTCATTACCGTTCAGTCTAAGACCGACACCGGCCAGGGACCCGATTACACCATCACCGCTGCCCCCTTTTTCCGTTAAAAATACCCCGGTTTTGGCAGCCAGCCGGTAAGCCCGGTCTTTGTTCAGCACCTCACATTTCGCCTTGAAACCAAATTCAATCAGTTCCTCCCGGTGGTTGATGTTTTCCAGGTCGGCGATACATATCCCCGGGTCGGAACCGGCCGCGCTTTCCGACCCCAGGTATTCAGCCAGTTGCCATTTTAGTTGTTCATAGTATTGATGCTCAACTTCGGTATTAAAGCACATTGCACTGTTGTGGGAAGTGTATGGCACATCCGGATGCAACAGCAACTGGTGCCGGGTAACAAACCCACATTTACCCCAACCTTTTGTTTCAATCATCTGAAGCATTTCTGAAGCGATCCATCCTGTTCCCCTGGACTCAAGATTATCGGTATCGTCAATACAAATTAACAATCGCATGAGCGTACCCTCTTTTTTCTATAGTTGCAGCAGGTTTAATCTTAAAACGTAAAATTTAAATTCCCGGTCCACCCGATGGACTAATTTTCTTATACCCTTTGCCGGACAATATTTTAGCCAGTTGACTGTCCGAAAGCTCATAGTCAAAAAAGTTACGGTAAAAATCCCTGGTTTCCTTTTCTATATCAACGTCGCTGAATAACTCGGGGTAAACTGTTTTAGCCGTCCAAAGTATAGCCAGCGGTGTTTCGATGGAATTTGGGTGCCCCCATCTGGAAACGCCTAAAGGAAGGAGATAGATATGCCCTTCCCGGTATGCCCTGAGATTATGGAGCTGTGGGCTTTGCTCGATGTAGGTCAGAACATCTTCACCGTTGATAAGAATATATTCGGGATTATGCTGCATTAATTCTTCCAGTGCAATAAAGTGTTTACCCGTGATTGGAATGTCTTCCTGCTCGCCTAATAAGGCTACATTCTTTGTTCCCGCCAGATTGAACACATCCTCGGAAAGGGTGCCAGGTATATCGGTTCTTAATAACTCGTTCACGGCATGATAAATGGTTTTCTTTTCATTTGCAGGAATATCCTTGGTTCTGTCGGCAACGAGATCAACGACAGATTGCAAGTACTGGTTATAAGCAGCGGATTCCTGCTCATTGCCGGTAATGGTGCCCATCATCTCCATGATCCGCTGCTGCTCGGCTACGATTTCGTAAGCGATGGTAATAGTAGGTATCCCCAGTTTTTCTAATTTCTCCACGGTTACATCATCAAGCGTCACTTCCGGATTGGCAATTAATACTTCCGGTCTGGGTTTTTTAACCACTTCCTCAATGTTAAGAGTATTATTCCCTTTTACTATTCTGGCGTTCTGCAATTGAGGGTATATTTCCATAAATAAAATGTCTTTGGTGTTACCGTCCGCCATTGTAACAACCTGATCCGCCTCACCATACATTGCCAATATATGGGTGGCAACAGCGAAAAGGCTCCCGTAATATTCCGGATTTTGTTTCACTTTTACTTCCTTATCTAAATAATCGGTCACGATCACATATCCTTCTTCCGGTGTTGTATCCGTGACGGTTGATTGAGAACAGCCGGCCAGAAATGATGATAGTAAAAAAATTACAGCCAGCCAAGAGATAATTCCTTTATTCATTGCCATTCGCCTCCCGTACAAAAATCTACAGGCACTAAATAATTAAGCACCCTGTCTCCATTAGAATCGCTAAATTTTTTGGTCCAAACCCGGAAAATTTTAGCCATGTTTTCCTGGTTCAAAACATCGGCGGGGAAACCAACCGCACCAAACGCCCCGTTTTCCATCAGTGCCACCCGGGTTGGTAATCCGCAGTCTTCAAAAAAGTAGGCATGGTTTAGAAAATGAGTAGCCATGATTACGGATATACCCTGGTCTTTAATGATCTGGGCGATATATTTAATCACATTCAGTTCATGCCGGAAGTCCAGGTGAGATGTCGGTTCATCAAAGATAATTAGCCGGGCTTTCTGGGCTATGGCCCGGGCAATTTTGATCAGCTGTGCTTCACCGCCGCTTAATTTGGTAAAGATGCGGTCTTTGAATTTATACATCCCCACACTGTTCAAGGCTTGTTCGGCAATATCGATATCTTCTTTGCCCGGCGAGGAAAACAACCCGGAGTAAGCCGTTCTGCCCATTAAAACGATCTCCAACACGGTATAGGGAAAAGTTCGATCGCTTTTTTGAGATACATAGGCAATCCTTTGGGCCTTTTGGGCCGGAGACAATGTTAATGCATCGGCTCCGTCAATGAATACCTTACCCTCATCCGGTTTGTTCAGCCCCAGTATGCAGTCCAGCATGGTTGTTTTGCCACACCCGTTGGGACCGAAAATGCAAAA